>QGNH01000543.1_pt1 | contig 50358 bp, 74 predicted proteins | sample 1735481 | NCBI WGS metagenome assembly QGNH01 (sample SAMN09239004, study PRJNA386568) | Viral metagenome, whole genome shotgun sequencing project.
GGGACGCTGCCGGGGCCGCTGCCGGGGCCGCGCTTCGCCCAACCGTTGTGCAGTTGCAGGCGTCCGCGCTGGACCTGCTGGATCGGATGATTGCGGTGCATCGGGTGGACGTCCCGATCATTCCCGAGCGTGTCGCGCAGTTCGCGGGCGCGGTGGAGGGCTGGTCCGTGGCTGACACGCTCCAATACACCGGCGCGCTCGGACCCTCGGCGTGACGGCCCCCGCCCGCCTCCCCACCAAACGGGAGATCTCCCGCGACCGGCGCCGGCAACGGGTGGCCGGATTCATGGCGCAGTGCCTCTCGATCGAGGAGATCCGGCAACTCATCACGAAGCCGGACCCGACCGGTGCGGTGGTGTCCGACCCCGCGACGGGGAAGGCTCGGCCGGTGCTGGTCCCCGCCTGGTCGTACCGCGCGATCGAGGAGGACGTGGCGTGGATCCGCGCCCAGCACAAGGGCGACATCGGGTCGATGACCGCGCAGGACTACGGCGCGGTCATCCGCCGCGACACGGAGGCCATGACCCGGCAACTTTGGCAGATGTTCTGGGACGCGGGCCAACTCCGACCGGCGGACCGGGTGCGGGCGCGGGTCAGTATCGTGCGCGAGATCCGGGCCCAGAAACAGCATGAGTTGGACGCGTTCCAGACGTTGGGGATCGTCTACAAGGCGCCCATGCAGGTCCAGGTCCGCCAGCGCATGTTCGAGCAGTTTGAGGGGTTGTCGGCGTCGCTCTCCGCGCGGATCGCGGCGGCGACGACGGAGGCCGAGCTCATGGCGGTGGTGACGGAGGCGTTCGGGTCGGAGGTCGCGCGGGAGTTCCTGGCATTGCCGGCCGGCACGGAGATACCTGCGGCGGCGTTGATCGCGTCGGCGATGCCCGGCGTGGAGGTGCCCGCCGACGGGGAGGTGGGGGAATGAGGAAGCGGATACGGAACCGCATCGGTGCCAGCGAGCAGGCCGCCAAACTGGTCGCCGACGTGATCGACACGGCGGCCCATCCGGCCGGATCGGCGGTGGTCGCCGAGGCGCGCGCGACCGTCGCGAGTCGCGACCTGCTCGACTACATCGAGCGGCTGGAGGAGGCGGCGTTCGAGTGTGTCTGCGATCAGTGGCGATGACAGACGACGGGATCTTTCCCACTTATGCCGAGCGGTGCGGCCATTGGGAGACGCCGAACCTGTCGGCGGGGCACCTGGCCACGCTCCGCGAGATGGCGAACGCGGCGAGCCCCGCGCCGTGGCGCCGCACCGGGACCGACGTGTTCGCGTGGGTGGCCGACCGGTACCGCGCGATCTTTCCGGGCCGGAGCGGGGACGAGGCCGGGCGGAACGTGGCCGACCAGAACTTCGTCGTGGCGGCGCGGGTGATGGTGGTGCCGATGATCGACGAAATCGCATCGCTCCGGCGGCAGGTCGTGGCGGCCGAGGATCACGCGCGCGAGGTCGAACGGCTGGCGACGGCCACGAGCGAGCGACTGAACGCGATGATCCTGTCGCACTCGCTGTGTGCGACGCCGGAGGGGATCATGCCCGTGGATCTCTTGACCATAGACGAAGCCACGGCGACCCTCGCGGTATTGGCCGGCATGGAGCCGGGCGCCGCGATCACTGATGCGGTCGAGAAACTAGCGAGGATCTCCCATGGCTGATGACTGCAGGCACTCCCGGAACGACCGGCGGTGGAACGCGGCCCAGACCGCGCTCGAGTGCAACGGGTGCGACGGCGCCGTGCCGTTCCCCATGCCCGCCAACCGCTGTGGCCATCACGGACGGCGCGAGCAGAACACGGCCGGCGAGTGGATCTGTTGGGAGTGTGGGGCGGTGCTCGATTGGAAACCGCCCGCCCACCCGCACGTCGCCGGCGGGACCGACCGGACCGTGCGCCGGACCAGACTCTAACGTGCCGCCGCCGATGCGCGCGCCGTGTGTCGGGCCCTGCCCGATGGTGCCGGAGTGGGAGGACCGAGACGACAGTCTCTCCGGCTCCGCGGTCCGCTACCTCCTCTATGTCTGCCCCGACTGCGGGCAGCAGGCGAGCATCCGGGTGGGCGAGGGGTCGCCGTTCTTCGACCGACCGGCGGCGGCCTTGCTCACGATCGGCCGGGACGCGCACATCGATGCTCGCATGGTCCTCGCCCACGTGCAGGCGGAGCGCGACACCGATGGCTAACGTGGATGGCTACACGATCGAGTGGAGTGACGCGGACCGCGCGTATCTCGCCACCTCCGTCGCATACCCCGGGCCGGTGGGCCGGGGCCCGAGCGAGATGGACGCGCTCGGGGATCTCTTGGAAGCGTTGGCCGACCTGAGTGCCCCCGATCCGGAGCCCGCACATGGCTGACTGGCAGATCGTCCGATACGACCCGACCTACGAGGAGCCGCTGGACGCGGAGATCATCCCGCTCTTAGACGCACTCAACGCCGCGGGCTTCATCACCACGTCGTCGTGCTGCGGCCACGGCGGGGCCTGGCCCTACGTCAACCTCGCGCAGGCGATCGACTCGCGCATCGAGCACATGGCCCGGTGGCTGATCGCGGACGGGGACCGGGACTACGGGCCGTACTCGGTACACGTCTCGCGCAACCTGGTCGATCGGGAGGTTGACCCCACCGGCTATTCCTGGTGCGTGGAGATCCACCTGCACGACGCCTTCCACGATACACCGGCGGCGGCCAGTCTCGCGTTCGCCGTCGCGGCGATCGCCGCGGTCACCCGGTCGGTTGAGGCGTGGGCGGCGTGGGAGGGGCGCATGCGTGCGGCCAACGCCGGGTGTCCCATCTTCCCGCTGACGCCACACCGCCAAGCACCCCGCCAGGCCGCTGCGGACATCGCGGCGGCCGAGGAAGAGCGGCGCGCCGCGCGCGAGTGGTCGCTCCGTCCGCCCGGCGCGCCGCTCGCGGCGCCGGCGTTCCTTCGCGCGACGTGAGCGGTGCCGGTCAATGCGCGACATGCCACCGCTGCGGCGGCTACCTGCACTTCGACACCGACGAGATCGGCCGACTCCGGGAACACTGTGACCGGTGTCATGCCATGCGACAGACCTTCACCCGGACTCCGATGCCAGCGACACCGACCACCACGCGCCTCGCCCCCTCGCAGCTCGCCGCGTTCATCCTCCGGGACCGCGAGGCACGCGGTATGGCGTGGGTCGCCTATGCGGAGTTCCTGGGCGTCACCCCGAAGAGCATCCGGCAGTGGGAGGATGGCGGGATCCCGCGCGGCCGGACGAAAGACGCGCTCCGCGAGCGGTTGGGCGTCGTGCTCATCTCGCAGGACGGCGCGGTCGATACGGACCGGGAGATCACGGTGCCGGTCGTACGCGCGGCGCCACGACCGGGCACGTCTGTTGCGCCGCGGGTGGCCACGGCGGTAGTCGAGACGCCGGCCGACGACTGCGACCTGCCGGCGCTCCGCGCCGCCGCGCTCGCGATCGATGTGGCGAACGCGTACGCACTGGTGCGCGCGGACCTCGAGCACCGGGGTTCCGCGATCGCCACCGCCTTGCAGGCGATCGGCGCGGTGGTATCGTTCGGGGTATGACGGATATGTCGGCTACTAGCAATTCAACCGCTAGCAACTCACACGTCTGTCATCCTGGACCTGGGTCGGTGTGGGTATGACGGACGGCGAGATCCAGCTTCCCGGCGGCGACTGGACGATGGGGGCGCCCGCGGTCTCGCTGCCGGATGCCTGGGTCGGTATTATGGCGTGTGCCCATACCCGGGACGCGCCCGAGACGGCCGGCGCGATCACGACGTACCGCTGCGCCAGGTGCGGGGCGCTGTTCGCGGTGGACGCCAGCGGGCGCTCGATCATCCTGCACGCGGGCGCCGGCATCGTGCCACAGTCGCGGACGGCGTGGGAGCTGACGGCCGTCATTGCGTTGGCCCGGCGTGCGGGGTGGGATCTTGGCGCGTGAGGCCGGGGGGTATTTCGTGATCGACGGGGAGGGGATGCTGGTGCACTTCACGATCGACGAGGACAGCATCGAGACCTACCCACTGCCGCCGGAGCCCACGCGCACCGAGATCATCCGGAGTTACCCGACGATCACGCGCGACGCGTCCGGTGACGAGTACTGGCTGACCTACATCCTCTACCCGGATGGGAACTTCATCGAAGCGATGATGGATGTGTACTGGCCACCGGACCGGCCCGAGTACACGTACGCGGCCGGCGGCCGCTGGTAGTGGGACTCCGGCAGCGGCGCCGGCGGCGCGCGCAGATCGCCCGCCGCGAGATCCTTCGATCGCTCATCGCCCTGGAGTGGGGTCGTATCCTCACCGAGCATAATCTCATGGCCCGCGCGATCGTGATTGACGGGGTCACCGTCTACCGAGACGCGCTCCCTCACGACTACGGAATCAATCCGCTCTCGGAGGTGACTTCGGTGATCCGGTGGTTGGCAGATCCGTCCACCGGTTCGGCCGCCGGAGCACCATGAGCGTGCACGGGAGATAGAGCGCGAGCGTCAACGCCGTCCCGATGACCTGCGTCTGCGCGACGAACCCGTTGGTGCGCGCCCCCCAGTATTCGACCGCGATCGGGAGATAGGACAGCACCACGAACCCCAGCACCTCACGGCGGGTCCGTGGGATGAGGGCGAGCGGAAGGGCGGCCTGCGGAAACAACGTCTGCGGGACGCACGCGAGCAGCACGAGGAGCCGGGCCTCCGGCCGGCGCCATTTCCAGAGGGCCGCCACGACCAGCACGCCGCTCACGTGCCGGATGGGCGCGTCGAAGTGGCCGGCCGAGTGGACGGCCGCCCACCACGCGAGCGGCCACCACGGCCACACGAGCACGGTCCCGCCGAGGAGGGCGAGCGCCGCGGCCCCGCCGAGAACCATCGGGCGGCTCGGTGGCCACTGTGATCCCACGGCCAGCGCGAGCCCCTCGTTGGGTTTCGCCAGGTACAGGGCGAGCGCACCTGGCGTGAGTGCCGCGGCCACGAGCGCCGGCTCCCAGGTGCCGATCGACACGGCGGCCAGCATGGGGCCGGACGAGAGGAGCGCCATCCGCCAGGGGTCCTCGCGGCCCAAGCCCCACGCGAGCCACGCGGCACTCACCCCCAAGAACGCTGGCCGGAAGAGGGGGAGCGGGAGCCACGCGACCGGCGCCGCGAGGAGGAGCGCCGGGACCGGGTAGTACAGCGGCCACGGCCACACGAACCGCTGCCCGTGGGGCCCGATGACGGCGTAGGGGTTCTCCTGGGCCCAGAGCGCGCGGAGTCCGTGCCAGGTCTGGTCCACGTCGAACCCCCACGCCGGGACGATCCGTCCGTGGAGCGTGACGTGGAGGGCGACCACGAGGCCAATGGTGACCGCAATGGACGCGCGAGCCGAGGGACGCATCGGCCCACAAGGTAGGGGCCGGTTCGGGGCGCCGCCAGCGTGGCGCGCGCCGGCCCCGGGGTTAGCGGCGCACGGCTCCGGCCAGCACGGACTCCGGCGGGCCGGCGGTCGCGCCGCACGCGCACTCGGCCCCCGCCTCGCCGACGTAGACGGTGTCCGTCGGCCACCGCTGGACCTCCTCCGGATACCCCCGGTAACAGGACGCGCACACCTCGCTGACGACGCGGCCCTCCGGATCGCTCACTCGGTAGCCCCACACCCGGACGGACTCCGGCGCGGGTGGCATCCCGGTCACCCGGAACCGGAGGCCATTGAACGTCACCGACCACCCGGCGTCCCGCAGGTGCCCGACGACTTCGCGCGCCAGGAGCCGGACGCGATACGCGGGGATGCCACTGACCCAGCCCCCGACCAACGCCGGGTGCTCGGCCGTGGGTGCGAGTCGCTCGGCGGTGACCGCGGTCCGAATCGCGGCGGCGACGGCCACGATCCGGGACTGGTGGAGGGAGGGCATGGTCGGATCTCCTAGCACGGGAGGGGGGCGACGTCGTCGGCGTTCGTCGGGCGGTCGCCCGGTGCGGCCGTCACGGGCTCGGCGCCCCGGGCCTCGATCTCGCGGCAATAGGCGAGGAGCGCCTGCTCTGCCGCGCGCACGCGGTCGTAGGCGTCCGCGCGTTCCTGCGCGTCGCCCTCACTCCGGGGCCGCGCGTCCAGTCGGCCGAAGGCGATGTGCGCATTCGCGTGGGCGTTGACCAGCGTGTACGCCCGGGCGCTCGGCGTGGCCGGCGGGCTCGGGTAGGGCTGGGAGAGCGGCGACCGGTTGACCGCGTCGCGCTCGGTGGCGTCGCTGTTCATGGCGCGGGGCATGGCTACGCCACCCGCCGGGCCGGGTGCCGGTCCTGCCCGCACACGCATCCGTAATACGACGGGGGCGCGGTGAGGGTGGCCCGGACGACATGACTGCCGTCGGCGGTGTCGCGCGCCGCGCACGCGGCGCACCGGTCGTAGGTGATGCCGGTCTTGCAGTGCCGGAGGGTGTAGCCCCACACGGGCGTCTCGGCCACCGGTGCCGCGCGGTCCAGATCGCGCCGCCAGGACTCGAATCGGCACATGGTTACCGGCCCCCAGCGGCCAGCGCCACGAGCGCGGCGCGGAGCGGGAGGTACGCGTCGCCCGCGTGCGCACCGTCCATCCGGTTGGCGCGGTCGATCTCGGCGGTGAGCGCGGCGACGGCATCGGCCGTGGACGGGAAGTGCCGGCGGTACACGCGCGCGTAGCTGTCGAAGTTGGTCGCCGCGCGGCGCGCGCGGGTGGTCGGCGACGGCGAAGCGTGAGACTGGGCAGGCATGGCAACCTCTCTGGTGCGTCGGGTGAAGTGTGTCAGGGAGCTAGTACCGAATGTAACTAACCCTCTCCACCCTGTCAAGCACTTTCTGTCAGGGCCAGCGGACGGGGAGGGACCGTCACTGATCGGGCACCGGCGGGCCGACACGCGGCCATCCCGGGCCGGTCCCGCTTGCCATTAGGGGGTCCTCCGCCCATCGTGTAGGCCATGCAGGACAACCGGACCGGACCCGTGGGACCCCGCTAGTGGATCGCTAGTGGAGACCAATAACCTCGACCTGGCGACGTTCTTCGTCATGCGGGAGGTCTACCCGCTGTCGATCACCGTCCAGACGCGGGGGTTCCGGATGTTCAACTTCCCGGACACCCCGGCCCGGCGGGCGGCGTCCGAGTTCTGGGCGGGCTTTCAGGTCCCGGCGCGCGCGTTCCTCCTCACCCGGACGCGGCTCAAGAAAGCGCCGATCGACGAGCTCATTGGCATGGGGGCCGCGCTGCCCCCCACGGAGGCGACCGGAGAGGCACCCGCCGCCGCGTCCCCCCTTGCAGGTCCCGGAACGGCCCCCTAGGGCCTTGCGCGCGCACGGCGGGGCCGTATATTGCCCGCGCACGACGGCCCCACCGGGCCGGTGGCAGACGTCCGGCGACTGAGGCACCGACATGACTCCTACGACCTACGCGCGGCTGTTCGACTGGACGATCCTGACGTCGGCGCTCGCCGTCTATCTGCTCATCATTCTGGGGCTGGTGGACGAGCGGCGCCGTGCGCACCGGAAGGCGCGCTACCTGGCCGAGCACCAGAAGGCCCAGGCGGACGCGCAGTGGATCGCCCAAGTGGAGATGTGGCGCGAGACGGTCGAGATCCGCGACACGGAACTCGCGCACGCGGAGGCGGAGAGGGATGCGGAGGTGGCCCAGCGCGACGCGGCGCGATCCGACCGCGACGCGGCACTGGCCGAGGCGGGAGACCTCCGCGGCGCTGTATCTGGTGCTCAGGCCACGATCGACCTCGTTGCGGCCCAACGCGACGGAGCGACGGCTGAGTGCGCGCGAATCGCGAATGAGCGGGACGACGCCGTTAGGCATCGGACCCGCATGTGCCAGCGGGAACAGGCGATGGGCCGTACCGCATCAGCGGAGAGTAAGAAGCGCCGTGCCGCCGAGCAGGCACACGCGAATCTGCGTGCGCACGTCAACAAGTGCCGCAAGAACCGGAAGGCGATGTGAGGATTCCCCTCGCCCGCTTCCGGCGCATGGCTGCCATGGCCCGCGCATTCGCCGCGACACGCGCCGCGCGCCCGGCCGCGGAGCCGCCCGCACCGGCGCCGGACCAGGCCGCCCGGCGGTACTACACGGGCCGCACCGGGAACACGATCAGCCGAGCGCGCGACCACCGCCGGGACCTCATGCGCGCGCACGTCGCGCTCGGCGGCCACGACAGCCGCCGCCAATGGATTCGCATCCGGAAGGCATCCCGGCGCGCGGCGACGGCACCGTGAAGGCGCTCATCCTCGCCGTGCTCATCGGGCTCACCCAATCTGCGAGTCCGGTGGGCGAGTGGACGTGGACGAACGGGATCCTGACGGTGACGTTCGTCTTGGCGCCGACCCACGCCGCTCGGGCGGTGACCTCTGAGACCGCGACCGGGGCCTTAGTCGGGTGGCCGCGAGCGGCTCGGTGGTCCGTCGTGGGCGACACGCTCTATCTCGGAGCGAAAGGGTTTCCCTTTCGGAACTACGGGGACTCGATGCGCGTGGGCGCGGAGACGTACCACCGGGTTGGGCAACTCGCCGCCCCCGAGGCCCCGTAACCATGACGCGTCCCGAGTTCCAAGTCCACATGCTGAACGACGTCGGCAAGATGAAAGCCGGCCAGCTCGCTGAGTTGTTCACCATGCTCTTGAACGGCGTGGAGTCCATCTGCGGGACCGGCACGCGCGAGATGGCGATCGTCCGCACGAAGCTCGAGGAGGCGTCGTTCTTCGCCAAGAAGGCGATGGCCACCGAGTCCGTCAACCAGCAGGGGTGACGATGACCCTCCGTGACTGGCTCATCGCACGGCTCGGCGGATGGACCGAAGCGCAGCACCAGGCGTCGCTCGCGCTGACGCGCGAGATGACGAGTGCGATCGCGAAATCCGGCGCGGTGTCGACCCTGAGGTGGTACCCCGCTCCGGTCGCGATGGCGCCCGGCGAGCCGATGCCGACCGCGCCGCATGGTCATGTGCCGCCGGCCGGTGATGCGCCCGTGGTCCGCGGCATCACACCCGCGCCCGCGCGGCCACGCAAGGCCACCACTCGCAAGACCCCACGCACGCCCAAACCTCGCACGCGTCCGCCCGTGACACGATGACGACGCTGCGACGGCGCGCGCTCGGGCGACTCGCGGTGTTCGCCACCGCCGTCGCCGTCGCCTGTAAGCTCGTCGCCTTCGATCCGCTGACCGCGGCCCGACGCCGGCACACTGATGCGCTGTTCTCTTCCTCAGGAACCTCGATGACTGCACCGCGCTATTCCGGCTTTTATACGCCGACCCAAGTCGCAGACGCGGCGACCGCCGCCCACGCGGGCACGCACCCCTACGCGGCCGCACTCGCCGCGCAACTGGTCCTCCCCGGCACCGTGCTGTACTCGGACGGGAAGGGGAACCCCGCGCGATATCTTGAGATGGCGGAGCGGACGCACGCGGTCGTGACCCTCTCGGTGCCCAGCGTCTACGTGAACGGCACGTCGGAAGAAACCGCCGCGTCGCTCAACGCGAACAAGTCGGCGGTCGCGGGCTTGACCGGCGACGCCGACGCGGCGCACGCGTTGGCCGTGCTCTACCGGATGACGGGTGAGGAGCAGTACGCGGCGGCCGCCAGCAAGATCCTCATGGCGTGGGCTCTCACCAACACCGGGGCCGAGCCGCACGAACGCGACGTGGACGGCCACTCGGTCGAGGACGACGCCCCGCTCGACATGGCGGAAGTGGCGTCCGGGTTTGTGCTCGCGGCCGATCTCCTGACCACGCACTACACAGGCTGGGGGGTCAACGATCCCAACGCGGTTGACTTCCGCCGCTGGGTGCGCGACGTGTACCTGCCCTCGGTCGAGGGCATTATGTGGCCCGATATGAAGAACAACTGGGCCGACTGGGCGCTCTACGCCTACGTGCTCGGGCACGCGTACCTGGGCCAAGTCGCGCAGATCACGGACATCATCCCGATCGCGCAGCAGATGATCGACCAGCAGATCGCGATCGATGGCTCGCTCCCCGAAGAGGTCGCGCGCGGGCTGAGTGGGGCGATCTTCTATTCGTACTTCGCGCTCAACCCGTTGTGCGCGGCGGTGCGCGTGATCCGGAACACGACCGGCACGGATCTCTTCCGGTGGACGAGTCCGAGCCGGAAGACGCTGCCCTTGGCGCTCAACCACTTGCTCGCGTGGGTCAAGACGCCGGGCGCCTATACCGGACCCCGGCTCCAGGACCCATGGCCCGCGGACCTGTTCCTCCTGGTGGGCGCGGAGTACGGCGGCGGTGCGGGCGCGTACGCCGGCTCGTCGTCGGCCGCGTACACGGCTTATGCGGCGACCAAGCCCAACCAACCGATCATCTATATCAACCAGTTGGAGTCGACCAACTTCCAATCGCTCATGGCGGTGCCGGGGCAATGAGCGTAGGCGCCGGGGTGTTCGCGCGGTGACGAATCCCTACTTGGGCCACGTCGTCGAGGGCGTCGTCGGGATCGCCTTCCGGGTCAGGGGCCGCACGCGCGCCGGGAAATACTTTGGGCCCGATGCGGAGGGCCGGACGCGGTTCGCGGCTCAACCGCGCAAGGTCGGCGCGCAGCGCACGAAGACGTACCGGCTCGGGGCAATGCTCTGGACGCAGGCCCGGCGCGCGGCGCCCGCGTGAATGGCGGACGCCACGCCCGACCCCTGCCCCCTCTGCGGCGGTCCACTCGGGACGCTGACCTGTGCCGGCGAGGAGCCGACCTCCACGCACTCGACGGACGACCGGATGTGTGAGCGGTGCGGCCGGATCCCGCCCAAGCCCGCGTCGGCCGCCGCGCCGCCCGCGGCCTCGCCCTTCGTGCACACGCGGCCACCAGGCACCGTCGCGCCGGCGCCGCCCGGGGGCGTGCCGTGCCTTCCGTGCATTTTCTGCCACGGGCCGACCACGACGCTGACCGATCCCAACGGGTTCGAGTACGACCAGTGCGTCGTGTGCCTCCGGCGCACCGGCCACTACGCGAGCCATCGGACGGGGCCCGGGACCGCGCTCATGGTCGCGCCGACCCCGCGGGAGCCAGGCGCGGCGTTCCTCGCCGATGTGACGTGCTGGGGCGGCCCGATGGATGGCGCCCGCGTGTCGTGGGGCGCGGACCGGGTCTACTGCTACCGCTCGGCCGTGACCGGACACTGGATGACGTCGGTCGCCCGGCTCGGCGTGGCCACGCACTGCTACACGTACGACAAGCCGAAGAACCGCTACGGCTGGATGGTCATCTCGTAACGCGTAGGTCTACCACGCACGGGAGTTCTGATGGCGAAGCACGGAAGGATTGCGACGACGGACGGCCGAGAGTCGGCGGTCGAGGCGACGGCGAGTAGCGATGGCGCGACGATGGCGATCGGCGGCATGACCGCGCCGGCGACCGCCGTCTCCATGCTGCCAATGGCGGATCCGCTCCCCTTGGATTCCCCGCGACGCGCCCCCTACATCGGCGCCGTGGTGCACTACCACGACCGCACGAACCGCAGCACGGTCGAGGCGCCGGTCCTCATGCCGGTCAAGGCCTCGATCATCATCGGGCTCGTCGCCGATGAGGAGGGGCAGCCGGCCGACCGCGTCAACCTCATGGTGTTCTACGACACCACGACCTCGATCCTGAAACGCCCGCGGTGTGACACGCCGACCTACGGCGGATGGAGTTGGATCCCGGAGGCGAACGATGCCTAAGGACCGCGCGGACGACTACGAGCCGTTTCGGGTATTCCCGTTCCGTGCCGGCCAGTGCTGCGAGCGGGTGCTGGGCACGTCGTGTCGGGGCCCAAGGGAGTTCGTGGTCTGGGCGCTCTTAGACCATGGGCGCCGGACATGCTTCATGCTCTGCGCGAGTTGCTTGGGCCAGTACGAGGCGCTGCGCGGCACGGGCAATGTGCGCGCGATGCCGATTCCGAGAGAGCCCGTCGTCCGTGCGAGACTGGCCCCACGCCGACCGTGGCGACGGACGCCGGCGCGGCGTGGCATTCGCTCACCGGTCGCGCAACCGAGTGCCACGGCCGCCGCGTGATCCGCCTCCTCGGCATGTTCGCCGCGACGATGTTCGCGCTCGCCGGTGTCCCGCCCGCGTGGGCCGTGTGGAAGGCCAAGGCACAGCCGTACGCCGCGCTCACGCGGACCGCGGCGATGATTCTTGCGGGCTGTCTCACGATGTACGGCTACCTGCTCGCGTGCTATGGGTTCGACTGGATTCTCGCCGCGAACTACGCGGTCGAGACCGTGAGTTGGGGTGTCGTGCTGTGGTACTCGCTCCGGAGTCCGGCGTGACACCCGAGGAGACGGAGCGGATGCAGGCGGCGCTCGCTGGCCTCGCCGGGAAACTCGACCGGCTCATCCAGTTGGAGGAGGGACAGTTCGCGCTCCTCCGGCAGATCCGGGACGAGGCACGCGCGGCGGCGCGCGCCTCGCTCATCACGTGAGCCCGTTCACCCGGATCCGACTCGCGCTCTACGCGACCTACGTCGCGCTCCGCGCCGTGGGCTACGTGCTCATGTTCAAGCTCGGGTTCGTCCCCCAGCACATGCACGCGGAGATGGTGGCCAAGTTCGTCGCCGCCGAGGCGCGCGCGACCGCGCTCGCGACCCAGCGGGATATCGGGCACGGCTGGCGCACGGTGGCCGAGATGCGCCGCGTCGTGCTCGAGCGGCACAATCTCTACACCCCGCAGCTCGCCCACATGGAAGTGATGCACGCCGGCGTGGTGTTCCCGCCGTCGCCCGACGGGCCGCCTCGCCCGACCGCGTAGCACCCCCGTACACACCGCCCATCCCCGTGGCCGGGTTCTCTCCCCAGGCCCTCGCCCTCCAGGCGATGGCGCGCGTGCACGCGTCGCGCACCGAACGCGCGGCCCTGTCCGTGATGCAGGGCGTGCCGGATCGGCTCCGGGAGTGGGACGGCGTCGCGGACTTCTGCGCGCAGTACCTCCGCATCAAACCGATCGAGACGGCGGACGAGCTCGTCCCGCTCCGGTTCAACTGGATGCAGCAGCGGATCGTCGCCGAAGAACGCAAGGCGCGGGCGGCCGGGGTTCGCCCCTGGTTCCTGATCCTCAAGTTCCGGAAGGGCGGCGTCACCACGCTCGAGCAAGCGTTGTCGTACTGGGACTGCTGGCGGCAGCCGCACCGGGATTGCGTGACGTTGGCCCACGAGGACCGCGCGACCGACATGATCTTCCGGATGGTGTCGCGGTTCTACGAGAACCAGCCCACGCACCGGCACCGGAAGACCCAGGCGCGCGTCAGTCAGATCGAGTTCCCGGACTGGGACGCGCTCTATATCGCGAGCACGGCAGGCCGCGGAAAGGTCGGACGCGGATCGACGTTTGCGCGCGCGCACCTTTCCGAGGCCGCGTGGTACAGCGATCTCCGAAAGATTCACACCGGCATGTCGGAGTCGATCGGCCCCTCCTCCGCCTATGTCTTGGAAACCACGGCCAACGGCCGCGACGGGGAGGGGGAGGCGTTCTTTGCGTTCTGGGAGGCCGCGAAGCAAGGGCGCACCGAGTTCATCCCGCTGTTCTTCGCGTGGCACAACGATCCGGCCAATCGTCTCGCGGTGGCCGACCCCGACGAGTATGCGGCGATCCTCGCCGACACAGATGACGAGGTCGCGCAGCTCATCGCGCGCCATCGGCTCACACCGGAACAGGCGTGGTGGTGGATCAAGAAGCGCCGCGCGCTGGTCGCCGACGGCCGGTCGATGGCGACGATACACCAGGAATTTCCGTCAGACGACGAAAAGGCGTTTCTCGTTGCGTCGCCCGGCTACTACGACGCGGCGATGTGCGAGGACGCGGCCGCCAAATGCGTCGAGCCCATTCGGGTCGAGGACAACGGACGGCTCCGGATCTTCGAGCTACCCGACCCCGACCGCCCCGCGAGCTACATCGCCGGCTGTGACCCCTCGGGCGGCGTTCGGCAAGACGACGCGGGGATCGTGGGGTTCAATCACCGCACCGGCCGGCAGGCGTTCACCTGGAAGGCGAACGATGTCCCGCCCGACCGGCTGGGGGAGATCATCCTCCCGCTCCTCGGGACGCGGTGGGCGAACCCCGCGACCAAGGCGCCGGTCTATTGGGTGATCGAGCGCAACAACCACGGCCACACCGTGCTCGCGATGGCGATGAAGAAAGCGGAGTACCCGAAGGACCGGATCTACCACCAGACGGACGACAGCAAGGTCGACCAGTACGGGAACACGGAGGCGAGCGCGACCGCCGGGTGGAACCATACGACGACCGGCCACGCGGACCTGACGAACGCGATCGGGCGGATGGTGCGGGAGGACAGCCCAAGTATTCGGGACCTGGACGTGATGCGCTCGATCCAACGCGTCGGCACCGGCCCCACCGGCGCCGTGTTCACCGGCCGCGACCTGGCCGTCGCGGCGGGGCTCGCGCAGATCGGATGGGCCGACGCCGGCGAGCCCGCGCCGTGGGCGTTCATCGGCGGAAAGGTGGTCGAGTTCTAGTCTCGGCACGCGCGGCCCGGCCGGGCCGCATCACGGCACCCTTGCGCGCACGCGGAATGGTATTAGGTTCGTCGCATAACGGCCCCACAGGGCCGACAACGAGTACGACAGGGCCAGGACCGGAGGCAAGAGATGGTGGCGGACGACGGGGCGAAGGGCAACGAGGCACGGAAGCCGGAGACGATCTACGACCAGGTGGACCGCATCGTCGGCGAGATGGGGGACATCCACGGTCGGCCGCTCCCGGTCGCGGTGATGCTCTACGGCCATGCGTGGCGGAATCGCACACCCGAGCCGCGGTTCATGATCAACCGGATCGTGGTGGTCGGCGATATCAACGGGGAGCGCCTCCTGCGCGATGTGCCCGTCCCGTCCGCCATCCCGTCGGAGGATCCGACCGACCCGCCAGCCGCGGTCGCGGCGGACCCGGCCAATGAGTAAGCCGGAGACCGTTCCCGTGCGTGAGGAAATTATCGGCGAGCAGGAGGCGGCGGCGTTGGCCGCGGTCGCCGGCGACGGGGCGGCGGCGGTCGACACCACTGTCGGCGACACGCAGGTCACCGTGATCCCGCCCGACGGCACGGTCCGGCTCTCGATTCCGATTCCGGCTGATACGGTCCACCGGGTTCGGGTCATCATGCTGCCCGAGGACTGTGCGCCGGACGATGCGCGGATCGCGCCGCTGGCCGCGTTGCAGGACCGGGTCGCGCGACTGGCGACTGAGTGCGGATGGCGCGACGGGCCGCAGGATGCGGGGGATGTCGATACCTCGCAGCCGCCCATCCTCTCCTCGTACTTCGACGGCGGGCGCTCCGTCGTGCGGCGCTGGCCATCCGGCGCCATGACGGCCCTGGCGCCGAACGGCGTGATGCTGCGGCCCCGCGGCTGGGCGATCCGGTACGCCGAAGAGATCCTCCGGATGCTCGACGTGTGCCAGGCGCATGGCGTCGACCTGGCCGGCGCGATCGAGGCCACGCTCCGCTTTCACGCCGCGCATGCGCCGAGTTCCTGAGTGCGGCGCGCGACCGACCCGACCACCGGCCGTCGCGTGCGTGAGCCAGGACCCGCGCCGGCGGTCGGGACGCCGTTCCTCTACATCCCGCGCGAGCGCGGGTGCTTCGGCGCGATGACCTACGTCGTCGGCCAAGTGCTCGAGGAGGGCGCGGTGGACCAGTACCTCATCACCTACGGGGAGTCCGTGGACGACGCGCCGCACGAATGCATTATCACCTTCGACGCCGCGCGTGGCGCGTGGGTGCGGGTGGGGGAATCGTGATGATCGACCGGTGGGACGCGGAGTGTCCGCCCCGCGAGGAACGGTCTCCCCTTCGCGTGCTCTTCATCTGCAAGCATCGCATGGACTCGGGCGGCTCCGGCTACGACTGCCACTCCGGGCTCCGCGCCTCGGTGGAGATGGTCGTCGCGATGCTGGTCGAGCAACTCGGGCTTGAGGCCAAGGTCGTGGACGTGGTCGATAACAACGATATCGACCGCGAGACGCACGACTACCGGCCCGACGTCGTCATCCTCGAGGCGCTGTGGGTCGTCCCGGAGAAGTTCGACGAGCTGATCTCGCTCCACCCCTTCGTGACGTGGTGCGTCCGGGTGCACAGCGAGGTCCCGTTCTTGGCGTCCGAAGGGATCGCGACCGCGTGGCTCGCCGGGTATCTGGATCGGGGAGTGCTGGTCGCGTTCAATAGCGAACGGACCGCCAACGACTACCGGGGCTACGACAACGCCACGCATATGCGCGGCGGGTTGATCCGGTGGCTCCCCAACTACTACCCGCCGGTCCGGGTGCGGTGGATGCCGCGCCCGGTGTCGCCCGCGCCCTATCCGCTCTGGGTGGGCTGCTTCGGCGCGATCCGGCCGATGAAGAACCAGATGATCCAGGCGCAGGCCGCGATCGCGCTCGCCCACCGGCGCCGGCAACCGCTCCAGTTCTTTATCAATGCCGGCCGGGTGGAGATGGGTGGCGAGGCGGTGCTCCAGAATATCCGGGGGCTCTTCGCGCACCGCGGCCCCGACTACCGGCTCATGGAGTTGCCGTGGCTCCCGCGGCGCGAGTTCCTCGAGTGGTGCTCGTGGATGGACTTGGGGATGCAGGTCTCCTTGTCCGAGTCGTATAACATGGTCGCGGCCAACCTGGTGAGTGTCGGCACGCCGGTCGTCGCGTCGACCGAGGTCCGGTTCATCGCGCCCCGCTTCCAGGCCAAGGCGACCGACGTCCGGGATATCGTGCGGAAGGCGGAACGCGCGCTCGCGTGGGCCGCGGTCCCGCTCAACGCGTGGCGGTTGAACCGGAGTAGCATTGCCGCCAAGCGCCAATGGCGGGACGCGCTGGTCGGCACGCAGGACTTGGGGCTGTGATCCTCCGCCGGTGGGCGCTGCTCGCGGCGGTCGTGCTCGTGTGCGTGGGGTGTCACGTCGTCCCGCGCCATCGCTTCACGATCCGGTATACCGCCGCCTACGGCCAGGATTCGGTCACGGGGGTCGGGACCTGGTGCTCGGTGAGCGACGCCGTCGCCGAGATCGACGATGGGGCCGCAACCCAGATGCGTGTGACCTCCGCACCGAATACCGCGATCACCTGCACCCGCGCGGCCACGCCGTGAGCGTCACCCGCTGTGCCGTCTGTCGCGGCGCCGAACGTCCGGTCGTGCTCCCCGGTGGCCGGGTGGTGTTCGTCTGTGACGCGTGCGAATCGAGCGTCGTGCCGGTCGTCGCGGTCCGGGCGCCGGTGAGCGAGCCCGAGGAGCGAGCGACGGCGGACGGCGCGTGGCGCCGGAAGAACCTCGAGAAAGCGCGACCTAAGTGCTGGACGCCATCGGTCCGTCGCCGCGCGGGCCGGACCTGGGCGCGGACGGCGGCGCTCAAGCGGGCTGCGCGACGCGCGGCGGGCGCATGACGATGCCATGGTTCAGCGCAGCGCGCGCCGCGATGCGGACGGCCTATCTCGCCGGTCCGATGTCGAACATTCCACTGTACAACCAGCCCGCCTTCCTGGCGGCGGCGGCTGCGTGGCGCGCCGGAGGGTATGAGGTGACCACGCCGTTCGATACCAATAGCATCGTCTGGCGACGGCACTTCGACCGGGAGTTCAACCCGGCCACGGACAAGTGCGACTACGGTGATCCCCTGCTGAACGAGATGCTGGCGGAGGATATGGCCGCGATGCTGTCGTCGGACACCATCGTCCTGCTGCCGGGATGGCGGGAGTCGACTGGGGCGCGGGCCGAGATGGTCGTGGCCTGCCTCGCACGGAAGCGCGCGATCGAGCATGAGAGCGGCATCGAGCTGCACATCGCGCCGGTCATCGCATGGCACCATGCGGATCGCGGCCACGACGCGGGCGGGGTCGACGAGGCCGGCGACTCCATCCCGAGTGGGTGGACGACGCCGCGGCCGGCGCCCGGAGTGAGCACAGTGCGGTCACCGTGCCGGCACACCGGGCACGTCGCCTGCGAGCTGTGCGCCGATGCGCCGGGTCCGGTCGTCGCTGCTCCAGGCGTCAGCCGTGCGGTCCCGCACGAGGACCACCGCGCCGGCGCGGTGCTGGACCGTGCGACGGATCGGTTTCATACGGCGATTCGCGCGCGCGACGACGCGGTGACAGAACTGAAGGAGTCGGAGGCCGCCTACGACGTGGCCCGAGTGGCGAACATGCGCGAGCGGCCCGAGTCCGACCGGGTGTTGTCTGATCCGTCGGTCACGTCCAACCCAGTCCCGACCGCCAGTCCGGCACCATCGCGGCGGTCGGCATGACCGGACGCCGGCGCCCTCCGGCCGCCATCACACCGACCAACCCGAAGGACGCGATCGGCAGCGACAAGCTCCCGCTCCACCTCTGGCCCGAGACGGCGACCGCGCTCGGGTGCCTGCCCATGCTCGAGGGCGCGCTCAAATACGGGCGTGGCAACTTCCGCGCGATCGGCGTCCGGTCGTCGATCTACGTCGACGCCTGCAAGCGCCACATCAATGCGTGGTTCGAGGGGGAGGACGACGCGCCGGATAGCGGCCTCCCGCATCTCGCGCACGCGCTCGCCTGTCTCGCGATCCTCGTGGACGCCCAGGCGGCCGGCACACTGCACGACGACCGCCAGGTCCACGGCGGGTATCGGCAACTCGTGACGCGTGTCACGCCGCACGTCAAGCGGCTCAAGGCGCTGCATGCGGAGAAGAAACCCAAGCACTACACGATCGCGGACACGGTGGATGAGGGGGGCGTATGACGTGCATCGTCGGCCTCTGCTACGATGGGAATCGGGTACTCATCGGCGGTGATTCGGCCGGCGTAGACGAATACGAAGTCACTCTCCGGCGAGACCCCAAGGTCTTCGTCCGCGGCCAGTTCGCGGTTGGCTATACCACCAGCTTCCGTATGGGGCAACTCCTCCGATTCCAACTCCCGGACATCGAACACCCGGCCGGCATGGACCCGGAGGAGTTTATGTCTGTTCGATTTGCTGACGCGGCGCGGAAATTATTTACCGCTGGCGGCTACGGGAAGACTGAATACGGCGTCGAGCGTGGCGGCGACTTCCTCGTCGGGTATAGGGGCCGCCTCTTCCGGGTCGCGTCCGACTACCAAATCGCTGAGTCGCTTGATCCGTTCGCAGCACTGGGCTGCGGCTTCGCGTACGCGCTCGGCAGTCTCGCGACAGCACCAGACCAGTGGACTCCACACTCACGCGTTCAGGCGGCATTGTCGCTCGCCGCGCATTTCTCAGCCGGTGTCCGTGCTCCGTTTTCCTTCGCTGAGGCCCCCATCGCGTGACCTGCATCGTGGGCGTCACCTTCGGGCGTGGGAAGGTCATGCTGGCCGGCGACTCCGCCGGCACCGCTGACCACCACGTCGTCGTCCGGAAAGACCCCAAGGTCTTCGTCCGCGGCCCGTTCGCGTTCGGATGCTGTGGGTCGTTCCGCGCGATGCAGCTCCTGCGGTACAGCCTCCCCGTCATCGCGCAGCCGCCCGGCATGGACCCGCACGAGCTCATGGTCACCGCGTTCATCGATGCCGTGCGCGCGCTGTTCAAGGACGGCGGCATCGGGCACAGTGAAGACGGCGTCGATACCGGGCACAGTTTTCTGGTCGGGTTCGCGGGTCGGCTGTTCGAGGTCGAGGAGGACTATCAGGTCGGGGAGTCGGGCGACCCGTACGCGGCCGTGGGCTGCGGCCGAGAGTACGCGCTCGGCAGTCTCCACGCCTCCGCCCGTCGCGCGCCGCGCCAACGCCTGATCGCCGCGCTCGACGCCGCGGCCAAGTTCTCCGGCGCCGTCCGCGGTCCGTATCTGTTCGCTGAGGCAGAGTAGCACACCCCCACGCGCGGCCGTGGGCCGCCACACCGGAGTCCTAGTATGGCAGAGATCAGCTCCCACACGGCCACGATCGCCGTCGGCGCGAGCAAGTCGGGCGTCTTCAACATCGGCGGGTTCNNCCGCGCGCTCGCGCTCGTCGTCCCGGTCGGGTTCACGGCGACCACGGTGACATTCCTCACGTCGCCCGATGGCACCGGCGACGACGCCGTCCCGATCTACGACGACACGGGTGTTGAGGCGTCGGCCACGGTGGCGGCCGGCCAAGCGACCTCGCTCGCGACGATCGCTGCCGTGCTCGCCCCGTTCCAGAACTTACTCCTCCGGAGCGGTACCAGCGGGTCGCCGGTCAACCAGGCAACGGCCGCGACGCGCGTCACGATTCTCCTCAAGGGATAGCGGGGAGCACGGGGATGCCGGGCGCGGTCCGGTCCGTTGGCCCCCGGCCGTGGCGCGAGGCGCCGATCGACCGCGACCGGCTGATCCGGGCGATCGGCATGGCGGTCGAGATGCCGGAGCCCGGGATCTATCGGGTCCGCTCCGAGACTGCGGCGAGCGAGACGTATTGGGTGAACATGCGGGACGAGGATGTGCCGCTCTGCGACTGCGGCGACACCACGTTCCGCGACACCCTCTGCAAGCACGCGCTCGCCTGCCTGTTGTATCACGACGACCCGCGGGCGTGGCACGCGGTCATGCGCGTGATCCAGCGCGCGTTCCACTCAGGCGGCCTGGGCCTCACGATTCTGTGACCCACATCACGGTACCGGCACTCCCTTTCTGCACTGTGACAAAAACGGCCTCACGGTGCCTTGACAGGGACCGGGCGTGCGCACTAGCGTGGGAGATTGCGGGATGAACGCAACACCCAGGGCAACACCCACAGCAACACCCAAGCACTCTCGGAGGTCAGTCATGCGGACCGGATGGCGGGGATGGACGGCACGGGTAGCGGCGGCGGCCATTGGCGCCGCGGTCGCGTACGGGTGCACCACGCCCGGGCCCGGTGGGACCGATAGTCTCACCGCGCCGGTCGAGGCGACCCGGGCGGCTGCGGCATGGGCTGCCACGCCGCCGGCCCTCGCGCGCGCGGCTGCGGCCGTGCGATATCCGCTGGTCCGGATCCAGCCGCATGACACCACGCTCGCGGTGGGCGGGTCGGTCACCCTCTCGGCCACCATCACCTTGGCCGACGGTAACGCGCATACCGGGCTCCATATCATCTGGACCTCGTCGAACACGGCGGTCCTCTCGATTGGCCGCGGGTCGAGTCCCGTCGTCACGGGCAAGTCGGCCGGCACCGCGACGGTGACCGCGCGCGATCTGAGTGGGACGACCGGCACGCTCACGATCGCCGTCGGCACGACGACCCCGCCCCCACCGCCGGCACGCGTCGCATCCGTGGCCGTGGCGCCCGCCAGTGCGAGTTTGAGCGTCGGGCAGACGGATCACCTGACCGCGACCGCGAAAGATTCCGCGGGGACCGTGATCGCGGGCGCCGCGATCACGTGGGGCTCGTCCGCACCGGCCGACGCCAGCGTCTCCTCCACCGGACTCGTCACCGCAGTCGCCGTCGGGTCGGCCGCCATCACCGCGACGAGTAACGGCCACAGCGGGTCGAGCGCGATCACGGTGACGAAAGCAGTCACGCCGCCGCCCCCGCCGCCCGGCACCTGGAACCTCCCGGCCGGATGGACGGTGGTGTGCCAGACCGGCGCGGTGACCTCGGCCTCGGCCGGGTTCTCGATGCCGTCGGGCGGCGCCATCAACTTCGGCGGCCCGGTCCCGTGCGCGTGGACCCGGAACGGCGGGAACGGGACGATCGGCTTGGCGTCGGCGGCGAGTAATCCCGACGGATCGGCCAATACCGACGTCCAGTCGTCGGGCTACCGCGTGATGTTCCCGGCGGGCCAAGTGAACGACCCGGGGTGGGATATGTACTTCTACCACGCGGTCGGGACCGGCAGTTACTACATCGGATGGAAGCAGCGGTGGCAGCCGCGTGGGAGTTACGCGTCGCTCTTGTCGGCGCTCAACTCTGGCGACAGCAAGGCATGGGCGCCCAAGGGACCATCGGGCGGGGACCTCACGATCATGTCGTTCATGGGGTTCAACTCGGTCCCCGTGATCGGGCTCGATTTCCAGGGCGTCGATGACCACGCGATCCCCGATGTCAATCAGACGGGCGCGTCCGGCACGATGCCGGTCACCGGGGCGATGACGTTGCCCGGTGTCGCGGCCGGGAACGGCGCGTGGGACCAGGAGGAAGTCATCATCCGGTCCACCGGGGCGCAGTCCTCGAGTACCGTCTCACTCTACGTGAACGGCGCACTCGTGGGCACCGCGACGGGCGTTACCAACGCGAGTGCGTGGAACGCGACGGAGCAATACCTCTCGCGCTCGATCTATGGCGGGACGGAAAACAGCACCACGTATACCGATATCGACCAGGTGACGGTCGCCGTCCACTAACCGGCGCCCGTCCGGGGCCAGTCACCGCGTGGTGGCTGGCCCCGTTGGTTGGCACGCAGGCGACGCAGGAAAGCGAGGCAGTCCATGAGACGCGACATGAGTACGATCCAGTTGACGTTGATCGAAGCCGAGGGGGACGCCGTTGGGCCGGCGCTCACGCTGGCCCGCGCGATGGCCGAGCGGTCGGGCACCGCGATGGTGACGGTCACCACGCACCGGCGCCGGCCACCGAGTCGGAGCGGGTCCCCGCGCCCCGCGATGCGGCCCATGGCGCCGATGGAACCCATGGCGCCGATGTCGCCCATGCGACCGCTCGCGCCGCTGCCGCCGCTCACGATGGCGCCGGGCGCATCGTTGCCCGGGCCCGCGGCGCCGTCGGTCCCGACCGAAACCAGCGAAGCCGCGGCCGGGTCGATCGAGGCGGTGGCCGGCGGCTATCGCGCCCGCGTCCTGCTCTGGCTCTACGACCGCGAGCCGGCCGGCGGGACGTCGGACGAAGGGGAGCGGGCGCTCGGCTTCTCGCACCAGACCTGCAGCTCCCGGCTTTGGCAGTTAGAGAAATCCGGATACGTCGAGCGCACCAAGGCGCGGCGCACCACACGGAGCGGCCGCACGGCCGGCGTGTATCGGCTCACCGCATCCGGGTTCCTCGCGGCCAAGCGGATGGCGGCGCCGGTATGAGAGAGAGACCTGACAGCATGGCCAAGCTCACGTCCCGTGCGCGCCGCGAGCACCGACTCCAACGACTCCGGCTCACGGCGCACGCCGCGGTCTTCGCTCGAGATGCGGCGGAGCGCGCGCGAGGCGAGGCGTTCTACGCGTCGCTGGACCCGGGCATCCGAAACGAAGTCCGCACGCTGATCGAAGCGGGTGTCGAAACCTTTGAGTCGTGCGAAGGCACAGACGGCCATTGCTATCCAGAACCGACGGTCGCCTTCGAGGGCGAACACGCCGCGGCCCTCTACGCGCTCCATATCGCCGTGCAGCGAGGGTTACCCGTGGACAAACTCCGGCGCGTCTGGCACATCGGCAAAGACGGGATGCCGGACCGCCCTCGATGGGAGATGACGTTCCATCACCCGGGGGGCGGCGGGCTCCAATACACCGAAGGCCGCGACGGGTTCGCGTATTGGACGCGAGTCCAGGGCGTGAAGGGCCAGCGACTTGACCGTCAGCGGAAGCCTCGGGCAAAGCGCGACCCATGACATCACTCGCGGGGCCGGTCTCGCTGTCCTACGCGGAGGCCGCGCCGGTTGGGGTGGCCGTTCACGACGCGCTCGCACCCGTCACGGACCGCTGTCAGGTGGTCGGCGGCCTCCGGCGTCGGACGACGTTGGTGAGTGCGGTCGAGGTGCTCGTCACCTACCGGATGACCGAGCCGGACCTGCTCGGGGGCCGGACCGCGCGGATGGATGTGGTGCTTGCGGCGCTCGCGCGGCTCGGCCCGATCGCCGCCGTCTCCGAGAGCCGTATCGTCGTGCGGCACGCGAGTGGGCTCTCGATCCATTGCTTCCCCTACCACGCGGACGCCGTGACGTGGGCGTGGCTCGTGCTGCAGGCGACCGGGCCGGCGTCGTACGCGGAGGTGGTCCGTCGTGGCGTGGAGGCGCGGGGGTTCCGGGCGACCGACCGCGCGGTCCTGAGCACTGTGACAGATGTCCCGTTCGACGTGGACGACGAGATGGTGCTGTGCCAGCGGGCCGGCGTGCCGTACGTCGAGCCCCGGGAGCGGGCGGCGTGGGCGCTCAAACCGGGACCAGTCCCCACATCCGACGGTCGCGACTAGCGGTCCGGTGGGGCTATATTGTGGCCCTACAGGGCCGATTCTTTAGGGAGCGGGGAGGGGGCGTGGACGGGAAACACCCGATCGTGGTCGATTGCACGGACCTCCGGCACGCGCCGGAGTACGCGGATATTGATGCGGCGTACGGCGAGGCGAAGCACATGGCCGCCCGCCTCCACCGGCCGATCGCGGTCTTCGTGCCCATCGGGATCGTGCAGCCGCCACAGGTCGAGCTCACCGAGTACCAGCTCGCGGTCGCGTGCTCCGCCACGGCGTCGGACGAGGGAGAAGATGACACCGCCGGGCCGGTGGCGGCCGAGCATATCCATCACGTCCCGCGCGCGGACCACTCGATCGCGCGACAGACCCTTGAGCTGCTCGCGGCGGACCGGGCGCACCTGCGCGCTGCTTTGTCGGCATGATGGACACCTTGGGATCCGACGCCGCCGACGCGGTCGCAACCGACCCGGCTGCCGTCTTCCCGGAAGACATCGCGCCCGCGCTCGCGGCGCTGGCCGACCAGCCGCCACAACCGATCATCCGCCTTACCTGGCGCCAACGGATGACCGGGATCCTGGTCGACCGGTTCGGCGGGAAGCCGCCGACCGACAGGACCCGCACGTCGGCCGACGCGATGAAGTGGCAGGAGATCCAACGCATCATGGCCATGTCCCGGAGGGAGATCCTCCGGATCGCGGGCATCGGCTACCAGCCGAAGGTGCCGGCGACCACGGCCGACTTTGCCGCGCTCGGGCGCGCGGAGATGAAGCGACGCCGCAAGGCGCGCGCGGCGACCGGCCACAATCCCGTCCTCCTCTAACCGGACCGGCCATGCCATTGCCACTCAGAGACGCGTTGCTCCTCGGGACCTCGGATCCAGGGGCCGCGACTGGATTCAATCCGCAACTCGCCAACACCGTCCTCGCCGGGCCAGCCTCCGGCCCGGCCGGCCCCGTGACCGCGCGCGCGCTCGTCGCCGCCGACATCCCGGCCATCCCCGCGTCCCTCGTCGGCCCTGGCCCGGCGCACAAGGTCCTGACCGACGGCGTGACCGTCGCCTGGGCGGTGGCCCCCGGCAAGCCCAATTATGCGAGCCTCACGCTCGGTGGTAACCGCACGCTCGCGATCACGGGCGCGGCCGATGGTACGACCGGCGTCCTCATGGTGACGCAGGACGCGACGGGCTCACGCACGCTCGCGCTCCCGGCCGGAAGCGCGGTGGCGGGTGGCGGAACGGGCGCCGTGACACTGAGCGTGACGGGCGGTGCGGTTGATCGGTTGACGTGGTACTTCGACGGCACGGCGTACTGGTGGAGCGCCGACCTCAACTTCACCTGATCCAAATGGATGCGGAGCCGCAAGCCGACGGCGACGGGAGCGAGTGGCCGACCCACACGCCCTACCGCGCCCGCGAGCCGTGGGAGCAGGGCGACCCGCCGTGGCCGGAGGAAGACGCGGGACCGGAGTACCGCGCCTATCGCGCGGTCGCAGGCGATGAGGCCGCGATCGAGCAGGTGATCGCGGAGACGCAACGGGTGACGTAGCAAAGATCGCCCGCACCCCTCGGGGGTGATGGGATGGGAGGACCGAGGCCGCGCCCGGCGACGGGCCCGGCCTCGGTGCACCACCACGCAGCGCAACAGATGGACGGATAGTCGGGCGACGGACGCGCGGCGGGTGCATGGCGGCTGGGCTCTGGAACTTCACGATCGAGCAGGGTGAGTACTGGACCAAGACGCTCACGTGGAAAGACGCGAGCCTCGATCCCATCCCGCTCACCGGATGGCACGCCATCCTCACGATCGCGCGTGAGGCGGAGAGCACACCGCAGCTCGTCATCAGCGACACCACGACGGGGATCGTCCTGGGAGGCGACGCCGGCACGATCGCGATGACGATCGACCTGACCGGCGAAGACGAATCGCTCCCGCTGCTCACGACCGGCAATCCGCGCTATTGGCTCAACCTCATTGCGCCCGGCGGCCAGATGCGGCCGTTCTTCCGCGGCCGGTTCTTGGTTCGGCCAGACCCGAGCGCGTAGGATGGCCGACGACTCGCTCACCGTCGTGGTGACGGAAAATCCGACCTATGTCGCCATCGCAGAAGACAACACGACCGTGACGATCGCGGACGACGCGCTCACGGTCGTCGACGTCGCAGAGCAGGGGCCGCCCGGACCGCCCGGCGAACAGGGGCCGCCCGGCTCAACGGAAGGCGGCAATGCGATTGAACTCGACGGCATTCCAGTCACGCTCACAAGTCCGCAGCCCAACGATGTGCTGATCTATTCCGGGGGTGCCTTTGTGAATGCTCCCGCGGACAACCTGACTGACGGGGGCAATTTCTAATGGCTGACACGATTCGCATCAAACGCCGGGCCGCGGGTGGTGCCGCGGGCGCGCCCTCGTCGCTCGCGAACGCGGAACTCGCGTACAACGAGCAGGACGACACGCTCTACTACGGCACCGGCACGGGCGGCGGCGGCGGCTCCGCGACCTCGGTCATCCCGATCGCCGGCAAGGGCGCATACGACACGCTGGGCACCGCGCAAACGATTACGGGCGCCAAGACATTCTCGGTCTCGCCGCAGGTCCCCACCGCGACGCTGAGCGACGACTCGACCAACGCGGCCTCGACCGCCTTCGTCGCGGGACAGAACTACATCACGACCGCCGAAGCGGAAGCGATCCGACTCGACCAGTTCGCCGCGCCGACCTCACCGGTCTCGCTCAACGGCCAAGAGTTGCAGAATCTCGGCGCGCCGGCCAACCCGAATAGCGCCGTCCGGCTCATCGACTTGGACGGCGTGATCCAGGGACTAGACCAGAAGCCCACCGCGCGCGCCGCGACCACGGCCGCACTCCCGGCGAACACGTACAACAACGGGACGGGTGGCGTCGGTGCCACGCTGACCGGGAACAGCAACGGCGCGCTCCCCGCGCAGGACGGCGTCACGCTCGCCGTGGACGATCTGTTGTTCGTCAACAATGAGGCAGCCCCGGCGAACAATGGGCTGTTCGTGCTCACGCAGGCGGGGAGCGGCGGCGCACCCTATATCCTCACGCGGCACGTCGATATGGACTCGGCGGCCGAGTTCCCCGGCGCGATCATCGTCGTGGGCAGCGAGTCCGTCACGCTGAACGGCGGGATCTATCTCCGGAACGCGACGTCGGGGACCCTCGTCGTCGGGACGACCGCCAACACATTCTCGAAACTCAATAGCGCGACCTCTCTCTCGGGGACGTCAGGCGAGATCGACATCTCGGCCGGGGTCGTGTCGATCGACAGCGGCTACGTCGGCCAAGCATCGATCACCACCCTCGGCACGATCGCGACCGGCGTGTGGGCCGGGACTGCGGTCGCCGTGCCACACGGGGGAACGGGCGCGGCCACGCTCACCGGCTACGTGAAGGGGTCCGGGACGTCGGCGTTGACCGCTGTGACTAGCATCCCGAATACCGATGTCTCCGGACTGGGGACGATGTCCACGCAGGCGGCGTCCGCGGTCGCGATCACGGGTGGCACGATCGATGGCGTCACGTTCGACGGCGGGTCGTTCTAGCCCGTGGCCGACACGATCAAGATTCGACGCTCCTCAACGGCGGCCGCGGTCCCGACCACATCCCAGCTCGCCGATGGCGAGTTGGGACTCAACATCAACGACGGCATCCTCTACACCCCGCAGAACATCGGCGGCACGCGCACGATGCAGGCGCTGGCTGGCGGGAAGCAATTCCTGCTCAAGACCGGCAACTATACGATCCTGCCCAGTGACCCGAAGGTCATCGGGTTCTTCGGGACCGCCGACGGCACGTTCACGCTCCCCGCCGCGTCGTCGTGCGTCGGCCAGGAGTTCGATCTCTACAACCTGACCAGCAACACAATCGCCAGTCCGACTGGCGCGCACAATCTGTTCGTGGCGCTGAGCGGTGGCGACTTCCTCTTCAACCAGGACGCGCTACTCGGCGACGTCATTCCGGCTCCGATCCAGGGCAAACGCTACTTCTCGTTGCCCAGCGGTGACGGCGGCTGGATCTGTCTCGGCAACGCGGTGCCGCCCAACGCGCTGACCTGGGCGCAAGCGCCGATCGAGATCGTGAACAGCACGGGCGCCAGCTTCTCGTCGGCGTCGAGCGTCACGACATCGCCCGCGTGGCCGTTCGCGCCGCTCCCCGGTTCCGTCCCCGCCGGCGCGCTCTACGTTGTCTGCGCGACGTGGAACAGTGCGTCGGTGACCGCGACCGTCACCGACGCCGGCGGGAATACCTTCACTCCGGTCTTCGGCAGTCCGATCGTCGAGGGCTCGCAGTCGTCGCAGATGTGGTATTGCTGCGGCGGCATGGGCCTCGTCGGCAGCGAGACGTTCACGGTCACATTCAGCGGGCCGGTGACGGGCTACGTCGCCGCTGCCGCGTTCAGCGGGATAGCCCTCGCGTCCGCGCTGGATGCCTCGAATAGCAGCGAAGCCTCAAGCGGCGTGACGACGGTCAATCCGACCGTCACGACCACACAGGGGCAGGATCTGATCGTTGCGTTTACGTACGGAGCGAATACCTTGACCGGCGCTGCCGGCGCCCTCACGCTCCAGAGTAACGCCAGCGGGCCAGCGGCCATCCTCCAGGTCGCGAAAGCGGTCAATGTCGGCAATGTCGCGCAGCTCCCAGTCACGCAATCCACGGGCGCCGCGATCGGCCTCATCGCCGCATTCAAAGGGCTCGCGGTGCATCTCCCGGAATTGCCGACGCTCCTCTCGTCGAACGACTTGGGCGACGTTCCCAACACCGCGACCGCGCGGACGAACCTTGGGATCGTGAAGGTCAACAGCACGACGTCGGACCCGGGCACGGGGAACGACGGCACGCAGGGCTATGCGGTCGGCTCGACGTGGGTCAACACCTCTACCCAACGAGAATGGGTAGCGATTAGCGTTGCAACCGGGGCGGCAGTATGGCGCAAGCAAACGACGATTGTTGGGAACAAAGATGGAAGCGCCGCACTTGTAACATTCAACATTGGCACATCCGTACCGGCGGGCCTCTATCGCGTTAGCGCGTATGTCGCGTTCAATGGCACGGTCACGATCGTCGCGACGATCGGATGGACGGACGAAAACGGCCATGCAATGACAGATGGCTCGGGTTCGCAAGCTGCGAGCGGCAACACCTGGTTTTTCACGTCTATTCCGTTCTACGTCAACGCGTCAAGCAACATCACTGTTGCGATGTCGGTGAGTTCCGGCACAGGAGCAGACGCCAAGTACCACTTCGCCCTCGAAGCGTTGTGACGGATTGTCACGCGCTGTGACCGCGCGCCGCGCTGTCATCTCTGCCGCTCGCCGTCGGGTCCTCGGACCGTCGCGCGCGGGGTGAACGGTCGCGCGGGTGACGAAGGGGCCATGCGTTCCTCACGGCGCGTTCACAGTCCGGACGCTGCTGTTGCCATTCCTCACCCGCGGCCCCACTGTGTGCGGGCGCCGATCGTGCACACGAAAACGGGACCCACCGGGCCCGACCGGCGCCCCGTTGTTCCGATTCGTGCACTGGTATATGTTGGAGACGCGTTCGTGGTCCGCGCCGCCCGCGTCTCCCCGTGTGCATCGCTCGATGCCCGTCGGTGTCACCGTTCCGCCCGTGTGAATGCTTATGCCGTGGGATTCCCCGCCCGTTGTGGCCACCGCGTCCGTTCGTGCGTCTCTCCCGGACCGACGACAGGGCCACGCGGACCGTCGACTCCGGGTGAGTCAGCGCGAGAACATGGCCGGCGGGGTCACCGGTGGTGACGGCGAGGGCGACGGGTCGGCGGTGGCCGAGACGCCCGATGAGACCGCCGAGTGGGACGCGGAGGCCGCCGCCGAGACCCGCCATCCGGTGCGCGGACGGGTCGCGTGCGAGGCCCGGTACGACGGAGGCCGGCGCCTCACCTTCGTGATCTATGAACGGACCGTGGAGGCCGTCACCGAGGCGCGGAGCATCGAAATCACCTATCGCAACCGCGCCGGCCGGTGCCTCGGCGAGTGGCGGCTCTACCGAGCCGATGACCTGGCGCTGGTCGCCCCGTTCTTGGAGCGGTGCCGCATACAATCGCACTCCGGCGCCATCCCCGTGATCGGAACCGGAGCGTGGGGGCGGATCCTCCGGAGCCACGGCGTCGAGGCGTGTGTCTTGACCCACCTGTTCCCCGAATGCCTGGCCGCGGAGGCCCTGCCGGTCGTGCCGTTTGCCCCGGCCCCCGCCGTGCCCGCCCGGCTCTTGGGCGCGCTCCCGCCGGGCGAGGCACCACCCGCCCACGTCCCGGCCCCTCCGGTGGTGCTCGGCCCCACCGAGGCGCTCATCGCGTAAGCCCCCGTGGGTCCGGACGGGCCGAATCCGGCCCTTGCGTGCCTCGCCGAGTCTAGTTACATTCGGTACTAGCACTCACGCACCGGAGGGGGCGATGCACCAGAAGCATGAGCGGCGTCCGCCGCAGGACCATCCGCAGCACCATCTGCAGGGACCGCCGGCACTCCATCGCTGTCGGACGCGGGTCGGGGGGCCGACCACGGTCCAGTGTTTCCGGGAGGCGGTCGTCTTCCCGACCGACGGCGGGGCCGGGTACTGCGAGCGACACGCGCCGCCGGCCATGGCGCGGAACCAAGAACCCCAAGTGCTCCGGCGCGTCACGCTCGAGGAGGTGCTCTCCCGGTCGGTGGCCGCGACGGCGCGCTACAAAGACGACCTGATCGTCGCGGTCCTGACGGCGGACCCGTCGGACCTGCCGCCCGATGTCGCGATCGCGCGCCACATCGTGGTCGAAGCGATCGGCGCCGTCAAGGATCTCCGCGAGACGATCGACCGGGAAGCCGAGGGGCCGCTGGTCCCGGCGACGGACACCATCGTGGTCACGATCCGTGGCGGGTAAGGCCTCGACGAGATATTTCCCGGCCGAGCACTACCTCACGATCGCCGCCGAGCGACTGGACGACTGCACCGCGATCCCGGCCCGGCTCTCGGAGGCGCGCGCCGACGTCGGGAAATATCTCCGGCAAGCGCGCGAAGCGCTCGGGCTCTCAGCGTCCACCGTGGCGCGGGGCGCCACGGTGGACTTGGGGAATCTCCGGAATATCGAAGCGGCGGCCCCGAAGGCGGGCCGCCCGCAGGGCGCATGGAGCGAGCCGGTGGTGACGCGCGTGTTGGCGTTTCTCACCGAGCAGGCGCAGCACTCACGCACCGCAACAGACTGAGGAGACTATGGAAACCGCAACCGCAACACCGCCGGCCGAACCACCCCGCCGGACCCTGTACGAGCTCACCGGCGATGCCCTCGCCCTCTCCGACCTCCTCGAGACGACCGAGGGTGAGGTCACCGAGGAGATCGACCAGTGGATGACAGAGCACGCGGCCGCGCTCTGCCGGAAGTCGGACGGGATCGGCTTCTACATCAAGGAGCAGGAGGCGGTCGCGAAAGCGTGTAAGGAGGAGGCCGCCCGGCTCACCGCCCGCGCCAAGTCCTCGGAGAACCGGATCGCCGGCATGAAACGGGTGGTGGATCACGCAATGGTCGCGTTGGGCGTTGAGAAGTTGGTCGGCACCATCTTCACGATCGCGCGGCAGAAATCGGGCGGCGTCCCCAAACTCACCCTCCTCGTTCCGACCGACGTGCTACCGGCCGAGTATGTCGATGTCACGACGCCGGCACCGGTCGTCACGCCCAACCAGGACCGGCTCCGCGCCTGGCTCGCGACCGAGGGCGGGGGCGTGGTCGTGCGCGAGGGGGTGGAGATCCGCGTCGCGCGGCTCGAGGACCCGACCTACACCATCCGGATTCGCTAGTAGCGGGCACCCGGGACATCTCGGCCGTCCCGGATTGGCCCCGTGGGACTTGCAGTCGGCACCCCGGGGCCATATCTTGGGCAGAACCTTGACAGGGATACTCCGGGCCCGAACTAGAATCGACCGATGTACTGAGGCGGACCGTGCGAGCCGGTGAGCTGCCACCGTAAGAGCGCAACCTTTCAATCGCCAACGAAATCGATGGCGTTGTTTCTCTCGAGTCTTTCCGGGCTCGGCGTGCCACCCGCGCAGCGGCTGTGAAGCCCCTGCGTCGGTACGCGATGGCTGCGTAAGCAGTCATGGGACAGGGCTGATCCCGGGCCTTGTACATCCAACCGGGTGTGTCGGACGGTTGCCGGACCCAAACCGGCTGGTGGAGGACGGCCAGCAATGGTCGCCCCGCAGGACGGCCGCCATGCGCGGCTACGCTCGTAGGACGGATCGAAGACGTACAGCGACACCCGGCTGCAAAGCCGGCGGGTCCACTCACGATGCGTGGCGCTGGCCCGCGCCGAAGTGGTCAGCAATGAACAGGAGGCGAAATGGCGACGCGAGAGACACCGATCCGCGCCATGAGTGTCAGCAACACGGAGCACGGCTTACGGAAGCGCGTCTACTGCACAAGCGTGGAAACGCATCTGGCCGGTACGACGGTCAAGCTCGTAAGCGCCGACGGCCCGGAGTCCGTCGATGGTCCATCCGGTCGAGCCGGCATGGGGGATATGTCGATCCACCTCCGATTCGGGATCGGCCAAGTGCCCGACGAACAGTTCTTCGTCGGTGATTTCTACGAGGTAGACATCATCAACCAAAACGGCGAACGCTGCCGCGCATAGCAGCGACGCCGACGGGTCCACTTCACTCACCACACAAGAGGAATCACATGGACTTTTTTCACTTGATCGGGACCGCCCTCGTCGGCGCGGCCATCTTTGCCAGTGGGCTTCTCGTTGGCCGTAACAATCCTGCGCTCACCACCAAGCTCGAGTCGATCGCGAGCGATGTGAAGACGTTGATCTCCGTCGGCGTCGGCGCGGTCAAGGGCGCAGCGGCGAAGGTCTAGTCCTGGGGTTGGGCCAGTAGCTCAGCGGGAGAGCGCCCGTTTCGCACGCGGGATGTCGTGCGTTCAAATCGCACCTGGTCCATTGTCGCAGGGTGGAGAAACAGTCATCTCGCTGCGCTCATAACGCAGAGAAAGCGGGTGCGACTCCCGCCCCTGCTATTCCGCGCGATGTAGCTTAGTCGGCCAAAGCGCCCGGTTCGGGACCGGGAGATCCTCCGTTCAAGTCGGAGCATCGCGACTCAGTGGAGTGCACCGTCCCACGCGCTACCGACGCCCCCGAGTGGGGGACCACAAGGCGACCGGAGATATCCGGGGCTGAGTTGGAGTGTAAAGGGGTCGCGACCCAGCGGTGCGTTTGCGGGAGTAGCTCAGCGGCAGAGCGCCACGTTGCCAATGTGGATGTCGCCGGTTCGATCCCGGCTTCCCGCTTGCGAGGAGTCCCACACACCCGTGAGGGAACGGCACCGTAGGACCGGTGTGTGGCACGCCCGCTCTTGCCGTTAGCCGGGTCGGGCGGCTACCGTCGTAAGGTGCCCCACTCAGCGTCCGGCAGTCCGGCCATTCGGCTGGTGGGTGCATGCTGCCCGGACTGCGGCGCCCGCATCCACGCGATGGCGCTTGAGACCGGACCGCAACTCGTCAACCACACCGCGACCTGGACGACCGCCGTCGGACACCGACGCCGATGCAAGGCGATGTGGGTTGCGGTCGCCGTCGCCTCCGACCTCTCACTCATCGGGCCGTTCGTCACCCGCGAGGAGGCCGAGGCACGTCTCCGCCACGAGGTCGCCGACTGGATCGCGCGCGCGATGACATCCGTGGCCGCGTAGTGGGACACCCCGAGTGAGGCGGACCTAGTGGCGTACTCGCTCCGCCGGGCCGTCCAACGCGTGGCGGCCCGCGCGATCAACTGGGCCGCCAACGATCCCTACGCCCGGGGCCAACTCCACGACGCGCTCGCGCACGCGTTCGGCATCGCGCTGGGCGACCGACACCCGCGGACGATCCAGCAAATGCTGGTCAATACGTCGTGGGTGTTCGCCGCGAATCGCCAGATCGCGGGCCGCGGCGCGCGCGTCAAACCCGTGCTCGAGTTCTGTACGCGGGAACGGAACAAGCCGGTCAAGCGGACGCCGGCGCATGAGCACCCGTGGCTCGACTTGGTGGCGAGTCCCAACGTCGACGAGTCGGGGATGACGTTCCTCTGGCGGCAGATTCTCTTGCTCAATACCGCCGGCTCCTACGTCGTCGCGGTCGAGCCCCAGGTGATCGACTTCACCCCGCTCGGCATTAACTTCAAGACCACCCGGATCGCGGGCTTACGGCTCTTAGAGATCGAGCGCACGCGCGTGTATTCCTCCGAGCGGCGGCTCGTCGCCGGGTTCAACTACACCTCCCCACTCGGGTGGGTCAAGTTCTACCCCGCGCACCCGGCGACGTACGAGGAGCGGGAAGGGTGGAAGCGGAACCCGACGCCGTTCGCGTTCCGCGTGGTGATGCCCTCGCCGGATAGCTACGACGGCCAGTCGGTGACACAGGCCGCCGAACAGGCGATCAACACCAGCCAGGGCATTAACCAGCTCCACCAAAATAAGCTCTATAACGGCATGCACAACGATCTCATCTTCTTCTTGAAAAAGAAGGGGATGGACGATATCAAGCGGTTCGAGGAGGCCGTCCTCAAGATCAAGGCGGGGATCGGGAAGGCGGGCGATCCGATCGTGTTGCCGGAGGAGTTGGTGACGGTCGCGCCGAATCCGACCAAGATGTCGGACATGCAGTTCCCGAAGATGGCCGAGGCCGCGCGGCACGAGATCCTGGCCGTCATGGGCGCCTCGGACGGGATGCTGGGATTGGTCGCGGATGTCAACCGCGCGAACGGCGACGCGCTCGAGCGGCTGTTGGCGATGGGGACGATCGACCCGATTTTGGCGCTGATCGCCGACGGCTATAACAACGCGCTCCTCCCCCTCTACGCCGCGCAGTCGACGCACTCGTGGTACGAGGCGCGGTTCCCCTCGGCGTTGGTGCAGGACGAGACGGTGCAGGCGACCAACCTCAAGATGTTGGTCGGCGGCACGATTATGACGCCGAACGAGGCGCGCGAGAAGATCAACTTGCCGGCCGTCGCGGACGGCACGGACTTGGTCGGCGGCAACCGCTCGGAGCCGCTGGCGCTGATCGCGGCCGCGGCGGGCACGACCGACACGCTCGCGGAAATGACGATGCCCAAGGGCGACGCCGGCTCCGTCGACCCGGTGGACGCGGGCGACGAGCCGACCGACCAGGGCAACGACGCGCCGGACCGCGCACGCGCGGCGGCGCTGCCCGAGCACGCGGCGATGTTCCCGCTCACGATCGACATCGGGTCGGGCGGCGATGTGCTGGTGGGCAAGGAGATCGCGACCAAGCATGACGCGGCCCCCGCAGCGGACACCGCCGGCACCGCGCCCCGCACCGCGTCGCTCCGCGCCGGGCACCGGTTGTCGACGAGCGACGCGCGGCACGCGCGGTGGGCCGACGACATGGAGACCCACGCGGGCTACGCGCGGCAACTCCGCGCGCGGGTCGCCAAGGTGTTCCGCGCGTGGCAGTCGGATGTGCAGTCGGTGTTGGAGACCGGAGGGGCGGCGATCCTCATGGCGGATCTCCGGCGGGGGACGGCACGCGCCGCCGGGGACGATGACACGCAGCACCGGCTGCAGGATATCGCGGTCTGGATCGCCGCACTCCGGACCGAATATCGGCCGTGGGCCCGGGCGCTCGTGCTCGACCAGATCGAGCGCACGTTCGACGACCTGGGGATCGACGCCAGTCAGTTGGACGCCGACGATCCGGCGGTCGACCGGTGGGTGGAGATGCGGGCCGACGCGTTCGCCGCGCAGGTCGCGACCACGCAGCAGCAGGCGATCGTCGACGGGATGACGGACTCGCTGGCCGATAACCTGGACAGCGACGACATCTCAGACGCGGCGGACGACTGGTTCCCGAACGCGAACAGCGGCCGCGCGCGCCGGATCGGGACAACCGAGACGACGATCGGGGCAGGCGCCGGCGTGTTCCTCGGAGTCGCGGCCGCGCGGCGCACGTTGTCGGACCCCAACGTCGACGCCGCCGCGCTCACCGGCGACGCGGCAGACGTGACCGACGACTTCGGGTCGGGCGCGTCCGACCACGTGGGCCTGATGTGGCTGTCGCAGCGCGACAACAGGGTCCGGGAGACGCATGTCGAGGCGGACGGCCAGGTCGTGGTCGCCGGCGATGTGTTCACGGTCGGCGGCTATCAGATGAACTTCCCCGGCGATGACTCGCTCGGCGCCGGGCCCGAAGAAATCTGCGAGTGTCGCTGCGACGCGGTCGCGGTCCCGCTCGACCTCTCGGACGACCCGGCGGATACGAGCGACGGCAAAGAGGCGGAGGCGGAATAATGCCGCCCTGCCGGATCGCGCTCAACGACCGCATCTGCGAGTTCCCGTGCAAGCTGCGACCCGGGGACATCTGCCACGTCCCGCTCACATGCCCGGAGGAACCGCGCGGGTGGGTGTGGGACGGCAATCGCGAGGCGCCGACGCTCACGCCATCGATCGCGTGCCATGGGTACAAAGACCGAGAGGGAACGCTTCGGCAGGAGTGCGGCCTCCACATGCATATCCGAGACGGACAGGTCGTCCCCTGTTGAGCGAGTGACCCACCGCCTCTTGCCTTTAGCGGTAGACACGGTGTAGCATCGATGTGCGGCCCTGCGGGGCCGTTGCTGGGCACAATGAGACCACCGCAAATGCGGGCCGAGGTTCCAGAGATGGGACCGGCGGCCCGTTCGTCGTTTCCGGGAGTGGGATGGCCGTCGCTCACGTCGCTCGCGAAGCCCGCGCCACACTGATCCGCGCCCCAGGCGACGGATCGCGCGTCGCGCCCAACGGCGCCGCGTACGATCACCGCTTCGTCGCGGCGACCGAGCGACTGGCCACGGACGGCGGCGTGATCCTCCTCTCCGCCTGGCGCTTCGCCGACTACCAGCTCCGCCCGGTCGTCGTCGACCAGCACGACATCTACGGCTGGAAGCCGCTCACCGATGCGGTGCTCGGTCGCACCGTGTGTATCGGGCTCGAGGCGGGACTCCCGCCCGAGATGGTCGGCCCCTCCGGTCAGGCGCTCGTCGCCTACGTCCTCTGGGCGCGGACCGAGTACGGCCAAGAAGTCCGGTCGCTCTACGAAGACGGGATGCTGAACGACGTGTCGGTCCGGTGGGATCCCTCCACGACCGGCATGCGGGACCCGTCCGCCGCCGAAGTCGCGGCCTACGGCGTCGGCACCGAGTGGGTGTGTACGCTCGCCAACCTGGTGGAGATCAGCGCCGTCATGTTCGGCGCCGACCCGGGTGCGCAGGCGCTCCGTACCGGCGCGGGCCGCACGCGACTCCACAAGGTCCGCCACCGCGCGGTCCTGAACGCCAAAGCGGTCGCACAGGCGATCGCCGCACGCTATTCGACGCGCGGCCCGGCGCAAGACACCGCGATCACCTCCGACGCCACCACGAACACGGGGGCGACGGGTCTCTCCGGGACCGGCAACGCCACGCAGGTCGGCGGGACCGAGTACCCGCATGCGGTGCTCGACGGCGGGCCGGCGTGCGGCCGCTGCGGGCTCCGGTGCTGCGAGGTGTGCGTCGGGGACGTGTGCACCGGGACGTGTTGCGACCGCTGCGCGCAGGAGCGCGCGCGGGCGGATGCCGAGCGCACCGCGGCCACCTGCGGCAACTGCGACGATTCGTGCTGCGACGACTGCGACTCCGCGTCCTGCGAGGGCGACTGTTGCGAGCGGTGTGACGAGATGCGGGGCGCGGACCCGGATGACCAACAGGACTTGGGGTTCGACGCCACGACGGGCGAGGGCGCGACCACCGATCTCCGGGATGACGACGGGGCCGGCGGCGCGGATCGTGGGGCCACACCCGCGACCACTGCACCGGTCGATCCGCCGGCCGTCGTCGTGTCACCCGCAGTCGCTCCGGCTGTCGCGCCAGTGGCTGATGCCGCCGCGCCGCGCGCGGTGTCGCATCCCGATTGTGCTGCGTGCGCGGCGCGCGCCGCGCGAGGCCAAGTCGATGGCGCGGCCGCCGCGGCCGCGATCGGCGCGATCGGCGACGCGTTCGATGCGATGGCCACGCTCGCGACCGCGACGATGACCGTGCTCGAGGCGGGCGCCTCCTCGCTCGACGAGCTCGAAAACTTGGTGGGCCCGAGCGCGGACGTGCAGAACGCCGTCGACGCCGCCAGCGATGTGCAGGCGTCGACCACGACCGCCGTCGGCGGCACGCCCGCGCCGACCTCGAAGCCCGCAGCGAAGCCTGCGGCAACACCGGCCGCGAAGCCCGCAGCAAAGCCGGCAGCGAAACCCGCGGCCAAAAGCACCAAGGGTCGGACCGTGCTCTCGGTCGCCGACGCGGCACTCCGCGTCCGGCGCGCCGCGGCCGATCTCCGCGCGGCCAATCGGATCGCGGCCGAGCAGGCACGCGCCACACCCGACGCACCCGACGCACCCAAGCAGGCGCCGACAGGCAGCGCAGCGGTGGATCCGCCGTTTCTGGATTTCAGCAGGCTCGCGGCGGTGCCGACCACAGGTAGGTCAACAGCCACGTAGCGCGCGACACAGCGGGCCGCCCACCGCGGCCCCAGACGACGCCTGTCGCCGCGTGCTCCTCTGAGCACCCGCGGGAACGACGAGGCCAACGGGAAGTTGGAGGGGGAGGACAGCAGTATGGCCGCAACGATCAACACGATTGAGGAGTTTCGCGCGCACGTCCTGAAGGAACTGCCGTCGATTCTCGCAGAGAATCCGCAGGTCGTGCTCGACGCGATGGCGAAGAATCCCGAGGCCATGCGTGCCTCGCTCACCAAGATGGGCTACATCGTCAGCGATGACGTGAAGACCATCGCGAGCGAGACGATGACCACGCTCCGCGATCGCCAGGAGACCGGCTCGATCGCGTCCGGCTTCGGCACGCGCACGCGGGAGAAGGTGCGCATGCACGCGCGCCGGGTGTTGGACGAGGACACCGGCAAGCAGCGCACCACGTACCTGGACGCCGAGACCGAGCCGCTCGCGGGCCAGTGGATCCGCGCCTTCTTCGCCTCGAAGGGCGGGGGCGAGGCGAAGGACCCGGTGACCGGCGACCATATCGGCGTGATCGCCGAGCGGATGGCGAAGGCCACCCGCGCGCCGGCCACCCCGATGACGGCGGAAGCCGGCACGGGCGGCGGGTTCTTGGTTCCCCTGTTGGTCGCGGCCGAGGTGTTCGAGTACATGAACGAACGCTTCCTGCTCCGCGGCATGGTGCAGGTGTTCGTCTCGGCCGCCCCGCTCACGATCCCGCGGCGTCTGTCGCAGGTCTCGGTGTATCGCCAGGGCCCGGGCACGGACCTGACCGAGGTGAACATCGCCTCGACGTTGGGCGACGCGAAGTTGTCGCCCGAGCGCGTCGGTGCGATCACCTACGTCGATCCGGCGTTGGCCTTGGCGGCCGCGGTCGGGCCGGTGCGCTGGGTGATCGGCCAGTTGGCCGAAGCGCTGGCCAAGGACTACCAGCGGACGATCGTCATCGGGAGCGCGTCCAAGCGCGAGCCGCGTGGGATCTTGGGCCTCGCGACCTCTGGCCTGCCGCTGGCCGACATGGCGCAGACCTCGACGTACGACAACACGTCGAACCAGACCAAGCGCGACTCGATCCGGAAACTGTACTACAAGGTCAACCAGCCGCACCGTGAGTCGCCGCGGTTCGTGTGGATCACGAACAACGACGGCGTGCAGACGATGAACTCGGTCAACGACTTGAACCAACAGCCGTTCACCGACGCGAAGGAAGGCCAGCCGCCGAAGTACATCGGCAAGACCGTCGTCGAGACCTTGGCGATCGTGTCGGCGACGGGCCCGGAGAGCACCACGCTCGTCGGCGGGGACATGGGCCAGTACGCGTGGCTCGAGTCGCCGGACGGGCTCACCATGCAGCAGACCACCGAGGGTGGCCAGGCGTGGTCGAGCGACACGATCGGCATCAAGATCCTGCAGCGCGTCGACGGGGAGCCGGTGATCCCGCAGGCGTTCTGCTCCATGACCGGCGTCAACTAGCTCGGTCATGGTCACGCTCACGGTGATGCGGACCGCCAAAGTGTTCGGCCGAGATGTCTCGGCCGGACACACGGTGGCCGTCCCGGAGTCGGAGGCGGCGCTCTACCTCCGGCAGTACGTGCAGGTCGGCGACCAGATCGTGCACCTGTTCGCGACGGCCCCGGCGCCGGTGGTCGAGAAGGTCGCAGAGCCACCGAAGGTCGACCCGCCAAAGGTCGAGCCCAAGCCGGAGCCGGTCGCACCCGCACCCGCACCAGAGAAGCCCGCGGCCAAGTAGCCGCGATCACTCGCATTCACGGCGCCCCGGCCAGCCAGGCCCACCGCCACATCTATAGTAGGGAGGACGTATGGCTCGGCAGTACGCGAATCTGGTGAAGGTGGCGCTGGCGTTCAACGGTGCGCTCACGGCGACCGGCGCCAAGACGGCGATCTCGGACCCCCGCTTGGGAGACTTCATCTCCGGCTGGGCGTTGCTCAACGTGTTCAGCGTCTCGGGCACCACGCCCGCCTCGCAGATCAACGTCGAGGGATCGGACGACGGCTCGACCTACGTGACGCTCGGCTCGTTCGCGTCGGCGGCGGCGGCCGGTGCACAGATCATCTCGCTGGACCAGCTCAAGCCGTGGATGCGGATCAACGCGATCACGCTGGCGGGGACCTCGACGCCGACTGTCAACGCATCGGTCGTGATCGTGGCCGAGCAGACCAAGCTGCTGCCCGGCGACGGGACCGTCATCTCGAGCTAAGGCGCTCGACCCGACGGCGCTCGACGCCACGCACCACCGCAGGAGAGAACGCCCGGTCCGATCGCACGCGCGACCGGACCGGGCGTTCGTCGTTTTCCTTAAACTCAGCCACGGCCTATGCCGGATATCACGCTCGGTGAACTGAAAGAGTACATCGGGATCCCGGCGGCCGACACCACGCGCGACCGACGGGTCACGACGTTGGCCAACACCGCCAACGCCTACGTGCGCCGTCGGACCGGCCGCGCGTGGGGCGTCGAGACACTGACCGAGACCTACCAGGGCACCGGCACCCGGTCGCTCACGCTTCGTCGCTATCCGGTGACGAACCTGGTCTCCGTGACGATCGGCAGTTGGTCCGTCGAGCTCACCGACGACACGATCATCTCCTGCGATAAGCGCCAGGGGATTCTCTACCGGACGGACGGGCTCCACTGGGAGTTCGGCTTCTACGGCGAGGTCCCGAGCCGCTACGATCGGCGGTTCCCGGACACGCACCGCTATCTGATCAGCGTGGTCTATGCCGCGGGACTCGATGTGCCGGACGATCTCCACGGCGTCACGCTCGAGATCGCGCAATTCCTGTGGAACGCGTCGGGCGGGATCACCGGCGAGTCGGGCGGCGGCGTCCGCACGTCGCTCAGCGACAAGGACCTGAGCAAGATCCCCACCGTGCGGGATATCCTCGAATCGTACGAGGACCCGGCGAAAGGGTACACGACGTGACCACGATATGACCTACGGCAACTCGTTGCTCGGCGCCTATGGCCGTCGCGGCGAGGCGTGCGCCGTCGTGATCCCGACGAGCGCGTCGTACGACGACACCACGCAGCTCAACACGATCGCGACCGCGACGATCGCGGTCACGGGGATCATCCGCAGCTACAGCGTGAACGAGGTCGGCGGCGCCGATGGGTTGATCGCGCTCGGCGACCGGGAAGTGTCGATCGACGGCGGCCAGTTCGCCGGGGTATTGCCCGACCCGAGTGCGCGGATCGTGGTCGAGGGGACGAACCAAGAGGTCGTCCGTCGCTGGGCGGTCAAGGCCGGGGCGCAGATCATCACGCTCCTCTACCATATCCGGGGTTCCATTTAAGATGATCGCGCTCGAGGCCGGCCGCGATCTGTCGTCGCTCTTAGACGAGGGCGGCAGCGCCTTCCACGAGATCGTCGCCATGCAGCGCGCGATCGCCACGGAGGTGTTCGAGCGCGTGGTCGAGCGGACGCCGGTCGACACGGGCCGCGCGCGCGGCAACTGGCGGATCGCGCGGAACGAGATCGACGATCGGGTGGACGTCAACGAGTTCGACCCCGACGCGAGCGAGCCACCGGCCAAGGCCGCCGAGGCGCTCGAGGGGCTCCGGCCCGGCGACAGCGTCAACATCACGAACGGGCTCCCCTATATCTGGTCGCTGGAGCACGGGCACAGCCGGCAGGCGCCGGAGGGGATGATCCTCCTGACCGCGGCCGAGTTCCCGGGGATCGTCGAGCACGCCGCGGCGACACTCGACGTGAGTCTCGTTCGATGAGCCTGAGCGCGCGGAAAGCGATCATCGGCGCCGCACAACTCGCCGCCAAGGCCGCGTGGGTCGGGCTCGGCAACGATCCGGCATTGATCGCCCGGCCCAATGTGCCGTTCACGCCGCCCAACCCGCAGGTCCCCTACATCGACATCCACGTCCTGTTCGGCAAGGCGGAGATGATGACGATGGGCGTGGCGGGGACGGGGTTCGGCTTCGATGAGTCGCCGGTCGTGGTCAAAATCAACGTGTATACCGTGGCCGGGGTCGGCGCGGGCACTGCACTCGACATCTGCGACGCGCTCACCGACGCGTTCGCGCGGCAACAAATCGGCGCGGTGCGCTACGGAGCGCCCACCGGCCCTGTGCCGGTCCCGAGCGCCGAGGGATGGGCGCAGCACGCGCTCTCCTTTATCGGCTACGCGGAAACGGCCGTCTAAGCGCCACCGACGCAGCGCATTCCCCACGGGCCGCGCACCGGCCCTGTAGGACCCGACGCCCCATAGCATTTAGCGGGATCGACGCCATATAGTGCAACCATCACATCGCCCCGGCACGGGCGATCACGCGCGCGGCGCGCGTGCGTTTGGTGATGGACTCAACGGTCCATTGGGTGGCCCCACAGGGCCACCTTCGGGGAGGGGTGGAGGATGGCGTTTTTCCGCGGGATTGACGGGTCGCTCATGGTCGCGACCAATGTGCTGGGTCAGCTCAAGGCGTGGGAGCTGAACATCGACATCAAGAACCTCGACACCTCGGCCGTGGGCCAGGCATGGGCGACCTCGGTCACCGAGATCGGGTCGTGGAACGGGAGCCTCGAGTGCTATCTCGATGGCAGCTCCGGTCAGGCCGCGCAGGCCGCGCTCCTGGCCGCCAGCACCGGCGCGACGCCGGGCGGCGCGGGGATCGCCATCAAGTTCGTCGCCGCATCGACGAGCGGGAGCCCGGTCAGCTACTTCGCCGGCACCGTCAACGTCAAGCAGATCCAGACGGGCGTCAAGGTCGGTGGCGTCGATATGGTCAAGTTCACGTTCCAGGGGACCGGGGAACTCGACATCACCTGGGCATAAAGGCGCTTAGGCCATGGCCTTCTTCCGCGGGATTGACGGATTCATTGCCGTGGGCGGCGCGCTGGTGGGCGCCCCCACGGTCAACGGTGCCCTCACCGCCGGCGCCGTCACACTCAACATCGACGTGGCGAGCGGCGTGCTGCTCGGCGTCGTGGCCGCCGGCGACACCTTCACGATTGCCGGCGAGACCGGGTCACCGGTCCACACGGTCACCAGTCCGGTGCCCGTCGTCGCCGCGACCAATGCCATTGCGGGCGTGACGTTCACGCCAGCGATCGCGACGGGCGGGACGCTCACGGGCGCCGTGATGACGTTCGCGAGCAACGCGCTCCCACAGGCGACCGGATGGGACCTGGACATCCAGATCAAGGATTTGGAGACCACGTCGCTGGGTGACAAGTGGCGCTCGAGCGTCACCGAGATCGCGTCCTGGAGCGGCAGTCTCGCGATGCGACTCGACTACAGCCTCCCAGCGCAAGCCGCGGTGTTCAATCGACTGAGCGGCGCGACCCCGGGCGGCATCCTCGGCACGATCGTGCTGGGCGTCGGGCAGGGCGCGACCACGTTCAAGGCGGCAGTCGGTGCGGCGGAGTTCAAGAGCGCCGCGCTCAAGAACCAGATCGGCGCGATCCTCGACGTCAAGGTCGCGTTCACCGGCACGGGACAGCTCTCGCTGTTGTGGACGTAGGCAGGAGAACACGCAGGGCAACTCACCGACGCACCGATCATTTCTGAGGAGACGCACCAACATGGCAGAGGGACAGACGTTCGACAAAGCGGCGGCCGACCGGGCGGCGAGCGGGAAGCCGTCGGCGATCAGCGTGATCGTCAACGCGTTCGCGATGAAACCGCAGCCCTACGTCACGCCGTGGCTGCAACCGGATGGGACGCCGCTCGTGCTCTACTTCACGCCGCAAACGCTGGCCGACAACGATGTGATCCGGACGCTGAGCGGCGACAAGGACATCAAGGGCTACGACTTCGAGCTCGCCCTCTTGGTGAGCAAAGCGCGGCACGAGGACGGGACGCTGGCGTTCGCGCCCAGCGATGCGGCGGTCATCAAGTCCAACGCGCGCGCGGGCGATGTCCGGGAGTTGCTCACGTTCATGTATACCGTCGGCACCGTGACGCACAGCGAGGCCAAGGACGAACTGGGGAAAACCCCCAGCTCCGCTGGCTCCTAAGCTGGGCGGCGGAGCATAAGCGCACGCTCGGTGAAGTGTACGGCGTCCCGGGCGGGATGCTCTACGTCGAGCGCGTGCTCTGGGGCGCCTACTACGCGATCCTAGCAGACGAACGGGCCTTCCAGTAACGCGTCCAGTGATGCAGGAGTAATCGGATGGCAGGGAGCGGGGCGGAATATCCGATTGCGCGCATCACGATCGACTACGTCGGCGTCCGTCAGGCCGTCGACGAGTCGAAGCGTGCGCTGTCGGAACTCTCGTCGTCCGCGCGGACCGCCATGTCGGAGGTGCAGGCCGGCAGCCAGTCCATCGGCTCGCTCGGCACCGACAGCGCGAGCGCCGCCCAAGCGTTGGCCGGCCTCCGGTCCACGCTCGATGGCGTGTCGTCCGGGATGTCGAACACCGCGCGCGTCGCGCGCGAGGAGTTGGCGACCGGGCTCAAAGACACCGCGGCCGCCGCGCAATCCATCCAGGGCGCACTCGGCACCGCCAGCCAAGGCGCTGAGTCGGCGCTCTCGGGCGATGCCTTCGGCGGGGTCGTGGCGGGGATGGAAGCCGCCGGTGAGGCCGCGACCGCGATGGAAGCGACGGTCGGCGACTCGATGGATGAGGTCGCGACCGGGATGGCGGACGCGGGCGGCGTCGCGGCCGGGGCGTTGGCCGGCGGGATGGACGCCGCCAGTCTCGCGACCGCCGCGCTTGGCAAGGCCGGGGCCGCGACCGCGGCATCGGTCGGGCAACTCGACGCGGTCGCTGCCGGGATGGGGAAGGCGGGTCGCGCGGCGCTGACAGACATCGCGGCAGGGATGAGCGAGACCCAAGGGGCGGCGGCATCGCTGAACGCGGGCGGCGTCGAAGCACTGGACGCGGTCGCGACCGGCATGTCGGCAGCGGGTGAGCAGTCCGCCGCGATGGCAACCGAGATCACCGCTGGCGGCGCCGCCGCCGCGACCGCCGCCGAGTCGCTGGTCGAGCACGGCGCGGCGAGCGCGGTGGCGGCGGACGGGACGTCGGCGTTGGTCGGGCAGCTCGCCAACTCGGTGGCCAAGTTCGCGACCGTCGATGCGGTGATCCACGGCGCGGTCGAAGTCTTCCACGACTGGGTCGGCGCAATAGAGGACGCGGAGCAGGCAGGCGCGCGACTCAACGCGATGATTACGGCGACCGGCGATGCCTCCGGCGTGACGGCCCATCAGGTCAAAGAATTCGCCGACACGATGGAGACCAAGACTCTCTTCAAAGCGGAAGATATCGAACAGGCGGTCGCCGAGCTGATGACGTTTACGTCGGTCCACGGCGACGTATTCAAGCGCGCGGAGCACGATGCGCTCGAACTGGGCCAGCAGATGGGAAGTGCCGAGGCGGGAGCCAGGGGCCTGGGGTTCGCGTTGGAGAATCCGGAGGTGGGGCTTACGCGGTTGCGCCGCGCCGGTGTGGCGTTCACCGAGATGGAGACGGAGCGCATCAAGGTGCTCCAAAAATCCGGGGACCTCGAGGGTGCGCAGGTAGCCGTACTGGCCGCAGTTGAGGCGCACCTGAAGGCGATCGCGGAGGCCGCGCACGACGCCGGGCTCGTCGGGGAACTGCACGACATGGCGGTCGCGTGGAAGAACATGCTCGACTCACACGCGGACGACGCGCTCGTCACGCGTGGTATCTGGGTGCTCACGGAAGCGTTGAAGGGTCTCTCGTCGCTCTCCCCGGCGGACGCGCTCAAGGCGCACCTGGGCGGCATGGCGGACGAACTCGACGCGATCGCGCGGCACGCGGAGAGCGTCGGCATGGCGTCGCTCGATCACCCGCAGAACCATGTCGAGGAGTTGCTGGCGTTCGAGGAGAAAAAGCAGGCGGACAACGGCGGCCAGCTCACCGACCCGGACCAAGCGCACCGGATCACGGTCCTCCGGGAAGTCCTCGACATTGAGCAGCAGTTGGCGAGGGCCGCGAACGCGACGCACGTCGCGGATGTCGCCGCGGAGGACGCGGCCGACAAGCGGGCGAAGAAAGAGCGCGACGCCCTCGAGGCGGCGCGACAGCTCGCCGAACAACAGAAAGCGGATGCCGAGCGTCGGAAAAAAGAGAACGAGGGCCTCGAGTATCTGAGCTCGCTCGAGGAGGAAAACCTCGCGGTCAAAAACCACCCCACGGATCCGGTCGCGGCCGAGGCGCAAAAAGCCTACGACAAGGTGCTCGACGCGCACCTGCCTGAGTACATGGCGGAGGAGGCGCGCCAGTTGGTCCTGAGCACGGGCGCGCTCAAAGAGAACCTGCACGCCACGGAAGAACTCGCGCGGAAGAAAGCCGAGGCGGCGCAGCGCGTTCAGGAATACGTCCAGCGGCTCCATGAGGAGGCCGACGCACTCAAGGCCGGCGACAAGGGCCTGCCGGCCGGACATGAGGAGGCGGTGCGCGCGGCCGGCGGCGATCCTGCGGCGTTGCAAGAGATCGCCGGCGGCGAGGCGCGGGTCGCGTTCTACAAAGAACTCGACGTCGCGCGCCAGGACGACACCAAGCGGGAGGAGGAGGCGGCACAGGCCGACGCCAAACTCTGGGAGAAGACCGACAAGGAGATCGGCGAGTCGTTCGATAAGACGTTCCAGGCCGCGATCGACGGCAAGGTCAAATCGTTCGGCGAGTTCTGCCGTGCGATCCTGGAGGACTGGTCGAAGACGATGACGCATATGTCGGCCCAGATGCTCGAGGCGAAGTTGACGCCCGACGGGAAGGGGGGCTCGACCGTCCACAGCGTCGCGGGCTCGATCGCCGAGCATTTCTTTCCGCACGCCCCGGACACCTTCACCGCCAAGCAGACGGAGGACATCCGCGACGCGGCGTACAAGGCGCAAGTGGCCGGCGAAGAAGCCATCCCAGAGTCGGTGGGCGGCTTCGCCAAGCCGACCGCCGCGGAGACGGCCGCCGACCGCGGGGGATTGGGCGCGCGGCTTGGCCCACTGAGTGCCAAGACCGAAGCGGACGTTGATACCTTCGTCCCGAGCGACCGCGCGGTGCGCGACGTCGGGACGACCACGCCGGCCGGCCGCGCCACGCAACTGAGTCAGGACGATGTGGTGCGTGGCGTGACCACCCATCTCAACGCGACACCGGCCGAGGCCGAACAGCGGGACGCGCAGTCGTACATCGATCGCATGGCCGGCGGCAACACGCCACTCGTCCAGGACTACGGCGGACCAAGCGGTCGCCCAGCGTTCCGGGCGCCCCACCATGCCGCTGCGGCGATCGCAGCCGCCGAGGAGGAACGGCGGCGCGTGGCGTGGATCCACGCCCAGCACAAGGGTGACCCCGCGCGGCCCGCAGATGCCACGGTGCGCGCGGCCGAGGGTGGCCACTTGGTCGTGCCGTTCGGCGCGCAGTCGGGAATGCAGGTGGGTGGTGGCCCTCGTGTGTCGGGCCTAGCGGGCGGTGTCGTCTCGCCGGACTTCACGATGCCGGCCGCGAGCGCGGACGGACCGCCCGTGCCGCAACACTCGAGCGATGCCACCGAGGCCGCGGTCGCGCGCACCGCGATGGCCAGCGCCCCGGCGCCGTCGGCCGACACCGGCCCGATGCCGGCGGTCCCGTACGCCGCGGCGTTCGGGCAGGTCGCCCCGAGCGCCGAGGCCAATGCGCCACCCGTTGCGCCGACGGCCGCGCGCGACGCGGCGATCGCCGCGAGTGCCGCCACCGCGCTCACGGGTGAGCCGGGCGCAACGCAGACACCGAGCGCGCCGCCCGTCTCGCCGCTCACCGGCGGCGAGAACTCCCGCATCCAGCGGATCTTAGACGACGAGCACAAGCGCCAGCAGGAGCAGCGGAGCGACGGCGGCCAGCCGACGCCGGCGGATGCGGCGTTCGGGTCCGTCACGTCGCTCGCGGGGTCGTCGACCTCGTCGGTCGGCGGGGACGTGCATGTCGAGGGAATCCGGCCGCCGGCGCCGAGCCAGAACCAGACGTCGCCGATCGCGAGCGCGATCACCGCCATCACGCCGTTCCTGCAGATGGCGGCGGGGCACATGGGTGGGGGCGCCCCCTCGGTGCCGCAGGAATCGCCGAGTGACATGGCCGCGCAAGCGGGATCCACGACGCTCGAGGGACCGGCCGCGCCCGGCGTCGACCTCACGCAGACTGCGGCGCCGGCGGTAGAGATGGCTCCCGTCGTCGCCCCGGGCGCGGACGCCGCATCGGCGACGATGGCACCCGTTGCAGATGCCGGCGCGGGTGCGAGCGCGGACGCCGCGTCGGCGGCGATTGGTGCGGCATCGGACGCGGGCTCGGTCGCGGCAACGGACGCGGCCAGTGCGGCGGCCGCCGGCGCTGCGGCCGCGGGCAGCGCCGATGTGATCGACAGCATCATGGCCATGGCGCCGATGTTCCACGAGGGCGGCGTGGTCGGGGACCACGCGTCGCACCCGACGCGCGAGGTCCCGGCGTCGCTGTTCGACAGCGCGCCGCGCTTCCACTCGGGGTTGGGCGGCGACGAGTTCCCGGCGATCCTGCAGCGCGGCGAGCGGGTGCTCACCGAGCAGCACCAACAGCAGGTGGTCGCGGCCGCGCGGGATGGCGCGGCCGGAACGGACGGTGACGGCGAGGGTGGCCACACGCATGTCCACTTCCACATCCACGCGATTGATGGGCGGGATGCGGAGCGGTTCGTGCGCGAGAACCAGCACCACATCGTGCGGATGGTGGCCGATGGGACGCGGCGGAACGCGTCGCTCGCGCGCCACTTGTCGGGGCGCTAGGCAATGACGATCCCGGCCTTTCCGCGGACGGTCCTCCCGAATCGCGTGAGCTATCCCGCGATGCCGACCGGATTGGTGTCGGTCGCGCAGTCGGGGCTCACGCAGACGCGGACCACGACACAGGTCGGCCGGACATGGGAGGAGACCTACATCCCGCTCAAGGGAAACAGCGACGCGACGGCGCGCGCGTTCCTGGCCACGCTGGTCAGTCTCTACCGGAACCAGACGCCGTTCACCGTCGCGCATCTCGGGCAGATGGATCTCTTGGGCGCGGGCGGCGGCACGCCCCTGGTGAACGGCGCCGGGCAGGCCGGCTACGCACTCATCACCAACGGGTGGACCGCGAGCACCACCGTGCTCAAGGCCGGCGACGTGCTCTCGATCGCGGGCGTCCCGTGGGTCTACGACGTCACGGCCGATGTGGTGAGCGACGGATCCGGCAATGCCACGATCCCGATCAACCCGCCGCTCATCGGTAACGCGGCGACGAGTGCGCCCGCCTCGGGTGCGGCGCTCACGATCAACAGCACCCCGGGCCTCGTCACCTATACGGCGTTCGTGGAATCGCTGGACATGCCGCAGGCGTCGGCCGGCCCGGGCTACTTCCAATCCTGCCGCGTGAAATTCCGCGAGATCCCGGGCACGCCGCCGGTGGTCGTGAGCCCGGGCTTGGTCGTGCTGCCACCCGGTGTCTCGCTCACAGGGACGCTCGCCGCGTTGGCCGGCGGAGGCAGCGGAGTGCCGGTGCTGGCCGTCCGGATACGGTTCTTGGTTGACGCACTCTTAGGATCGTCGGGGACCGGGGCCAGCCTGGTGTTCATTGGGAACAACATCGAGGGCACGTCGCTCGAGGTGACCATCGGCGTCATCTCCGCCGGGGTGGTCCGATTCCAAGGGACGTTCAACAACGGCTACGCGAACGCGATTTTCGGCACGATGCTGCAGTCCGCGCTCCCAGCCGCCGGCACGGGTGTGATCCTCTACGCCGTCTACAACGGCGCCGGGACAATAGCACTGACCAGCGCCACGATCACGCTCGAGACCGACGACGGGACCGTCCTCTTTTCGGGCACGCTCTCCAACACCGCGCTTGGGACGT
>QGNH01000544.1_pt1 | contig 49799 bp, 87 predicted proteins | sample 1735481 | NCBI WGS metagenome assembly QGNH01 (sample SAMN09239004, study PRJNA386568) | Viral metagenome, whole genome shotgun sequencing project.
CGACGCCGACGCCGCGATCGCGGCGCTCGTCGGAGCGGCGAATGGACAGATCTCGCGCGTCGAGGCTCTGCAAGTCCTGAACCGATGGGCAGAGCGGGAAATGAAGTCGCTTGCCGCCGAGGCCGACCCGCACGGCAAACGTGTCAACGCGCTCACTAGCGGGCGCGGCATCGACGAACTCGGGATGATCGAATGAGCGCGAAGCTCGCGCGCGCCGCGCGGTTCCGAACGCCGCCGCACCCGCCGAAGCCGAAGCTCTCGGTCATGCCGCCGCTCGACGCCCGAAACCGCGTCGTTACGATCGTGAAGATCGAACTCGGCCGGTGGAAAACCGAACGCGGCAAGGAAGTCGAGTCGCGCGAGATTCGCGCCACGCGCAGCGACGGCAAGGTTCACGAAACGCACGCCGTCGTGACGTACGCGCCCGGCGAACGTAAGCGCATGATGGAGGGTCTCTTTGACCCCGAGAAGGCGCTCGAATCGGGTCTCGCCACCGTCGACGAGGTCGGGCGCAAGGTGTACGATCGGCGCGGCCGTGCGGTCGAGAAGGTCCTTGGGTTAATCGCACAACGATTCGGCGGATTGCCGAAAGCAACGGAGTTGGTGGATGCAGCCTGATCGCGAAATGACGCCCGACGAGTTTACGCGCGCGCGTGAACTCGAGACCCGGATCGACGTTGCTCAATGCGAACGTGATCGCGACGTCGTCGTGGCGCTGATCCAGGCGGCCGAACAAATCTCGGGAACCGAAGATCCGAAGCCCGGCGAGGATGACGTTCGCGCGCAAGCCCGTGCGTTTCTCCGGCGCCTGTGGGATAAGCACACGCCGCCGGTCGACACCTCGAAGATGCCGTCGCTGTGAGCCTCGAATCAGAATCGGCCGGCTACGCCGCGATTGTGAAGGCGGCGGCGAAGATCGCGACGTCGCCGATCGTGTCGCGCGAGGCGCAGCGTGAGGCCGAAGATTTCGTCATGGCCGAGATCGACCGATGGGCTGAAGGCAGCGGCATCCTTGGCGACGACGATCCGGCGCAGAGCGAGCCGGGCGACGAAGGCGGCCCGGTCGACTAATGAGCATGGAAACCGTGTCGATCATCGTGCTGGACGTGACGACCATCTGCGTCGTCATCATCGCGCTATTCGGCATGGCGTTCTTCGTGTTCGTGGTTGGGAAGGCGCTCGTCAAGGCGGCGAACGTCGAACTCGTGTTCAAGCAGGCGGCGGCGTTCGGGCGTGCTGTCCGACGTGCCCCGCAAGAGCAGGCGACGGAGGCCAGCGGCCGGCTAAAGACGCGAACGCGTATGGTCGATACCGATGACGATGAACTGCGCGGCGCCGTGACCTACCACGACGATGACGACCTCGACGACGAAGATCCGAACCAAAGCCAACGCGGCGATATCAACGCCGGGGCGGTGACGACGATGGATGAGAACGCCGGGTTCAACACCGACGAACCGCCGGTCCAAGGGAGACCCGTCGTTGGCCGGTCAGCCTGAGACCCGCGCGCGGCGTGAAGCCGCCGCCGCCGGCATCGACCTCGTTGCGCTTAACCCGCGCAAGTACAAGCGCCCGCAGCCGGTCGAGACCTTCGGCATCCAAGCGGCCGAGGACGTTGCGAAGATGCGCGCGTGCGACGCGCTCTTTTTACGCGACGGCGACGTGCGCGGCGCGCTCGTCGACCTCGGGTATGACGTCAAGTACGCGCCGGTGGTGAAGATCGCAGAACTTGCGCGCGAGGTGTTCGACGCTGATGTTATCGCCGCTATGCACAAGCGGCTCGGGAACGTCGAGGCCCACAAGAACGCGCTCGTCGCGCGGCAAATCGAAATCGCCAAGCACGCGGAGCCCGACGTCGCGGTGCGCGCCTTCCAGAGCATCGCGCGCATCGCCGGCTGGATCGCGCCGCTCAAGCTCGACGTGAAGAATCACGGCGCGGTCGTGAACATTCACACCGTCATGCAGAACCCGGAACTCCTGAGCGAGGCGATCGCGGCGCTCTCACACGAGCCGGGCGCAGCGATCGCGGCAAGCTCCGAAGCGCGCGAGCGATTCGAGCGTCGACAGCAAGCGGCCCTCGAAGGGGCGCGCGAGCCCGAAACGATCGACGGCGAAGAAGTGGTGTCCGATGGCCGGCACGAGTAGCTGCCGGACGACGAACTTCCCCGATCGCGAAAGTGCCCACCGCACCTCGCGCCGGGCACGGCTCTCGAGTCAGATCGACACCCGCATTGAGTATTGCTCCGAGTGCGAGGCGTGGCACCTACGCAATAACGATCGGCGCGTCGACGAACTCAACCAACGGCTCCTTGTCCTCACGGCGCTCGGCTTACGCGCGAAGGAGATCTCCGAGGACGTTGGTATCAGCGAGGACCAAGTCAAACACCGAATGCGCGACTTGCAACGCGTGTTCAAAGCCATCTCGCGGTCGAACCTTATCGCGACGGCGATTTGGTTGCGCGTGATCGACCTCGAACCGCTCATGCCGCAATTTGCTCCACCCACCGCGCTCTTGAACGCGCGCACGAAAGGCCCTGATGAGTCAGCCAGTCCAGCCAAGTGACAAGCTCCTCGACGAGAAAGCGAAGCGCGTAGCGTACGCCGCGCTCGACCTCATCGAAAAAGAATTGACGAAGGCCGCCACGGGCGGCCCGGTGTCGTACGAGAAGATCGAGGCGCTATCGAGCGCGACGACCGCGGCGGTTGCGGCGATGGCGCCGCCCGACGAAGATGGCATGGAACTCGGCGACTAGCGTTGGGTTATGAGGAGCAGGTCGCGCAGATCGTTGGCCTTCACAAGGTCCACGAACTGCTCGACAAGTTGCCAGAAGATGCGAAGGTGCTGCTCCTCATCGACGACGGCTCGACGTACCGCGCCGCGCGTTACGGCGTGATTTCAATGCAAGACGCGCATTGGATGATCGGCGCGTTCGAGCATAGCGTGCTGTTCCCGCGAATCTCACCGAAAGACGATTAGACGGGATATGGCAAAGATGCGTAGCCGCGCAGCGATTGAGAGGGACGCGGATCACAACGCCGCAGGCGCGGTGGAAAACGAAACGCGGGTTCATGTCGGCGCGTATGACAACGGCCCGCTCGTCTATATCGCCGCGCTCATTCAGAACGTGCTCGAGGTCGCGCTAGACATTCGCGACCTGCTCGCGGAGAAGAAGTGACCGACGTTGAACTGCGCAAGAAGATCGTGCTGCGCTGCGTTCATGGCCTGACGTACTGCGAGCGGTGCGGCGGTTTTCCGTCGTTCTCGAATTGCTATAGCGCCGAAACAACCGAAACGATGACGCGCGCGGAGGCTATCGCGCGCTGGCCGCACCTTGAAGAAAAGCTGAAGTGACCGCCGGACGAAGATAGCGCCAGGGGCGCAGCAGCTCGCTGACCGACTGGCGCGGTTCAAAAACGACCCGCGGTTTGCGGCCGAGAACGCCTACAAAGTTCTCAACGCCGAGACCCGATCGCTTGTCCCGTTTCGTTACAACGAGGCGCAGGTCAAGTTTTATAAGACCTATCAGGAATTCAAGAAGCGCGAACTCCCGGTTCGCATCGTGGCGTGTAAAAGCCGGCGCGCGGGGATCTCGACCGTTACCGAGTCGATCCTCTATCAGAACACGACGACCAACGATCTGACGTGGTCGCTCATCATCGGCAATCAACGCGGTCCCTCAAAGAACGTGTTGAATATGTGTATGCGGTTTCACAAGTCGACGCCGCTCACGATCGGCGGGCTGCCGTTCCGGCCGCGCCTGCCGGATGGCTACAAGAGCAATCCGCCGTCCGACAAGATGGAATTCCCCGATCTCGAGTCGCAAATTCTCATCGGCTCGGCGCTCTCGATCGACCAATACCTCTCGTTCGGTTTCCAGAATATTCACGCTACCGAAGTTGCGTACTACCCGAACGGTCATCAGACGTTCCGCGCGCTCGACCCGACGCTCGTCAAGTCATCGAACTCGATGCTCGTCTTGGAGTCGACGCCGAACGGCAAGGTCGGCCTCGGCCGCTACTTCTACGAACAATGCCTCGCGGCTAAGGAAAACAACGAATTCAACGTGTGGGAGTGGAACGCGCCGCGGCTCGTGTTCATCCCGTGGCACGAAATGACGATGTCGTTTATGCTGCCGTTCGAGTCGCAAGAGAAGCGTATGTCCTTCCAGCGCGACTTGCGCTCGGAAGAAAAAGATCTCCTCAAACGCTTTAACTACATCACGCTCGAGCAACTCCTGTGGCGGCGCGCGACGATTCGCGGCGGTCCGTTCAACGGTGACGACGAACTCTTTGACCAAGAGTACCCGACCGATTTCGCAACGGCGTTCTTGGCGACGGGTATCAGCGTCTACGGCCGCAAGCACATCAAGCGGCTAATGAACAACGTGCGCGAGCCAACGTGGCGCGGCGACATTTTTTGGGGCGATAGCGACAAGGAGAACGATCGCGAAGCGCCGCGCGACTGTGTGCGCAAGCCGATCTTCCTCACCGAGGGAGAGTCGGACGCGCTCGGCCGCAAGCCGCACACGAACGAACGCACGCGCAAGAATCTCAAGGTGTGGCGTTGGCCGGAAAAGGGCGACCGGCTATTCATCACCGGCGACGTCGGCGGCGGCGACCCCGACAGTAAGGGCGGCGACTACTCGACGCTGTACGTCGGCTGTCTTGGCGATTCGTACGATCGCGACGAGATCCTCATGGCGTGGCGCGGGCACCTCAACCCGCTCGCGTTTGCGGAAGTCGCGTGCGCGCTCGCGTGGGCGTGCCTACGGCGCGTCGGAGAGGACGTGGTTGCGCCGGAACTTGCAATCGAGTGGAATGGCGTCGGCAAAGCGTGCTGCGTCTACATCGACCAGAAGCAGCTCTATCCGCATACGTTCCGGTACTTCCAGCCGGCCGTGCACGGGCAAGCGAAAACGCGGCACATCGGGTGGGAGTCGAACGAAAACACAAAGCCGCTCATGGTGCAATACTCGAAGCGCATGGTCGAGAAGTCGCTGATCGACATTCCCGATGAGGGGCTCGTCGACGAGATGAGCAGCTACGTCCAGACCGGCGGGTTCGGCGGGGCTGAGGATTTCGGCGGCGACGCCGGCACCCACGACGATCGCGTGACGGCGTTTCAGATCCTCTGCGTGCGGCTGCGTTTCGCCGCCGGCACGGGGCAGCCGTCGCCGGTCGAGGAGATCGAGGAGGGGTTCACGCTCGGCGACGGCGACGATGGGTGGGACCCCTTCGAGGACGGCCGGCGCGATGACGACGAGGAGGAACTCGACGAGGAAACGCTGTTCTACACGGGCTCGGGTTTGTCGTGAGGCGCGTTCGCCCGAAAGGGCGGCAACGAATCTTTGCCGCGGCCGTAGTCTAGCGTCGTGGCCGTTTGCTATCTTGTCCGTTGCCCCGTTCATGGGGAGCGCGACGTCGACCGACCGATCTCGCAATTCCGCGAGCCCTTCGTGTGCCCGGAGCCCGGGTGTGATCGCGCGGCGACACAGGTCATCACCGCGCCAATCGGCTTTCGGATCGAGGATATGGAGAACGCCGGCAGCGAGCGCGGCGGCGACCTCGGGCACGTCAACCTCGGCTTGCCGGGCGAGAACGTATCGGTCGGCAGGGATTCGAGCGGCAAGGAGCATTTCGACTATCGGCCGCGCGTGTCGGCTGAAACGTCGGCGTGGAAAGCGCGCGAGATTTGCAAAGAAAACAACTTGACCCCGATTGAGGGATCACGCTACCGAACGGCAGGGCAACGATGAAACGGATTCTCTCGGCGATCGCAGCGGTCGCTCTCGCGGTGTGCGGGCTCGTCGCACCGGCGAGCGCCACGATCAACCCGGTTATTTCGATCGGGTTCGTCGGCTCGGGCGTTCCCGGTCAAGGGCGATTAGTCAGCGGTACGATCGTGTTCGGCGCGTCGGACACCTACGTTGCCGGCGGATTTACGGTCACGCCAGCGAACCTCGGCTGCGCGGTTGCGGTAACGTCGATCAACTACAATTCACCCGCACCGGCCTGGGACGTCGTGGCGTCGTTTGCGACCGGCATCGTAACGCTCAAGTTCGCTACGACGATGGGCGGCGCATCAAACATGACCTCGGCCGCCACGACGAAAACGGTCACGGTGCCAACCGGGCTTACGGCCAACGACGTGTTGGTGGCGAACACTCCAATCTACGTCACGCTTGACGATGCGGCAACCGCGGGTGGTGGCTCGGGAACCTGGGCTGTGACGAACGCCGTATCGACCGTGAAATTTGTTTCGGGGTCGACCTTCACGCTTACCACGATCGCCGCGGCTCCGGCGTCGAACGGCAACTTCGTATGGAACATTCCGACGCTCAACATGGAAATGGCTGCCGCCACCCCGATCGCATCGTTTGTGATGCCCTTCACCGCGACTTGTCTCTAGCCGCACGAGTCGTATGTGGCGCTCGTCAAAGAAGGCTCTAAGCTAACTCCGTACACAGAATGGGAATCGCGCAAGCGCGATATTGCTAAGGGCCGCGGGCGCGAAGAAAAGCGCGAGGAACTCAACGAGGACCAAGCCGCAGAACTCGAGATCGCTCGGTTCTGTATGCAACTACTCCGCGACGGCCAAGAGGCGCGCGAGCAGTATGAAACGTTCGATGACGCATGGGATATGTTCATCGGCAACGTGTGGCCGGCGCGCTATCCGACGTGGAAGGCGCGCGTCACCCTAAACAAGATTCGGTCGTTCCTGTTGTTCTTGCAGGCGATTATGACCGATCAGAAGCCGCGCGTGTCGGTCCTCCCGCTGTTCAAGGGGTCGGACGAGGCTGCGCACCTGCTCGGCAAACTCATGGACCGCAGTTGGGATGAGACCCGGATGCAAATGAAGATCGCGCTCGCGGTCCTCTATGGTCTCATCTGGGGCACCGGGTTCCTCAAGATCACCTACGACCCGCTCGCCGATAACGAAGTCGGCCGGCACGAAGCGCACGCGATCGTGCCCTACCGAATCTATACGAACGCATCGGCGACGTCGATCGAGGACGCGCGCTTCATCATTCACGTCGAAGATCAGACGCTCGGGTACGTTGCGGAGAAGTTCCCCGACAAGTACAACGTCGTGCGCAAGTTCCGCAATATCCGCGTCGACAGCGAGCGCGGATCAACCCGCGACCTCATTCGCGAGGGTACGGGCCAGTCGCGCCTGCCGATCGAGAACGCGGTGCGCACGGCGATTAACAACGTCATGCAAGACAACGGCCAGCGTGGCCGCAACCTTGACGACAATCAGCTCGTCGAGATCGCCGAGTTTTGGTTCAAGGACGAAACGACCGAATCGTACGAACGGCAAGTTGTCCGCAACGGCAAGCCGCAGATGACCGACGCGATCGATGCCGATGGCCGCGCGATGGTGCATATCACCGGCTGGAAAGAGGCGACGTCGGCGGTCGACGGTCTGCCGTATATGCAGCCGGTCTACAGCGTGCAGAAGGTTCCGCTCATGGAGCCCGCGCGCCGCAAGGTGTATCCGAACGGGCGCGTTGTCATCATGGCCGGCCCGGTCGTGTTGCGCGATATTCCGAATCCGTTCGAGTGCGACGGCTTCCCGTTTGCCATGTGGAAGAACGTCGACGTCGGTGCGTTTTGGGGGCAGGGCGAGGCGCTCAACCTCAAGGACCCGGCGATTGCGCTCAACCGTATTGTTTCGCAGATCTTCGACATTCTCGCGAAGATCGGCAACCCGATGCTCAAGTACAAAAAGGGCTCGGGGCTCGAAACGCGGACGCTGCAAAACAAGCCGGGCTCGATTATCCCGCTCGACGAAATGGAAGCATTGCAGCCGCTCCAAGTCTCGCCGTTGCAGCCGGGATTCTTCGAGTACGCGAACATGATCGAGAAAGTCATGGGCACGATCGTGAATATGCCCGACGTTGCGATGGGCGGAACCGCAGGCGGCAACACGCCGTTTGCGGTGGTCGATTCGTTGCAAGAGGCCGCTGCCGCGCCGACGCGTCAGAAGGTGCGCAACATGGAAGAAATGGTCACACGCTCGGGCAACATTCGCATGAAGCTCATCCAGCAGTTCGATAAGGGAAAGCGTCCGCTGCGCGAGCGGATCGACCCGGTATCGCCGACGCCGACGTACGGCGAGGATGGCGAACTCATCTACGTTCCGATGCCGGCGGCGCAGACCGAACTCAAGTTCACCGAGTACAAGAACGCCGACATTCGCGGGCCGATGGAATTCAGCGTCGTGCCGGATTCGTCGCTCTCGGTCTCTCCGGCCGGCGTGCGCAATCTCTATATGCAGTTGTTCGACAAGCACGCAATCGACCAACAGGCGTTGCTCGAGAAGCTCAACATCGACGACGCGCCGGAGATCATCAAGCGCATGATGGCCGCGCAGGCGGCTGCGGCCGCGGCTAAGGGCAAGCCGGGGCCAAAACCGAAACCCAACAGCGCGGACGCCAAGCACCCGCCACCGGGCAGGCCGCGCACGCAGGCACCGTCACGCGGCGCGGTCGCGGGATTGAGATAGGGGGAGACCATGTATAAAGACCTCATCGGCGAAGCGGCCGCGGGCGGCGCGGGACCTCCCGCGCTCGGCGGTGCGCCAAAGAATGTCGGCAGCGCGCTCGGCGCACCGGAGGCGACCGGCGTCGGTGCGTTCCCGAAAGCGACCGGCGACGCGCTCTCGCCGCGCGCCGCCGCCTCCGCGACGATCGACCAACTCGCCGGGCTGAAGTCGCACTTCCCCTCGGGCGCCGATCGCATCGACGGCATGATCGCCGAGATCACCGGGATGGCGAAAGACGGGTTGCCGGAGCCCTCGGCCGGGGCGCTCGCGCCGCCGCCGCCGATCGCCGCGGTTCCACCGCCGCTGCCCGCCACGCCGCCCGCAACGCCGCCGGGGCCACCGCTCCCATTGCCGACGTTGGCCGGCGCCGGTGCGCCGCCGATGGGTGGGCCAGGGGCGCTCCCGCTCCCATCCATGTAGCGTTTCCCGGGAAACAATCCACGCAAAACGCGTCCAGCCCTAAAGGGCGAGGCGCGTTTTTTTCTTCCCCGTACGCTGCATTTGTCAAAATCTCAAGTGGAAGGGAGGGTTGAAAAAGCATGGCAAAACGAAAAACGCGCCGTAAAAGGGCTGCGTCACGCGGCATGGAGCGTACCCTGCGACGGGGCGGTTCCGGGCGCGGTCGCCGGGGCCGTACGAAGATGCACGAGGCTCGTGGGTCGCATCGCGGCGGATCGCACCGCACGAAGGCTCGCGCTTCGCATCGCGGATCGCATCGCACAGCTCGCCGTTAGGTAGAGCTTGCGCAGCTAGAGCGCGTCGGCTTTCTCAACCCGAGAGGCCGACGCGCAGTAGCGTTTTTGCCATGAAAGAACAATGCCGAAAAAAGACGACGAGCTTCCGCTCCCAAAATTAGGACCCGCCGAACGCGCTGCTCTAGAAGGCGGCGAGGATGATTTCGACGCGACGCTTGCTGCGCAAGAAGCGGACGCACGCGGTCGGGACCTTTCGACATTCGTTGCCGCCAAGGGCGCCGACGACATCGACGAGGGCGTTGATACCGTCGAGGCCGAGGTGCCAGGCCAAGCCGCCGCCCTCGCAGCCGCCGCCAAGGCGAGTCACCCCGACGAGCAAGACGACGTCACGAAGCCGCTGCCGCAAGACGGCGCGCTCGAGGATGAGCCCGCGATCGCCGCGGGCACCGACGACGTCACGCAGCCGAAGGCGAAAGTCGACGAGAAGCCCGCAGCGAAGCCGGCCGAACAACCCGCGGCCAAGCCGGCCGCCGCCGAACCCCACAAGTGGACGTTCGCGAACGATGAGCAAGTCGCGATTTCCCCGACGCTCAACGTCACGCGCGCGCAGCTCAACGAACGGCTCGAACTCGTCAACACGGCGCTATCCGAAGCGAACGGCTTCCGCGAGATCTTCCGGTGTACGAAAGAGGACGCCGAAAAAGTTTGGAAGCCGATCATGGACGGCATCGCAGCCGATCCGACGCGCGCCGATTTCCTCAACGATTGCATCGGCGCGTGCGAGGACCCGGCGCTCCGCAACTACATCGAACGCGCGCTCACGAACTTCGCCGCGCTCGATGCCGCCGGCCAAGTAACGCGCGACGGCGCGCAACCCAAGCCGAAGCCGCCGGTTGACCCGGCCGCGCAAGAAGCGTTGCGCATATCGAAAGAAAACGCGGCAAAGATCGCGGCGCGCGAAACGCGCGAGCGTGAGACGCAACTGCAAGCGGCGACGATCGCGATTAACAAAGAGTGGTCGACGCTCTCCGAAAAGTATTCGGTCCTCGAAGATCCGCGGTGGCGCACGTTTGTTGCACAGCAGGCGTACGCGAAGATGAACGGCGACGCAGCGAACGGCATCGCACCGGACCCGACGTACACGCTGACGCGCGCGGCGCAAGACCTCGCCGATCAGTACCTCGTTCCGCTCTCGAAGCCGAAAGAGAATCCGCCGCGCCGCGAAGTTGCGGTGCCGGCGATGAACGGCTCGGGCGGGGCAGCCGCTACCGCAACGCGGGCGCGTAAGCAGGCTCAACCAAAACGTGATTTCGCATCGTCCGACGACGCGGCCGAGGCGTTCTACGAAGAATTTCCCGAAGAAGGCAGTTTCCGATAATGAATCAGAAGGAGCAGTAGCCCGTGGCTTTCATCTCGACAACGGAAATGAACGCGCTTACGGAGCGAAATCTCCGGCGTTCGATCATCGACCAACGCTTCGCATCGGCAACGATGCTCGGTATCTTCCGCGGCAAGAAGCGGTTGAAGCTCGAGGAAGGCGGCTCGATCATCGCGCAGCCGATTCTCTCGCAGATCAACCAGACCGCGCAATCGTATTCCGGCGCAGACGTCCTCAACGGGACGGCGCAAGAGGAATTCACGGAGTACGAAATTCCGTGGAAGCAGGCGACGGTCTCCGTCGTCGTTACCGGGATGGATCGCGAGCGCAATAACGGGCGCTTCCAGTCGATCAACCTCGTCAAGAACAAGCAAGAGTCGGCGCTCCTCGCGCTGTTCAACTTGCTCGCGAACTTCGTGTTCGCGAACGGTACGGGTAACGTCGGCAAGGACTGGGACGGGTTCCTCGGCGCGATCAACAACACGGCCGGGTTCGCGAACTACCTCGGCGTCGATCGCGCCTCGAACCCCTGGTTCCAAGCACAGATCCTCAACCCCGGCGCACCGACCCCGATCTCGGCCGGCAACATGATGACGTTGTTCATGGCGACCAAGACCGACGAGGAAGTGATCGACTGCATCAGCGGCACGAAAGCCGGCTATCAGCAGTATTGGTCGCTCCTCACGCCGGGCGAACGCTACGTCGACGACGTGATCGGCAACCTCGGGTTCTCGAACATCGCCTTCCAGGGCAAAGCGGTCGTCGAAGATTCGCATAACCCCTCGGGGCAAATGTTCTTCTGGAACCTCGAGCATGCGCGCATGTTCGTGCATCGCAACAAAAACTTCGTGTGGCGCCCGTTCCAAGAGCCCGACAACCAGGACATTCAAATTGGGCGCTGGATCGTGTACGGCAACTTCGAGCTGCGTAAGCCCGCATCGTGCGGCGTTTATCAGAACATTCTGAACGGTTAAGGAGCGAGCATGGCAGCGAAAAAAGATCCCGAGTCGCGCAAGGGGTCGACTCCGAAAGACACCGGGTACACGAAGCCGACGATGAAGGCGGCCGGGTCGTACTCGAAGGATGCGAAGATCGCGGACATTCGCACGGGGCCGCGCACGCTCGCCGACGCCGCGGACTACTCGGATGGCTACCCGGATACGATGCAGCACCACATTAACCGCGGCAGGGGGAAGTAGGCTGTGGATTTTCAGCAAGGGCAAGACTTCACCAACGGCAACCGTTCGACGCGTCGCGCGACGGACGGTTTTCGCGCGGCCGCAGCGGTAACGTACGCGCTCGGCCAACTCGTTAAACAGGCAGACCTCTCGCTGCAGATCTCCTCGGACGGCGCCACGGTCATTCCGACCGTCGCCGCGCTCGGCGAGAAGTGTGTCGCGGTCGTGTCGGAAGATTGGAACGGATTCTCGCCGGGTATCGGCGCGTCGCCGACACTCCTCTCGGGCGGTACGGTTGCCACCGGTGCGCTCAATTTGCGCGGGACGCAAGATCTCAAGGCGACCGTGTACGGATATCATCCGTCAGTCTTGATCGATCAAGCGAACGCCGGCGCGGCAACGATCACGCACAACGCGTTACTCGCCTCATCGCAAACCTCGGCCGGTAAGGCGCAAGGCGTTGCGTCGGCGGCCACCCTGGTCGGCGGCGTCATCGGCACGGCCATGTTGCCGGCGGCCGGTATCGGTTCGTCGCTGGCGCAAGGCGCGCTCGCTGCGGCCACGCAGACCGTCACGATCGCGGCTGTTCCGGCGGCCGGCGACGTTATCACGGTCAACTTGCAGGTGCCGTTCTCGGGCTCGCCCGCGAACATCGTCAACCCCGGCGTGGTTGTCGTGCAGCCGATCGTCACGGTCCTCACGGCCGCATCGGCCGCATCGGTGACGACCGCCGCGGCTGCGGTAGTCGCGAACATCAACGCAGCGACCGCGCCGGCTACGTCAGGGCTCGTCCCGACGTTCTACTCGGCGCTCAACGTTGCGGGCGTCATCACGATCACGGTGCTTTCGGCGCAGTTCTTTGTGACGTTCGTAAACTCGAACTTCCAGTTCTTCTACATCACGACGTCGGGCACGGTCGGCAACTCGCTGACCATCACCTCGTCGGCGGCGGGCGGATCGACGGCGGTTGCGGGCGGCGGTACGTTCGCCGGCGGCACGGGCTATGTCGGGACCATCCCGGCCATGATAAAACTGTTGGGGTGCTAGGCGATGGCGCACAAACTACTCGAGGTTTTCCAAGACGCCGAATTCGGCGAGGGCGACGGCCTCGAGGCGGCATCGAACGACGACGCGAACCGGCGCGTTCGCATCGCGCTGCATCGCGACGACCCGCACGAAAAGTGGGTGTTTCGCTTCCATCCCGGCAAGGGCTCGCGCAAGCAGAATAAGCCGATCGAATTGCTCAAGGGCAAGGCGATCGAGGTGGACATCAAACGCGCTCGCGCATGGCTCGGATGGTTCACTATTCCGCACGATCTCCAAGGCGAGCGCGACGAGACCAAGGTCCGCGAAATGAAAGCGTTCTGGGATTGCGAGCGGTCGCGGACGCTCAACGCGTTCGGCGACTACCCGCGCCCGCGCAAGGTCGCGGACGGCATGGACCCGATCGGTCCTCACCGGATGCCCCGCTTCGTTATCACCGTCATCGACGGCGACGGCGAACCGTGGGAAAAGATCGATATGCACGAGCTTTACGGCATCGGCGAATTCGACGACCTCACGTTCACCGATCCGCAGCAAGAACTCAAGGACGAGAACATTCGGCTCCTGCAAACGAACAACGAGCTACTCAAGCAGATGGCCGTTATGCAGGGGCAAATCCAGGCGATCATGGCGATGGTCAAGCCTGCGGTGGCGACCAAGTGACCGCCGCGGCAACGCCGATCGTCCACGGGTCGATCTGTTGCTCGGCGCATGGGTGCGCCGTGTCGTGCACGGGCTCGCCAGATGCGAACGTCCTCGTCGGAACGTGCCCGCAAGACGGCGCACTCATCGCGATGGGTTCGCCGAAATACTTCCGCGATCACGCCGCCGGCGTCGCGCTGCCGCTCGACATGGACGCGGAGATCGAGAAGCATCAGAATCGGCATATTGCGCATATGTTCGAGGAAGACGGCTCGCTCAAGGCCGAGTACGCCGACGCGCCCGCGGAGGATGACGGCCTCGGGCCGATCACGCACCTCGACAGCGACGGGCAATCCGTGAGGCCGACGCTGCACGAATGGGTTCAAGCCGGCTATAAGGCGAGCGATTACGACGCCAGTTTCCCGAACGGTCCCGGCAAGCCGCTGGAGGCGTAGATGCCCGGCGGCGACCTCGGCGATCAAACGCACACCTCGACGCGCATCCGTCGACGCCTTCCCGAAGATCTCGTCAATCCTGACGGGGTCTATTCGGGCGCTGCGCGCCGCAACGCGTTCGAGGACGGTGAATTCTTCCCGGGCACCGAGGGCGGCAAGGAGATCAATACGGGCGACGATGAGCAGGGCGGCAAACGCAAGCGCAAGCGTTACGACGACTAGGTAGGCTGCGATGGCGGCCTACGGCAAAACGCTCAACGAGCTGCGCAACCGGGTCCTGTTCTTATTGCGCGAGCAGACCTATAACCAAGACCCGACGCAGGCCCCCGTCATCCCGATCCCCGCGGACTTTCCGCTCGCGTGGCTCGACCTCGATCTCAACTATGCGCAGCAGGTCCTTATGTCGGCGGCGGGCCTTGCTCCACGTCTGACGGAGAAGGTCGTCACGCTGCCGATGGTCGCCGGGCTCGACTACACGCTGCCGGCCGACCTGTCGTCCTTGACGCGCATCGAGTACCTCTCGCCGTCGGTCAATGCGACGCCGTACCCGCTCATCGAGCGCAACTTCGATGCGTTCGATATCGTGACGTCGGCCGGGTTTGGTCAGGGCAGCGTCGGCGCGCCGACCGACTATCGCTCACCGTTCGGCAACACCGGCGGCGTGGCCGGCGGCGGGCAGGGCACGGTGAAGATTCGCCTGTGGCCGCAGCCGACGTTTGGCAACGCGGGACAAGCGTCGGGGCAACTCGTCATTGGCGGCAACCCGGTGGCCGGCAACACGGTGTTCGCAACGCTCTCGGATGGGATCTCGAATTGGACGGCAGGGCCGTACATCGTCACGGCGACCGATACGATCTTCTCGATCGCGCTCGGCCTTGCGGCGCTCATCAACGCCTCGCCAGCCGTCACGGGCGGCGCGTTTCAAACGACGTTCACGCAAGGCACCGCCTCGATTCAGTTGGCGGCAAACGTCATCGGCGCACCCGGCAACGCGTACAGCTACTTCGGGATGCAGGTCGGCGGCGGCGCGCTCATCACGCCGACTGCCAAGACGTTCCTCGCTGGCGGCGGGCAGAACGATTCCATCATCATCTACTACACCGGGCTCGGGAATCTTATGATCTCGGGCACCGACTATCCCGGCTTGCCGGCGCAATTCCACGACGGCCTTGCGGACTACGTTCTGAGCATCTACTGGCGCCGCAAACAAGACCCCGATAAGCAGGCGCAGCGATACGCGGCCGACTGGATACAGCGCGTGCGCGAAATGAAGGCGTTCCCGCTCGACAGCGATCGCGCGTCGACTCCGGCGTTCGAGGATGAAGAAGCGGTGCACGGCGGCTATTCCGGCGGAATGTCGCTATGACGATGATGGCGGAGCCCACTCCGCGCGTTGGCTATATCCCGTTTTCGCTCGGCGACGTTCTCGACGAGTCGATCACGCCGTCGAAGAACGTCGGGCTGACGATCGCGCAAAACTTGGTATATCGGCGGTTTGGAAGCTACGGCAAGCGGTGCGGCTCCGCGCCGTACGGCGGTGGGCCGTCGACCGGGTTGGCCGCGCCGGTCCAGAGCGGATTTCGCTGGCACCGCGGCGTGCCGTCCGCGCTCGCGAAGATGGTCGTGCAGAGCGGCGACAACTTGTATTCGGGCAACGACGGCACGGGCGCGATGACGTTTATCGGCGCACTCGCCGGCGGATCGACCCCGGCCTTCTTCTGCTCGGCGTTCGACCCGGCCGAGTCGGGCGTGGGCGGCACACCTGCGAGCGATATCCTCATCGTGTGCTACGGCTCGGGGCCGCCGATGAAGTGGGACGGCACGAACTTCACGCAGCTCTCGCCGGGGATTACGAACCATTTCACCGGCTGCGTCTACTGGCACGAACACGTTTGGTTTTGGGGCGATCCGAACAACCCGGATACCGTCTTTGCGACCGACCTGGGCAACCCGGAGAGTTACACGTTCTCGACGACGTTCGGCGGGTATCAGATCGCGCGCGGCGACGGCGACCCGATGGTGCAGGTCTGCATCCCGATCGGATCGTTCTTGTATGTGTTCAAGCAATCGTCCGCGCAAGTCATCACCGGGTACGATCAAAACGTCGGGGACTACCAGTTCCAACTTTCGCCGGCGATCGACCAAGGATGCTCGAACGGGCTCGGCGTGCAGGTCCTCAACGGTCAGTTGATTTGGTGGCAGGGGCAGAACGTCTTTACGCTTACGCCGGGCTCGCAAGAACCGACGCCAATCGGCACGCCGATTACTTACACTTGCGCGGCGGTAGCGAACCGATCGCAGGCCGTCATCCGGTCGTTCGCGGGCGACATTATGGTGCAGACCATCGGCGCGTTCGAGGTCTACACGAACGTCTTTCTACTCGCCGTTGACGGCACCGGTGGCGGCGTTGCGGATACCATCCTCATGTTCGATGCGGACGCGAGCCAGTTGCGCGGCAAGCCGGCGTGGACGAAGCTCACCGGGACGTTCCGCGTCGGCGCGTTCATCGGGTGGGATATCGGAAACGATATTCACGCGCTCTACATCGGTGATTCGTCGGTCAATCAAGTGTGGCAATTCGGCGGCCACCCCACGGCTGACGTCGGCGCAAATAACGTCACGCAAGCCGCTATTCCTATGGTCTTGCAAACGGGCCGCAGCACGGGTGACAACCCCGACTTGATTAAGCGGCTCAATCGCGCGTACATGGATGTTGAATCGAACGCGGCGGCGTTCATTGTAACGTGCGCATCTGATCAGAACCAGAGCTCGACGCTCGGCGTCGCGGCCGCGGTTGGCGGAACCGGCGGGCTATGGGGTCAGAATTGGGGCGCAATGATTTGGGGCTCCTCGAGCGGGCAGATTTATCAGTCGCTCGAGATCGCGTACGCGTATTCCGTCGTGGGCTATAATTTCACGTTCACGATTAGCGAGTCGTCGACGTCGTCGGCCTACGAAATCGTCGGCTTGAGCTACCGCGCAATCAGTGAGGGTTATCGACCGTAATGGCGCTGCTTGCAATCACCTACCCGAACTTCGTCAACGGGACGCCGGCCGACGCGACGCAAGTCAACACGAACAACGTGCAGATCCTCGCGTGGGCGAACGGCGGCGTCGAGGCCAACAACGTCGGCCCGGGCGGCTTCTTCGCGACGCAGATCAAGCCGACGTCGGATGCGCTCGGAATTTTCGGTGGCCTGTTCGGATACACGTTCGCTCCGGGCGTTGCGACAGAGGTTCCGCTTACGCTCGCGGGCGTCGGTGGGCAATCCGTCGACTACTTCCGCATCACGGCAACGCTCGGCGGGTCGAAGCTGCTGTGGCTCGACAAGACGGGGGCGCTCAACTCGAACCCGCCGTTCTCGTACCTGCGAAATAAATTCATCAACGGCAGTTTCGCAATCGATCAGCGCAACGCGGGCGCCAGCGTGACGCCGACCGACGGGCAGTATCCTGTCGACCGATTGGTTGCCGGCTTAACGCAAGCGGCAAAGTTTTCAGTACAGCAAATCACGGCCGCCCCGCCACCGGGATTCGCGAGTTTTCTGCGCATTACGTCACTGAGCAATTACACGCCGCTCCTGATAACGGACACCTTCCGAATCTCCCAGGGCATCGAGGCGAACAACGTAACGGAGATTCAATACGGCTCGGCGACGCCTATCCCGCTCACGCTGTCGTTCATGGCGCGCACGTCGTTAGCTGGCTCCAATAATTTCAGCGTTGCAATACGCAACGCGATCAACGGGGCAACGCGAAGCTATCCGCTTATTTACAACATCCCGGCGCCGAACCAATGGTTTCAAATCGCGCTGACGATTCCAGGCGATACTGTTGCAGGGTGGACGCTAGCGGGCGTCGGGACAGGGTTGTGCGTAGCCTTCTCGCTCGGTGCAGGAAGCAATTTTACCGGCACGTCCGGTACATGGGCGGCGGCGAATTTAACGGGCGCATCCGGCGCCGTCAACCTCGTTTCGACAAACGCGGCGACGCTCGATCTTACGGGCGTGCAAATCGAAACCGGCTCAATCGCAACGCCTTTCGAGCAGCGCCCATTCGGCCTCGAACTCGCGCTCTGTCAGCGGTACTTCGCTACGACATATTCAGGCGTTGCGGTTGGCAGCAACAGCAACGTCGGGATTATCGGTACGCGCGCTGTAGCCGGGACGGGGACGGTCACGCCGGTCGTTCCGTTTACGTTCCCGGTGACGATGCGCACGAGCCCAACCGTAACGATCATTAGTCCGGCGACGGGCGCAAGCGCAAATGTACGCGATTTTTCGACCGCGTCAGATCAAGCGGCGGGCGCGATAAACACGGGCATTTTTGCATCGGGTTGTCTCGTTAGCGGTGCCATGACGATTAACGATAACTGGGGCTTCCACTACACGGCGAGCGCGGAATTGTAATGCAATATCAAATAGAGGGCGACGGCATCCGGCGTACCGATGACAACGGGGTTATTTCGTCGATTCCGCTCGACCCGAACAACACGGATTACGCGGAGTACGTCGCGTGGACGAAAGCGGACCCGGCGAACGTCGCGCAGACGGTGCCGCAGGTTGATGCGCCCGTACAGGCCGCGCCCGTGCCGACGATCGAGGACGTGCAGGCGCAACTCGACGCCGCGCAAGCCGCGATCACGGCGATCGCGGCCAACGCCGCGGCCGTGCAGGCGGGCGCAGCGCAAGCTAAGTCGTGAACATCGCCGACCTGGCGAAGCAACTCGCAACGTACTTCGCGGCGATCGGGTCGACGCCGTATTCGCAAGTCAATCCGCCGGCCGGAACGACGGTCATCCGCGATGGTCAAGGGTGGCTCGCGGCGGGGCTCACGGTCGGGCTCGGGCTTCCTATCACGATAACCTACCCGTTCGGCCGCGTGCCGATATGGGTGCAGCTGCTCGACAATGGTGCGACGGCGCAAACGCGGCTGCAGGTGACGGCGCGCTCGGCGACCGCCGTGACGATCGTGCCGCTCGACGCGGCCCTCACGGCGGCGCTCGTCGAGATCCGTTGACCCCTCGCCCGAAAGGGCTTCGGTTGACGTTCCCGGCCCGGTAGCGTAGGGTCGTGAGCTTCCTCGCAAGTCTTGGGATCGGCGCGCTCTCGTCGCTCATCCCAGGGATCGCCGGCATCATCGACCCCGCGCTCGCCGGGCAGCAGGCGCAGGGCAACCAAGACCTGTCGAAGGCCAACACGGCCACCGCCGCCGGCACGATCGCGCAGAACCTCACGAACGGGCAAACGAACCTCGCGTCGCTCTATAACAATTACAAGGACCCGGCGACCCAAGCGGGCGTCACGGCTCCGCAAATCGACCCGAACTCGTTGACGCCGGTGACGGCCCCGACGATGAGCAGCGTGTACGGCGCGAAGGGCCTCGGCTCAGTGCCCGCGGCGGCGGCACCCGCGCCGGTGCAGAGCATGAGCCCCTACGTTCAATCGCTCTTGGCGAGCATCTTCGCGAACGGCACCGGGATGCCGAAGGCGCCCGCGCAGGCGCAACCGGCCGCCGCGGCTCCACAGAGCGCCGCGCCCGCGCCGCCGACCCTCTCGGACGATCAGAAGGCTACGATCGCGTCAGCGGCCGCCCTAGAGGCAAATCCGACAGGTCAGACCGACGAGCAAATCACCGGCAATATGCTCAACGCGCTACAGGCGTCGGGCAAGTTCACGCCCGCGGAAATCGCGCAGGCGACGGCCGCGCTTCACGGTCCCGGCTATCAGGCCGGCGGGCAGTGGGGCTCCGGTCCCGGCGAGGTCGCGAACTGGACGAATAACATGACGGCGGCGATGCTGGCCGGTGGGGCCGGCGCGAGCGGCGCGTACAACAACAACGCGGTGCCCTCGGGTGGTCAGCAGACCGGCGCGACGACCGCCGGGTATGCGCCGCAAGGCTACGCCGTCAACACGCCGGTTGCGACCTCGCAGATGGCGGGGATCATCCCGAACACGCCGACCGTCGCGCCGCCGCCGTTGCAGATCGGTTCGTCGCAGGCGCTCGCGAGTGGCGGCCCCTCGGCGCTTCCGCCCGCGATAGCAACGCAGCCGTCCGCGTACCGCGCGGCGCTCGCCTCGCAGTTGCCGCGCGCGCTGGCGGCCTAGCATGGCCGCAACCTATCCGGGCATGGATCAGTCGGCGCCGTGGGCGTCGAGCGGCCTCGTCAACCCCGCGGGCGGCTCGCGCACGCCGGGTGAGATCGGTTCGACCTGGCCCGGTCAAACGTCCGCGGGCACGGGCGTTGCGCAGGTGCCCACGCAGAACGGCGTCGTGTCGACCGTGCAATCGCCGACGACGAACGAGGCGCTGCCGGCATACACGCAAGCGATTACGGCCGGCTTGCAACCGACGTTCGATCAGCAGACCGCGGCGCTCAAAGAAAAGCTCAACGCGATGGGGATTCTCCCCTCGGGTAGCGCCATTCAGCAGCTCGGGGATCTCACCGCGCAGCAGGGCGCCACGATCGCGAGCGACGTGTCGCCGCTCATCGCGCAAGGTTTCCAAAATCAGAACACCAACGCGCAGCAAAACGCCTCGGCGCTCAACGCCTATCAGCAACTCATTCAGCAGCAATCCTACGGCGCGGGCATCAACAACCAAAACAACCAATTGCAGGCGTCGGAATTCAACGCGGGCCAACAGCAGCAGGCGAACCTCTCGAATATGTCCGCCGACGAAGCCTTGCAACTCGCGCAGCTTGGTTACGGCAATGCCGACTATATGCAGATGATCGGGCAGCAGGGCGGCCTCACGGGAGCGACGCTCGGTGCGGGCAACACGAACGCGGTTGGCGGCAGCACGAACGCAACGGGCGCGTACCTCAACACGCCGACGTCGGGCTCGGCGGGCTACAACACGCCCGGCACCGGCGTCAACCTGAGCACGTTGTTTGGCTCTGGGGCGAACCCGCAACCGCAACCGCAAGGTGGATACACCGGCCCCGCGCCGCTCGGATCGAGCGGGTGGTTTGACACCACGATAAACAACGGCTCCCTAAATGCGCCGGGCTATCAGTCGGCGTTCGCGGGGCAAAACTAAATGCCGGGTCCGTTCACGATACCGCCCGCGGCAATCGGTCAACTTCTCGCGCAAAACGACGGCCGCGTGCAGGCGTACAAAGACAAGGTCGCCGCGCAAGCCGAGGCCGATCGGATGGCGCAGCAGAACGCGCAGTTTCAAGCCGAACAGCAGCGGCTCGCGACCGAGTCTGATCGCAATTACGGCATCGCGCAAACGCAACTCGGCTATCAGAAAACGTCGAACGATATTGCCACATCGCAAAACACGCGCGCGCAAACGGCGTTTGATAAAACGCAGGCAGATGAGGCGCGCGCCGATGCGTTTCGGGAGTCGATTAAGTCGACGCCGTTCAACGCTCCGATCATCGACCCGAAACTCGCGACGGTCACGGACGCGAACCATCCGCCGGTTGGCCGCCCGCCGACGACCGAGGAGCAGATCGGCCGCCTACGCGCGCAGATCCAAGGCGCTATCGCCGCGCACGCTAACGACACCGCCGAAGAACTCAACGTTCAACTCGCCGCGCTCACCGGCGATCCGTTGCGCAAGGCGCAGTTATACGGCGTTCAGCTTCAAAATAAAGGGTACGAATTCGCGAACCATATCGCGCCATCCGTCGCGGAAATTGATATGAAAGTGAAGAAAGCGCAGCTTGCAAACTACGCGAACGATACGCCGCAGGCGCGTGCGGCTGCGCAAGCGTCGCTGGCGGTGCTGCAAAACAACCTTTCGCGCAATACCTATTTGTGGGAGCGTCAAGTTGACGCAGCGTACGCGAACAATCCCACGGCAATTATGGGCGATCTCGCGAAGGTGACGGCCGGCATCCAGGCGGCCTCGAAAGAGTTGGAGACCCCGCACACGGTCGGAACCGGCGCGTTGGCGCATCAGGTTATGCCGATCGACGCGCTCACGAACGCTTCCATTCCGAACGTCGGGCCGGATGGCAAGCCGTTCACCGCGCCCGATGGGTCGACGGTTCACTTGGCAAAAATGCGTGAATTGATTTCGCTCGCGGAGCAAGATATTTCGCAGGCTCCTGACCCGATGCAAAAAGTGGCGGAAATTATGGGCGGCTCGAATCAGGCGGCGACGGAGTTGCGCGCAAGCCCCGCGGCCTCGTTAACGATTCAAGGGTTCGGCGTGCAGCAGATGCTCGTTCGCAAAATGCAAACGGCGCCAGCCGCCGCGCGCAAGCCCCCGCCGGCTGCCCCGAAGTCGGGTATCGCCGGTTTATATCTTCCCGGCCAGGGTCCGCAGAGCGGGCCGTTCGCCGCGCCTTCGGGGCCCTTTAGCTTCTCGCAAGGCCGCTAGTGGACTGGAACAGCAACGGCGATTCGTCGACGGCGACCGCCGCCGCGCCGTCATCCGGTACCTCGTCGTGGAATCAGAATTCGGCCGCGCCGTCGCCGGCGTCGGATGGCGCGCGCACGGACGTGTACGCGCGCACCGATCTCCACGGTCGCGGTGGCCTCTTTGGACAGAACGCGGGCGGCGTACAGCCGCATTTGACGGCCGTCCAAGCGGCGACGATGAAGAAGCAGGCCACGCAAGTCGCGCGTGGTCTCGGCGCGCTCTACGCGCCGACGTCGCCGACTGGGCCGATCGCCGCGGGGATCTGGAACGATATTCAGACCAACCCGGCGCGCGCGCTTACCGCTCCGTTCACGGGGGACTACGGTGCCTTGTCGCATACCGGCGGCGTCATCAAGAACATCGCGACCGATATTTGGAACGACCGCACGCCGGGCGGCGTGGTGCGCGCGATCGAGGCGCAGCCGAACCTCACGGACCCAAAGACGCTCGAACCGATGAAGGCGCGCGGCGGTCCCATTGGGGCGATCGCCGGGGCCGCGCTCGCCAATCCGGCGGTGACCGGCTTCGCCACGGCAGGGCTCGAGCTGCTCAACCCGCTTTCGTTCGTTGGGCCGGGCGAGTTGCTCACCGGCGCGCGGGCGATCGGGAACCTGGGGCGGCGCGCGACTGAGGCGACGGCGGGACGCGCCGCGGAGGCCGCCGCACGTGCAGCAGAGGGCGCAGGGACGCGTACGGCGCGTCCGGCCGAGGCGACGTATGCCAAGACGCATACCGGCCCCACGGGCACCACAACGGCGCGCGTAGTCGCCACGACGCCCGAACACGCGGCGAACCTCCAAGCTGAAGGCTGGACGCACGAATCGACCAAGCACGCCGACGGGTCAGTGGTCGCGCCTGACGGCACGGTGATCCACCCGCCGCACACGGCCAACACGTTCGGAGATCCGAAGGTGCTTGGGCCGAAGATCGCCGCGGGCATCCGTACCGCCGCCGACGCCGTGCGCAACGCACCCGGCCCGTTCGGTATCGCGAAGAAGGCTGGGACGCTACCGAACGCCGTGTTCGATCGCTACGCGGCCGTCCGTGAATCCGCCGGCCCGGTGGGCGAGGGGCTCGCGCACGCGGTCGAGTCGCAAATGAAAGCACCCGAAGCCAAGACGGCCGACGCGGTGCTGCGCGCGTTCGCAAGTCCACGTGTCAACAAGCCGGCGAACTTACAGGAATTTCTCCACGCACTCGACCCCGACACCGGCGCGGGCGGGATGCTCAACGAGGAAAAGCGGTACATCGAGGCGTTGTCGTTCCGGCCTGGGCCGGATTCGGTCTTGCCTGACGGCTCGCCGTTTCCGGCGTTCACGCGCGACCCCGAAATGGAGGGACAGATTCTCGCGCACACCGGCATGACCGCGATGGATCACGCAACCGGCCTGCGCGACTACATGATAGACGCCGATCGCCGCGCGCGCGAGTGGAATGTGGCGGACCCACACGACCCGGCGAAGCCGTACGCGCAATCGCAAGTCGAACCCGAAACGTATTGGCCGATGAAGCAGTACCTCGGGGGCGAGACCTTCAGCGAGGAATTCCTTGCGCGCAATAAACAGGCGAGGGAAACCGGTATCGTTCCGCTCTCGGAAATCTCGCAGCCGCGCGGCGTCGGCGGGCCGCGCGCCGGGTACGCAGTTTCGCGGCAACCCCTTGGCGGGCATAAAACGCAAGGGCCAAACTACGCACTCGCCCCCGGCGCGTTGCACGAAAAATACGACCCGGCGCACCAAATCCTCGAGCATTACGGCGCGATCGAGCGATTGATCGCGCAAGCCCAGGCCAACAAGCTCATGGAGAACACGAAGCTGCCGGTAGGCCCGGAGGGCGCGATGATTCCCGCCCGTGCGCGTAACGAGTATTACAAAGATTTTCCCGGTGGGCGCATGATCGCCGGCGCGCAGAACGGCGTTCCAACGCTCGGCAAGCGCGGCGCTCCCATGACGTCGCGCGAACGCGCCATGCAGATCGTCGAAGAAAACCGCAAATATATCAAGCAGCAGGAGGCGCTCGCAAAACTCGCTCCGGGTCGCACCGATCTTATCAAGCCGCAATCCCCGTTCAAGTCGGCGATCTACTTGCAAGGTCTCGGTCGCGGGCGCGTGCGCGGGCTCAAGGATCTCAACGCGGTGCAGGGCGCAGTAACGCAGGCCGGCGAGCATCTGACCGGCAAGCCGATGGGCGACCCGATGTATCGCTATCAGTCGACGATGGGCAACGAGGGCGAAACGCTCCCGGCGTTGACGAATCCGCAAATCGAGCAGTTGTTCGGAAAGCTGCCAACGCGCGAGCGCGAGGTGACGCCGGAGTATTCGCCGACGCGCAAGGGGACGTTCTTCCTCATGGGCACGCCGGGCGACAATCCGGCCAGGGCGTTCTACAAAAACAAGAACGCGTTCACGAAGGGCGGCAACAAGATCGAGGGCGGGTCGATCGAAACGAAGGCGTACTACGCGCCCGACAAGCCGCTCAACGTCGAGCTGCAAAAGGGCTTACCGGCGACGCTCGGGCCGAACGTGTTGGCGCACTTCCTGCCGCCCGACGTGCTGAAGAAACTTATCACGGCGCCGCTGCTCAACGGCAAGATCACGATGGAGAAGGCGCTGCGCGAGATCGCGCACATGACCGATCCGAAAGAGATCAACGAGATCCTCAAGGGGTCCCCCTATATGTTCTGGGATCGGCTTGCGGGCGAACTCGCGCGCGAACACGGGTACGACGCGATCGCGGCCACCGGCGCGCACGACGTCGGCAAGGGCAAGACGATGACGGAAGCCATGCTGCTTTACCCCTACAAGGTGAAGCGCGCGCCATCCGAGATCGAGCAAGTCGCCGGCGCGCTCGAGGAACACGGCAGGCATCAAGCGTTGACGTCGGACCTCATGCGCGAGAAGATCACCGACGCCGGGAAGAAAGTCGGCGACCTCAAGGCGAGGATCACCGCGGCGAAGCAGGGTGGTCGCGACCTCATCACGGCGCTACAGCGTGCGCAGGATGCGGTAAAGCAGCGTTTCCGCTCGACCGGCCCGACCGCGCAGTTGGACGACGTCAACCGCCTTGCGGCCGAGTACGCGGCGAAGCGCAGCGCCCGCGCTCGCGAGGTAGCGATTCGCGGTATGGCAGAGCAAATTCACAACGAGAAGATGATGAACGCGCAGCCCGTGTACGATGCGCTCGCGCAGGTCGGCGGCAAGATCGTTCCCGATATGGTCAAGGTCGACGGCAAATGGCAACTCGCCGGCGAGTTTGTCGACATTCCGAAGAACCTCTTGAAGATGCCGACCGATCGCGAAGTCGCCGAGGGCGAGGGCAAGACGCGCATGGCCGGAAACGTCGACGAAGTCGCCGCGATGGCCGGAATGAGCGAGGACGATTTCCGCTCGTGGCTCGCCGAGAATCCGATTAAGATGCGGCGCGACAAGCAAGGCGGCATCGTACCCGTCCCGCCGAAGTTTGCCGATTCGCTCGCCGAGGCGCGCGCGCAAGCCGATCGCCGTCTTGGCAAGGAACCCTTCGAGCCCACGTTCACCAAGGGCGACATAACGCAAACGCGCAAGGCGGCGAAGCGCGGCGGCGTAACGCTTACCGATCAGGAAGCGCATAACGTCTTGCTCGAGGCGGCTGCGCATCGCGGACCCCAGGATGAACAACTCTTGCGGCTGTTCGAGGAACACGGCGGCGGCGAGAACGCCGTCACGGCCCTCACGGCGCAAATCAAGGCGAAGCTCGCGAACGTCGACAAGGCCGAGGGCGCGCACGCCGCCGGCAGCGACGTGTTCAACGCGATCAACCCGGCCGCGCGCGTCGTGGCGAACAACGCGGCGGATTCGGCCGACCAGATGAAAGGGTTCGCGTCGCGCTTACGCGAGGCTCAGGCGCAGGGCACGACGTCGATCAAAAAGGCCCAGGAAAAGATTGGGGCGACCGGCGACGTTGTCGTTAAAGAATTAAGCGACTTGGCGGATAAGTATATCGAGGCTCGAGCCAATAAGGATTTGCGCGACAAGATCAAGTCCGAGATCGACAAGGGCATGAAGGCGTGGGCGAACCGCGAGTCGCTCGCCGATGAGGTCGATCGCGAATGGGCGAAGGCGCCGGCCGGATACACGCGCGAGCGCGATATGCAGACCGGCGCGCGGGACGCGAACGAATTCTCCATGCAGGGCGATCGCGACGTGCCCGGCATCGCGCAGATACTCGCCGAACCGCTGGCCGACGCCCGCGGCAAGAACTCGCAAAAAGTGCTGCGAGACTTCGGGCGCGTGGTGTCGACGCTGAATAACCTCGCGCGCACGTCGGTCATCGCGCTCACGCCGCAGGTCCACATTCTCGGAAACGTAGCGGCGTCGACGTGGGCAACGTTCCGGCGCGACCCAGCGATCGTGGGTGAGATCCTCGGCGTGCTGCGCGGCAAGATTCGACCAACACCGGATCAGATCGAATTCACGCGCAAGGCCGGCGGCCTACCGGGGCACATGGGCAATTTGCAAGGGACCTACGAGAAGGGGCAAGCCGGCGTTCTCACAACGCACAGCAGCGAATTGCCGCCACTCAAGGCGATCGATCAGTACGTTTCGACGAAATACTGGCAGCCGCAGCAACGCATGATTTTCGGATTCTTCGAGGAGGGCATGGCCTGGATCAACCTTCGGCGGGAAATGAAAAAGCTCGGTGTCTCGGCGGAGGATGCCGCGCGTGCGGGCGAGGTGACGCCGGAGGCGATGATCGCCGGCCGCGCGGTGCGTAAGACGCTCGGCGATTACAATAACGTGAGCGGCACGGAGCGTGCGCTTGGGCTGAACAAGCTCGCATTTTTCTACCCGTTCCTCAAGACGGCTTTGCGGCTCATGTATAAGCATGGGCTCCTCGACCCGCACGCCTCGATCGTGGCGCCAACGCGCGGCATCCAGGCGAACAATCAGATCCAGGGCTACGACGACCCGACGCAGCCGTGGACGGCGACGGTGGGGCGCGATGAATTCGGCACGCCGCAACGCTACACGCCGCCCTACATCGGCCGCATCACTGAGAACATGGGCCGCGGGATGGCGCTCCCGTTCGACGCGATCCGGGGCGCAACGGGCGGCGGTTGGGATGAGTTTGCGGCCGATGCAAAATCGACCGGCGGGATCGTGTCCAACCGGCTCGGGCCGTACGCGCAAGGGATCGTCGAGGGTCTCGGCACCGGCATGGGCGCGAAGTTCCCAAGCCATGGCGACTTCTTCGATTCGGTCGGCCCGGTCGAGAAGGTAGAAGGCGCGCTCAAGGGGCCGCTGCACGCCGGGCTCATCTTCGGCGCGGGTGGGTCGATCTACGATCAGCCGGCGAACCTAACGCGCAAGCAGCTCAAGGAGGCCGAGGCGCAGGTGTGGGAACTTCGCCGGGCCGGGCACGACCAGGAAGCCGCGGACCTCACGGAGCGCATCCGGGAGGCGCAGCAGAACCACGAATTGCCGCTCCCGGCCCCCTAGCCCGAAAGGGCGTAGACAAATCGTAGGGTGGTCGGTACGCTGGCATCGTGGCGCCGCATTTATGAGCACGATGGACACCGGCGACGGCCAGCATCGCCGTATCGAAGATCATTTCGGTATGGGGTACGTTATCGAACGGACGGTCAAGGCGGTCGACGATCTCGTTTCGCGCATCGAGTCACTTGCGTCGAAGTCCGACGTCGCGCTTTTATTCTCACGGGTCGACGAGAAGGCCGACCATATAGAAACGCAAACCGCGCTCGAGAAGATCGACCTGCGCCTAACGCGCATCGAGCGAAACCAACTCCCTCCCTGGGTCATCGGCGTCGGCGGGATCGCCGTCGCGGTAGCCCTACACTTCTGGAAGTGAGCGCACCGTGACCCTCATCCTCATCGTTCTTCTGCTCGTCATCATCTTCGGCGGCGGCGGCCTGTGGTACAACAACGGCGCGTTTGCCGGGCAAGGCTTCTCGCTCGTCGGTCTCTTGCTCATCGTGCTGCTCGTCCTCTACCTGACCGGCAACCTCCACCGGATATGATCTACGGGATCTCCGGCGCGCCGATTCCGATGGAGTTGCCGTTCTCGCAAGAAGTGACGAACGCTGCGAGCGTGCGGCAAATGCCGCCGTGTTTCATCTACGCGTTTGCGTGGCGCGAAACGATTCGCGAATACGGCGCGGGATCGGCCGGCAAGATGAGCGACAATAACGACGGCGGGCACGGCCTGTTCCAGTTGACCGAGAGCTACCCGGATAACTGGGCTGATCCGACGATGAACGCGTTATACGCGATCGACTACTTCATCAAGCCCGCGCTCGATTATTGGCACGGGCTCGAGAATTTCTGCGGCGATACGTTGGTGTTGCTCGTCGCCGCGACGTTCAACGAGGGTCTCGGGAAGGCGCGGCAATATCACGCGCAAGGCGACGTCGACGCCGGCACGACCGATGAGTACGGGCACGGCGTTCTTGGCTATTACAAGAACATGATTGCCGGGAGGCACCCGTGACGAAGCCGGATATTCCGTCGACGGTCGCCTACGTCACGGGCGGCGGCGTGGCGGGCATCTTTGCGTGCCTCGACATTTTCTTCCCGGCGCACTCCTCGCAAATCAACGGGTTCGCGATCGCGCTCGTGGCCGCGGCGGGGCTCTACAAGTCGATGTGGAACCCGACGCCGACCAACACGGCGCAGGTGTACGATCGCACGTCGGGGACGCTGGTCGACATTAAGACCGTCGCGCCCGCGGAGGGACCGCCGGCACCGCCGCCCGTGTACGCAACGCAGTTGAAAGGACCAACGCCGTGAAGTCTACCCGTAAAGCTGTCGCGATCAAGACACGCCCGAAGCCGGCGAAGGCGCCGCTCGCGGCCGCCCCCGCCCCGCCGCAACAGTCCGCCCTCCTCACCTCGCTCCGGCGGGACGTCGACAAGCTCATCGGCTACTACCGCGAGGAAGCCGGATCGAGCGAGTCGCGCGCGGCGTTGCAGGCGCAAATCGATTCCGGCGAGATCAAGCCGGCCGAGTTTGTGCGCGAGGAGCTTATGAAAACGCTGCCGCCGACGCTGCTAATTTCGTGCGGGATGCGGCCGCAGATGGAGAAAGCCCTGAGCCGCCTAGTGGCGGAAATGATCGTCGCAGCCGGCGGCCCCGTCGACGCGCTTATCGGTATCGGGCAATCCGAGGTCGAGGACTTCGTTCGGCGGGTGAAGGGATGAGCCGCCTTCTCGGCGCGTTGCTCGCGGTCGTAATCGGTCTTTTGCCGATTTGCGCAAATGCGCAAACGCAACCGCCTTCGTGGCCGGCCAACACGGCCGGTGGCGGGTGCGCGGGGATCGTGACCGGTGTCGGGACCATTCCATCGGCGACGTTCACGCAGAATACGACCGGCGCGAACGCGACGCTGCTGGCCGGAGTCGCATCGAAGATCAACCACGTTTGCGCGCTCACGATCGGCGGCGTGACGACGGTGGCCGGGACGTTGACGCTCGTTACGGGCACGAACGCGAACTGCGCGGCCGGCACGGTAACGCTTCGCACCTATCAGATCGGCGTGAACGCTTCGGGCGTGCCGTTCGACACCGAGGTATCGGCCACGGATTTACTCGCGGTGCCGACCGGGAACTTTCTCTGCATCGCGTCGACGGCGACCGGCACCATCACGGTGAACGGCCTCTCCGCAACGTACTGAAATGCCGGTCCCGAAGCCGCTCCCGCGGAGATCTTCGAAGTCAAAGAAGAAGCGTCGCATGGCGAATGTCATGCACGACCTCAAGGGCGGGAAGCATCACGGCCAGCGGACGCGTAAGCAAGAAATCGCGATCGCCCTTAAATCCGCAGGAATGTCGAAGAACGACAAACGTGTGGCGCCGCGTAGTGGTATGCGCAAGACCCGGCGCAAAAAAAGGTCATCCTCTCGGCGCTAACGTATTGGGGCGGCGTACCCAAACCCTCACGACGAAAGAGAGACTGTATCCATGAACATCGGCGACGTTATCAAGGGGATCGGCGAGGCCGCCTACGACGTAGCGGTGGACAAGACGCTGCTCGAGGCCGGCCAAGACGTGACCGTGCCGGTCGATATCCAGATCGCGACCGATCAAGGCAAGCCGATCTACCTGATTTTCCATCTAAGTACGACCAAGCCGGTCTAAGGGCTGTCCCCGCGCGCGGGGTTCCGGGTTGACTTACCCGCGCGTGTTTGGTGTGGCGGTGTGCTAGGGCGAACGCCGTTAGTCGTCGGCCGAGTAGACGGTTCCGTGGGCTGCGTGTAGCCCTGGCGCGAAACACGGAGAAGGGTCGCCCGCACGGCGGCCCTTCTTGCTGCCCGGTGGTAGAATGGGCCGATGAGCGACGTTGAGGATACCGGGTTCGCCGGGATGCGGTTTCACCGCGAGCCGGGGCTGCATCCGTTGGAGTTTGCGCAAGAGATCGCGAGCGGCGCGAAGCCGCCATTCCGGTTCAATGAGGCGCAGGTGAAGCTCTACGCGATGCTCTCGCGCGTTTGCGCGTGCGAGCATATGCGCTCGCAGCACATCACGCATCTGTATCCGTGCGACGGCGCGTGCAGCGTGCAAAGGTGCTATTGCAGCGGGTTCGTTGCGGCCGCGGAGATCTCGCCGTGAGGCTCAAGCGCGGCGACGGGCCGAAGCGTGACGAGTACGGCGTGACGTTCGGCGACGTCCATGCCGGCGGCGGCGTATGGGTTCACCTGCGATCGCGTTGGCTACGCCTCGGATTCAACGTGCGCAAAAACCTCGCCACGCTGCACCTGTCGACGCTGACCATCGCGCGTTGGTGGCCGTTTTGAAAGTGTCCGACGTCCTCAAAGCCGCGCACGCCTTCCAAAGCGAGATCAGCGAAAGCTACTGGGAAGAACACGGCATTTCCGACGAGGAGGCCGCGCGCGGGATGCTCGCGGCCATGCAGGCGTTGGGGTTCTGCGACGGCGTTAGCGCCGCGAAGATCGTTGCGGTTTGGAAGCGATGGAAGCGCCGCGAGGACCATCGCGCGGTCGAACGCGAGCGCACGCGGCGAGCTGCGTTGACGCCGCAGCAACGGCTAATAGAGGACGAGTCACGCGCGGCTATGCGCTCGCTCGAGCATAAGATCATGGGGACGGTTCTCGATCAACGCTTCCAGACGAATACGTTCTTGACGCTGCTGCGCGGGAAGGCGCCGTGAGCGCGCCGTTCGGGCTCACGCCTCATAGGTATGACGAACGCTGCCTGTGCCCGCGCTGCATCGTCGGCGACGTCGGGCTGTCGTCGCCGCCGCTCCCGCGCGAGGAATGGATCTTCGACGGCCGGCTGTGGTCGATGTATCGGCCGATGGTGTTCACGAACTCGCCGTCGTGGGATTTCAAGCCCGACCTCGACGTGGAGACCGGGTATTGGAAGCTGTGGTTCGCCTATCGAAATTCGTCGATCGCCGTCGACCCGGATACCCAACTTCGCGGCATCCTGCCGTTGACGTGATCGCGGGCGTGTGGTAGGCTACCTGCTGTAAGGCCCGCTAAGGGCCACCCTACCAAACAAAAACGGCCCCGTGAGGGACCGTTTGAGCATCGGCGAGCGTCCTTGAACCGCCGCCGACTAGCTCATCGGAGACTGTGAATCGACAATGAGCCTGACGCATCTTACCACGGCTGCGCAACGCGGCCCTAGCATCCTCATCGAGGGCACGTTCGGTGTTCCGTACTACCGCGCGGCCGCCTTCGCGGACCCGGTGCCGACGTCGGATCTGACGCCCGCGCAACGCGTTTGCCTCATGCGCGAACTCGCGTTGTGGTTGAACGAAGCGTCGATGGCGGCCGAGGCGCTCGCGAATGAACTCGAACGCGCGGGAGTGATCGCGTGAAGGGTTACGCGATTCTCATTCTTGGCGCGGCGGACGGCAGCGATACGCCGTTCGATCTACAGTACGTCGTCGAGTATCAGCCCGAGTTTTGGGCCGGTTCGAGCGCGGTGGATCAGCATTTTCTCAAGACGTCGCCGCGCGAAGATGACGCGCGCATTTTTCCGAAGCTCGAAGGCGCGTTCGAGTATTGGCGGCAGACGCAGCCGGCGCCGCACGACGTTCGCGACGACGGCAAACCGAACCGGCCGTTGACCGGATTCCACGTTACGATGATTAAGATAAATGGCTGAAATCAAAATGGAACACGCCTCGATCGGCGACCTCAAGGCGCATTACTTCAAGCTGTGCCCGGAGCCCGAGGCGATGAGCTACGACGCCGGCACGGTCATGGATTGCGCGAAGGCGCTCCTCGAGCTGCGCCGGCGCGCGGTCGACAAGCAGAACTGCGCGTTGCTCAACGAAGTGAAGATCATGCGCGACGATTTGCGCGACGTGATCCAAACCATCCGGCAAAACCAAAACGGCCAAACCACCGGCATCCTAGTGCCAGGAATGAGGGACTTCCATCTTTAGCAACGACAGCGACCAAGACGACAACCCGGATTCGGAGGAGCGCGTGATCGCGTTTCTCGGCCCCGAGGAACACCAACGGCTGCGGCTCATCGGGCGCGCGCTCATCACGACGCTCGACGCGATCCTGCCGAACGCCGAGACCAACGCGAGTGAGAAGGCGCTTATGATCGCCGCGGGCGTGATTCTCAAGAAAGCCGTGTATGCGCGGTTCGGCGTGACGGGTTCGCGCGTTATGCCCATCGACGTGCCGGATCGGCCGCCGACGTGAGCCAGGGACCAATCCGCCTCATCAGCGGGAGCGAGAAGCCGACCGTCAACCCGCAGCAACTCGAGGATTACGCCGACAAAGTCATGGCGCTCTACGATGAAATGCACGGCGCGGTCGCGACCTTGAGTATCAGCCTCGCGCTTGCGAGGATCTGCGCGAACCTCTGCGACGGCGATCGCGTGACGTCGGCAAAGCTGGCGCGCGAGGCGCTCGACGCGGCGCTTGAATACGAACTTGTAGACGCGGGATTGCATCCCGGAACGGAAAAATATCATGGCGAAAACACCGAACCCCGATAACGAGGGGATGACCGTTGCCGAGGCCGGCAAGCGCGGCGGCGACAAAGTCAAGGCCGAGCGCGGGATCGAATTCTATAAAGAAATCGGCAAGCGCGGCGGCGACGCGACCAAAAAAAAGTACGGGCTCGAACACTACGAAGCGATCGGCAAGAAGGGTGGCCGCAAGCTCGCGGAGACCTATGGCGCCGAACACTTCGAGGCGCTTGGCAAGAAGGGCGCCGCGGAAGTGAAGCGTCTCGTTGCGGAGGGCAAGAAGAACGCATGAGCCTCTATTCCGATTTGCGCGAACGCTTCGCGGCCGGCGTCAAGCTGGCGTTCCCGGATCGCGGTGACGAGAAGTATATGCACGTTTCCGACATCGCGGCGTGCCCGACGTACGCCATGGCGCGGATTCTCGGCGAACCGATGCTCGAGCCGTCGCCGTATCAGCGAGTCATGTGGCGGCAAGGGCTCGCGATGGAAGAGACGCTTGTCGCAGCCGTGCGCGCGGCGATCGCGGACGAGAACACCCGCGTCCAACAGGACAAGCTACTGTGGGTAAGCCTCGATGCGAACGGTGCCCCGATCGGCGGCGAGTTGTCGCTGGCGGCGTACCTGCGCGGAACGCTGCTCAACGTCGAGGGCACATCGTTTGCGGAACTCCCCGACGTCATCTTCATCGGCCACCCGGATGCGATCGCGCGCCGCGGCGACGAAGGGCTCTTGCTCGAAACAAAGTCGGAGCGATTCGCCTGGGAGAAGAACGACGTCGATCAGTCGTGGATGGCGGTGCAGCCCGAGAAGCCGCGTGACAAGTATTTCGTGCAGGGTCCGACGTACGCGTTCGCGGCGAAAATCAAAAGATTTGTGTTCGGGGTTGGCGATCGCGTTTCGGGTGGCGTACAATGGTATCCCACGGACGGCAGCGACGGCTACGATACCGACGAACACCTCAAGCCGCTCTTGCCGAAGATGGCGAATCTCATCGACCTCTACCGCAAGAAAGAGATCCCGAAGCCGGTTCCTCCGGCCTGGGGATGGGAGGCGGTCAAGACCGAGTTTGGGGTGCAGTTGCGTAACATCGAGTGCGCGCGCTGCCCGTACGCCGGTTGCATCAAGAACACAAACCCCGCGCGATTGAACGCGCAGAAAACGGAGACTGTGAAGTGAACCTGTCTGACATTAAGGACCCGAGCGTTTATCACGTTGCCGCGCGCTTGTACGAGCTGGGCGTCATGGATCGCGACGTATTCAACCACGCCGCGGGCGCCGCGGCCGCGTCGACCGATCTCGACCTTGTCGACGTCAGCGCGAAAGACCGCGAAGCGCTGTACGTCGACGACCGTCGCAAGGCTGCGGACTACCTGCTGCGCCGCGCGACGATTGCGCGCGAAACTGCCGAACGCTTTCTGCGCAACGCGAACGATGCCACCCAGCAGGCCGACGCGCTCGATAAAGCGGCCAGCGAAATCCGTACCGAGGAGATTCCATTCTAATGTCTGGATTTGCAAAACCCGAAGTGGGCAAGGCCCACGCAAAAGTCATGGTGTACGGCGGTGCCGGCGTCGGCAAGACGCATTTCGGCCTGACGTTCCCGAAGCCCGCGGTGATCGACACCGAAGGCGGCACGGCGTTCTTCGCCGGTCGCACCGACAACGGGCTCTCCGGCGATTGGACCGTCGCGAACGAACGCGGCTATCGCGCGGTCTTGGGGCTGCTCGAGGGGATCGAAAGCGGCGAGGTTGCGTGTGATTCGATCGCGCTCGATTCGGCGACGTCGATCTACACCGTTCTCTCTCTCGGCTTATCCAACGACGGCGAGAAGCAACTCTCGCCGCAGGATTGGGGCAAGCTGAAGGCGCGCTTTAAGGCCGTCCTTGACTTCATGTACGATTCGCTCCCGAAGCATATCTGCATCACGGCGCAAGAGAAGCCGGAGTACGCGCGGGAGGGTGAGACCGTGCGCGGCCGGGTCGTGCAGCGCAACGAACTCGTCACGATCGGCTACATTCCCGACGTCGATAAAAAGGCCGAGTACGCGTGCGACTTCGTGTTCCGCATAACGGTCGAGGGCGAAGGCAAGGATGCCGTGCGGTGGTTCGAGTGCGTGAAGTCGCGGCACGTTAAATTCGTCAAGGGGACGAGGTACCGCGACCTCTCGTTCGCATCGTTCAAGGACATTGTGGCCGGCGGCGCGGTGCGCACGGGTCAGACCGACGCGCAAGCCGTCGCGCAAGACAACGCGGGCGACGTCAATCGTCCGAGCGACGTCCCGTTCGCGGCCGACGCGCCGCAGCCGGTCGACCAACCCGCCGCCGAGAAGGCGCCGACGCTCAAGGAAATGGCCGAGGAGATCTCGGCGCTCTTGAACCTGCCGCTCTTGGGCATGGACGCCGACGCGCGTAAGTCCTACCTCGCCTCGCATAACAACGGCAAGGCGTCGTTCTCCGGGCTGAAGCTGCCGACGCTCACGATCATGCTCGCCGAGTTGCACGAACTCAAGGCGACGAATGAGGCGCTCGTCGCGCAGGGGCTCACCGAGGCGCCTGCGGCGCAGCAGCAGACCCTCGAGGCGCAGCCGGAAGGTGACGGCGCGGGCGAGGTCCAGGGGGCCCAGCCGTGCGATCACGTTGGGCTCGAGGTCATCACCAACCACGAGGGCAAGCGGTACTGCAAGGGCTGCGGCGCGGAGATCGTCGTTGGTCCCGCCGTCGAACCGGCCGCCGTTGAGGCGGAAAGCGCCCCAGGAGCGACGGAGGCCCCGAACGGCGACATTCCGGCCGCCGAACCGGCAAAGAGCGCCCTACAAGCCAAAGCGGACGCGATGGCCGGGCCGTCGACCGCGGCGATCGTCGAGAAGGTCACGGGGCAACCCGCCGGGACCGTCAAGACGACGGTCAAGGTGCCCGATACCTCGGGGCCGTCGACGCGCGAGCAACGCGGTCAGATCGCGATTCTGCGGCGCGAGATCGCGGCCGTGCGCACGTTCACCGAGGACGAGTATCGCGGGCTGCTCCACCTCGCGACCGGCAAAAAAACGGCCCTGGAAATCACGGAGACCCAGGCCGACGCGGTCATCGAGGCGCTGCGCGCGCTCAAGAGCCCGGTGTCGGCGTGAAGGCCGATTACGTCGTCGTCGTGCGAACGGGGGAGGGCGCCGTCGACGGCGTCCTCGAGTACGCCGAAGTCGGCGACGCGATGGATCACGCGCACATCTACGCGACGAAGTTCCCCGAGTGCACGGTGCGCGTGTACGAGTGCGTTGCGGAGATCCGCGTGAAGATGGAGACCGAGGTCATCGAGCCCGAATGAACTTCGAGTACGATCGCGGCGTTATGTTCGCCGAGGCGGCAGAATACACAGACCCGGTGTTTCGGTTGCGCGAGTATCGCTTGCCGGCGCCGTCGTCGACGTCGCGATCGGCGTGGCGTCCCGACCCGAATCCGGCGTACGTCGCGCCGCCGCACGCGATCGCCGGCCGCATCGGCATCGTCATCCTCGCGACGCTGCTCGTTGTCGAGATCGCCGCGCAACTCATCGGGCATTTGCGGTTCGTGGCATGAGCGAGCATTGCACTTGCTGGAAAGACGAGCACTACTCGCTCAACCAACGCATGTGTGCGATTCACAAAGACGCGCAGCCGGAGCCCGAGGACGCGCTGGCGGATGAACTAGACAAGATTTACGCGGAAGTCAACGACGAGATCACCGGAGACGAGTGGGCGCGTCCGATACAACGTGCCGCTGCCGCTCTCCGTGCGGTATCCCAACCGCTGACAGATGGGATGATCGAAGCGGCGGGTTCCGACTATTTTAGCGAATCATACGCGCATGGCGAGCGGAAGCAATCGTTCACTGACGGTGCGAAGTGGGCTCGCGGATTCGCGGTATCCCAACCGACGCGGCTCAGAATGCCAGATGGCACCTTGTTTACCGACGCGATTCTTGCCGAGATGGAAAAGGATTTGCTTGTTGAGGATCGAGGCGAGCCCGATAACGCCTGGGTAATTCGGCAGGCTCTACTTCTCACACGCGCCGTTCGGGCGCTGTTCGGCAAGAGTGAGGCGAAGCCGTGATTACGATGCGCTCCGCTTGGATACTCGCCTTCGCCGTGTTCTTTGCGGGCATGGCGGTCGGGCGCGCTATCCCCTATGTTTGCAGATAGCCACGTACGAGGACTATATGACTTTTGAAGATTATTGGGGCGCGCTAGCCCCTGTTGAAGATGGTCGCGATGACGAGCGCAAGCGTGTCGCCGAGGCCGCATGGGACGCAGCACGGCGAGACGAGGCTGTCGTTCTTCGCGAAGGGTTTGAGCGCGGCGCACAGTGGGCCGTACTCGACATGGCACACAAGAACGGTAGTCTCAGCATGATTGGGGCGAACGGGTCGTTAGGGCAGACGCTTCACGATTTGTTCGTGCCGAAGCCGAAGGTCGAATCGTGAAAACAGTATTGCCGGAGATACCGAAAATCGCTGACCCGTACATGCTTTCGCTGGTTCCATCCAGCCGAGGCTACGGCTCCGGGTTCTTTATCAAAGAGTCGGACGGGAAGATTGCGGAGATTGTTCTGGACGTTGTTGCCAATGCGTTCGCGCTGTCGGTCGAAGAACTGAAGGGGCGTCCGCGTCGGTCGAACTCCGCGCGCATCCTGGCGCGACAAATCGCCGTGTTCCTAATCTGGAAAACGTCGGGCATGAGCCTGCCGCAAATGGCGCGAGTGCTCGGGTGGAAGAATCACACCTCGGTCATGTACGCGCGCAACAAGATCACCGCGCTGATCGACACAAGTCCAATGCACGCGGAAGCTGTCGCGCGAGCCGAGGCAGAAGTCCGTGCGGCTTTAACGTGAAAGAACGATTTGAGGATTAGTATGAATTGTATCAACTGCAAGTTACCCATCGAACGGGTTACGCCCATCGGTGAAGATGAGCGTTGGGTTCACTCTGACTTCAAGAACACGGCCTGCGCTCTTGTCGCTATGCCGCCACAACGCCAAGGACTGGCAGAAAGAGTATTCACAATGAACGATGCTAATTATTTCGCAATGCTCTCTACTCGACTCGCCGAGGACGGAAGTGATGCTGAAACCGAAGAACTTCTCAAATGGGTCGATAGCAAACTCGCTATGCTGCACTCGGGTATGACGCTTTTAGTGCAGTGTGTCCCTATGCCCCCGCCGGTTGACGTTGAAGTCGAGGCAGCTAAGGCTGGCAACGAGATTGCCGATATGCTTGGCGAGAAAGAGCCTTACCCGGGGATCAAATCTTGAGCACAGTATTTGAGGCTAAAATACAAACGCATTGCTGGCACGGCGTGCGCCTCGGGCTTTGGTGCGACCGCTGTTTTAAGGAGTGGCTGGGATGATTGATCCGACCATTGAGCAGGCTGACCACGTTACCGAACCGGTCCAGGTGTGGGTCGATGTAGACAAAGGCATCGCGTCCTTGGTCCGCTACCTCAACACGATTCCCGGGGTTCGCACCTGCGCTTCGTGTCAGGGCACTTCCAGTTATCGCCCTTACGTCATGGTGTCATGGGAGTCGGAAGAAGCGCGTCAACGCCTATCGGCTGAGTTCGATTTCAATTGTCTTGAAGATTGCCACCAACTCGCATACGTGCATATCAAAAACGAGAAGTATTTCCCATGGGACAGATGAGGCGCGATGACGAGAACGTACTCGTTCGCTTGCCGCATCCGCTTAAACAATCGTGCAAGGATGCAGCGAAGGCTGCAGGCGTGTCGATGAATGAGTTCATGCTCGTCGGCATTGTGTTCATGCTGGCGTGCCTAAAACCGCCTGGGACGCTCTACGACCTCTGGACGGAGTGCGGCTGGATTAGTCGTGGCCGCGATCTGCGCGGCATCGAATACCTCGACTACACGCCGCGCGGTGAAAAGGTGAAGGCGCTTCTCGAACAACAGCGCCGATACGTTGACCCGCAGAATGAGCAGATGCGATGAAAGAACGAATATTGGATAAAGAGATCCGCAGCACGCTCGCCGGCGTCGCCCTTGCGATCGCGTTCGGCGTTGGATTCGGATGGTGGATCGCGGCGCGCGACGACGCCTCGCTCGCGCGTTACCTCGGGACGTCGACGCCGGTGGCAGGAGCCGCGTCGCGCGCGCCGTAGTCACGCCCTCATCGGACGGCGACCTGCGCAGGTCACCGATCCCGGTTCGATGCGGCGAGGCCGTAGAATCTGTATCGAGTTCTATGGCTCAAGCCGTGTCGGTCGTCCGTGTCTTTCGGAAACCCTCCTAGGCTTAGAGGCCGGGAGGGTTTCTGTTTTGACCGAGCCGGTGTTCGACTATATGCGCCGCCTCATCGCGCTCTACGCAGCTGCGAAGCGCCGCCGGGTGTGAACGCCCAACAAGAGGCCGTCGCGCTCTACCGCTACCTCGAGGGCCGCGGTTTCAAGCCGTCCGTGCGGTCGATCGGGGCCATGCTAAGGGTCCAAAAAATCTCGTTCACGGACACCTCCTTGCGAGCGTGGTTGAAAGATTTCGCCGCGGCGCCGACGCAGCCCACCGCAGAGCCGCCGCAAAAATCAAGCACAAACGACGCACCGCCGCCGCAGGCCGACGCAAACCCGCCGCGGCTTCGCGCACACGATAAGGTATCTCTAGTCTCTAAGAAGGTGACTCCGTCACCCTCGCGGCCTAAGCCGCTGCGGCTGGTGGTGGACCCGCCGCCGGATCGGAGAACCCCGGCCGAGAGGGAGGCGGATCGAGCGATCGCGATTATGCGTCCGGCGATCGAGTCGGTGCTAGCCGGCCAAACGATCACGGAGTGGCGTAAGCAGAACCGCCGGTACGTCGTCGACATGGTCGCCTCGGGGATGACGGCCGAGGAGATCGCCGAGGCGCACGACGAGTACCGGGTCGGCGGCGAGGTGATATTCTCCATGCGTCGCCTTCAAGGCCAGATCGTCGCGGCCGCATCCCGGCCGCTCGACGTCGCGGCGTCTGAGCCGAGGCTTTACACGCTCGCCGATATGCAGACCGCGCATGGCTGAACGCAAAGAGCCGCCGCCGGATCGCATCCGGGCCGGGCTCGATTCGCTCGTTCGCGCTCGCGCCGGCATCATCGAGCCGCAGCCGCTCACGATGAAAACAGAAATTTTTACGCTGGATTATATGCTTGGCGGCGGGCTGCGCGTTGGCGAGGTGTCGATCGTCGCGGCGCGCACGGGCGGCGGCAAGACGGCGCTCGCGGAGCAAATATCGCTCGCAATCTCAAGCCGATACAAAACGCATCACTTCGCGCTCGAACTCGGCTACCGGCAGACCGAGAATCGCATGATCGGAAAGATTTGCGGGCTCGATGTTCGGTCGGTCGAGAACATACGCGCGACGAATCCAAAACACGAACTCATCGTCGGCGCGCTCGAGGCGCTGACGTATGAACGCGACCTGCTGATCGAGGAGCGTGATCTGCTCGAGCGATACGTTTCCGAGGATCTCGTGTACGCGATCGCGGCGACCAACGCGCGCCTTGTCGTCGTGGATCATCCGCGGCACCTCGACGATTGGAGCGAGGCCACCGGCCGATTCGACATGGCGCCCTCGAAGATTTCGCGTCGTTTTTTAGCCGTCGCAAAGCAGCTCGAGTGCCACATCATGGTCATCGCGCAGATGAAAGCCGAAGTCATCAAAGGCCGTCGACCGGGCGTGTACGATATTGCCGACACGAGCGCGCTTGGGCAAGTCGCCTCCGCGGTCGTTATAGTGCATCGCCCCTTTCTCGGCGAGAACGGCGACGACGTCGCGGAGTTGATCGTCGACAAGAACCGGAACGGTCCCGAGGGACGCGTCTATACGCGTTGGGTCGGCCGTACAATGTCGTTCCTCGACCTGACGCCGGATGAAGAACGGCGCGTTGTCGAACGCTGCAATCCTCCAAAAAAGAAAGCGAGAACCTAATGGGCTGTATCGAGTGCGGATTCACGAACTCACACGACGTCGACTGTAAGCTACGCGACCCGGAACCGGCGACGGATGAAGCCGGGAACGAACTCTCGTCACGGGATGACGTGCCGGCGCCGATCGCCGTCGCGCCGTCGCTGACGCCGAGTGTCGAGGAGGCGCTGCGCGCGTTCGGCGAAGCCGAATCCATGCGCGTGAAGATCCTCGAGCAGCAGCAGCAACTCCAAATTTTTTACGACCAAGCCTATAACGCGGCGCACGACGCGCGCACGGCGTTGCTCGCGGCGATGAAGCTCCGCGACCTGGGGCTCGACGTATGACGCCACGGATCGTTGCGTTCGGCATCGGTGCGGCGCTCGCGGCGTCCGCGATCGTGACCGGGTGCTGCGCGCTCGTCTGCCTGTGGGGCGCGGCGACCGATGGGTGACGAACTCGCGGTGCGGCTCGAGAAGCTCGCCGTCAAGCCCGGCGACGTCTGCCTCGTCATCGGCGACGATGCGAGCGCCGTGTACGACACGATGAAGCGGCTCTCGGGCATCGGCAAGGGGTGGTCCGAGGATGTCGCGGCGGCGTACCGCGCGCACGGCGGCGTGCCGATCATCGCCGTCATCGGCGACGTTACGCTCGAGACCGTCGACGAGGCGAAGATGAACGCGGCCGGCTGGATTCGCAAGCCGTGATCCACCACGGCGAAGCGGTCTCGTTCGTTCACCGCAACCTCATTCGCACGCTGCGCGAGCGGTATCCGTTCTTTGACTTCGAGATCGTCGTGCAGCGGTTGGACAACCAAGACGGGCTGCGGATCGCGGTCGTGAACGGCTACGAACAGTTTCTGCGAAAAATCAACGCCGAGGATATGTTCGGCAAAATGCAGGGCATCATGGCAATCAAGGACGCCGCCGCCGACGGCGCGCGCGCGGTGTACATCGCCTCGCATGGGTGCACGCCTTGACCGACGTCCTCGCGTTCGAGGTGCCGACGTTCCCCGGCGGCGGGTCGAAGTATCCCAGCGTAAACGGCATGTGGGCAAGCGGCGTTCGCTACGGGAAAAAAACGCCGGAGTATCACGACCTGTTCGTGGCGGTGCGCGAGGCGGCGTGGGCCGAGGTCAAACGCACCGGATGGGAGACCGCCGCCGATCGCGTCGAGGTTCACCTGCGGCGCTACGTCACGAACAACCGCGCGCGGGATGCGGCGAACTTCGGTAAATGCGAACTCGACGCGCTCAGTCGGTGGAATCACGGGCAGCCCTGCCAGGGGTTCCCCGGCGTCTACGTCGACGACGCGCTCGTGCGGCCGTTCCTCGACGTCGTGATAGATCCCCGAGAGGGCGCCGTCGACCGGATCGCGTTCGCGGTGTTCCGGGTGGTGTTGTTCGGCGCCGATCGCGCGCCGAAGCGTCGACGTCCAGCGGTCACACTTGCGCCGCCCGAACTCAAGCCGCACGAAAGCATCGTGACGAACGGCAAGCCGAAGTCATACCGCCTTCCGACGCTCAACGGTCAGCCGATCACGATGGAAAAAGCCCGCGAACTCATCGAGGACGCGGGCTCTGCGAATAAGGGCCGTCGGCGCTAGTCGGTCTTAGGGACCACCTCCGCGCGCCGTCGACGTTTTGCTTCCACCTCCGCAGCGATACAGGCGTCGCAGTTCTTCCGGCCGGCGCGAGGAACACCGTCCGGGCAGCGGCCGCATACGCCGAGCGCAGCGGCCTTCGCGCGCGCCTTCTGCTGCCGAGATCGCCAGTATTTCCGAAGCTCGTCAGGGTTGCCGAACATCAGTAGCGCGTCCGGGTCTTGATAATCGCGAGGCGGGAAGGCAGCGTATTCTTCTTCCGTAGCTGCTCGTCGTAGCGTTCGCGCTTCTCGTCGGACAGCGCGGCGACGTGTACGACCGTGGTGTCGGTGTAGGGCGCGCGCTTCTCGATCGTGATGGTCCGCGCGATCGCGGCGGGCCCGTCGACGTGGACGGAGTCGGCCGACCACTCCGGCCGGTCCGCCACCTTGTTCATGGTCGGGCGAACGAGAACGTAGAACTCAGGCGTCATCAAACTCGGCCTCCGTGAATCCGACGCTCACCGCAAGGCGCCGGAGATCCCCGTCGAGCGTTCCGCAATCGAGGCGCCCGGTTTCGCCGTCGAGCAGGCGCAGCAGGTTCCGCGCGATAGCGAGCCACGCCGGGCCGAGGACAAAGTCCTCGCCAATGCGCGATTCGTAGCGCCGTTCGTGTTGCGCCGCGTACGAGATCAGCGCGCGGTAAAGGTGAACGATGGGCACCTCGAAGTTTCGCGGCGCCGTCATCGCGTCGTCGTGGCGGTCGCGCCAAGTGTCAATTAGTCTCATTCGGGTTCCTCCTCAAAGTCGTCCTCGAACTCATCATCGAATTCGGGATCGGTGTCGTCGGTGTCGTCGTCGGTTAGGTCGTCGGTGTGCATCCCGCGCGCCGCGCGCGCCGCTTTGCGCTCGTCGTCGCGCGCCTGCAGCCATGCGGTCGCGCTCGGGGTGCCGAACATATCGCGCTCGACGATTTCCTCTTGCGCGTGTTCGACATACCAGGATGCGCTCGGGCGGGAGCGGTCCCAATAATAGGCGTCGTCGAGGGTGTCGTGCGGGCAGCACGCTTGCAGCGCGCGCCACAGATCGGTCGCCTGCGCGGCGGTCGCGATGTTCTCGCTGTCGAGCAGCGTGATCGCATCGGCCGCTGCGCGGATTTCGGCGGCGGTCATAGATCGCCGTCCGTGTGCAGGATCGCGCGGCCTTCGGTGTCGTTCTCGCGGCTGAAGGTCGCGAGCGGTTCGCCGCAGTTGGCGCAATCGAGGCTCTGCCCTGAGCCGTCGGATAGGTCGGAGAGGGCGACGCGCGTCGGATCGGCGCAATCGTAGCCGTGCGCGGTGAATTCCTGCGAACGCGGCCAGATCGTCGCGCGCGTTTCGGGTACGTCGGTGCGCTTCATCGGGCGCACCCGGCGAACACCCGGCGCGCTTGCGCGGCCTTGGCGAGTTGGTAGGCGACGAGGCCGAGGTCGAGACCGCGCACGGCGCGAGCGCAGTCGAGGCGACGGTGGAATTCGAGCAGGGCGTGGCCCCGGTCGGTGACGGCCCAACCGGCGTCGGTCGCCGGTCGAGGGGTGGGATCGATCATGGGTCAAGGTCTCCATGGGGATCGGGGGGTTGGGTCTAGGTGCCCACCACAACCGGCCGACGCTTCGCGCGCCGGTCGGCTGAAGTTGGCGTCTAGGCTGGCTCGCCGATGCGTATGCGGACGCCGGTACCGCCGAATTGCGGGATGACGAGGTCGCCGGTGAACCCGCGCCCGGCCCAATCGACGAGCAAGGCTGAAACCTCGGGGTCGTGGGCGTTGTCGCGCAGCAATTCGCCCAGCGTCGCCACGTCGTCGTTTACTTCGCCGCTAACGATATCGGTCAGGGTCACGGGGCTGTTGTCCGAGGGTTCCGTGCACGTCGCGAAGTCGTCGATCGCCTGCGCGGTGCGGTAGTAGGCGGCGGTCTCGGGGCAGTCGACGTGCGTGGCGCCGTCGACGAACGGGACGCCGTGCGAGCAAGTCGGTTCGGTCGGTGCGCTCATGCGTCACACACCGGGCAGTAAAGCTGGCCCTTGCGCGAGCGCATCGCGTGGTCGCGCTCGCACCGCCAGCCGCTCCCGGCAGCGGCCGGAAGTCCGTGCAGGAGCTCGACGCGAATCTGCGAGACCGGCTTCGTGTTGGTCATCGCGATACGCTCGGCGGCGGCGGCGAACAGGGTTGACTGAGAAGTGGCCGGCACGGGGCGCAAGGCCCCGGCCGGCACGTTGGAATCGTTGCCGAACAGGTCGTTACTCTGCATCGTCATCGGCCGATTCGAGGAAGCCTTCCTCGGTCGCGGAGTGCGGGATCGGCGCGAGCGGTTCGGCCGGAGCGGGGAACGTCTTGCCGGTGATCGCGGCCCAAGGCTGCGAGCGAACGAAGTCGTCGTGTTCGTCCTTGAGCCCGGCCGCCGTGGCCGCGTAGCAGTCGAAGCGGTCCTCCTCGACGACGGCCGTCTTGGTCTCGCCGCACGAGCAGGTCAGGGTTGCTTCCGCCGGAGCCGTCCAGCGGGTCGTGATCTTGTGAAAGGGCATCTTGTCTCTCCGTGGGAGTGGGTTCGGCTGGTACAATACCAGCCCATACCAGCATACCATGTCTGTCAAGCCCGAACTGGTGTTCGAGTAGGGAGGGGGTTGCCCGCCCGTGCTTGTGCGCGAGGCCGGTGGCGTGGTAGCGTTGCCGCAGGTTCCTGCCGATCGTGCCGACACGCTGTAGCGCGGCCACTGGGGCACGATGCCAGGGAACCCGGGCCGCCAAGCCGCCAGCGAGCGGATCGCGCACCGAGACTGTGACGACCCGAAGGGAAGGGGTAGGGGATGGGCTTTCCAACGCACCTCGCTGCCGCAGGCCACGACGCGCAGCGCGCAGCGCGCAGCGACGGCAGATCGTGGCCAACCCCCGAGGCGGTCCCTGGCCGCCCCGGCGACGTGATCGTGGAACTCGAGCCGGGCCGGTGGGCCGTCCGCAGCAGCAGTAATCCTCGCACGGATGGTCCTCAGCCCGGGGCCACCCCCTCCAAGAGCCTCGGGCGTGCGATGCTCGTCGTCGCTGCGGTCGGGCTCGTGCTGATCGGCGTCGTCGTCGGCAGGGCAACGCTTCGGACCCTGCCCGGAGCCACACGTCACACGCTCCCTGGCCTGCGCGTCGTCGTGATCGCGCGCAACTCGGTGCCCCCGCGCGTTGGGGTTGTTCGCGTCGTGGTCCACGCAGCTCAACCTCCCCCAATTTTTTCACCGAGAAAGGCTTTGGATGCGATTGTTCTACGTCGGCGTATTCACGATTCCGGTGGCGTTGCTGGCGTTCGCGCTGGGGCTGACGTTGTGGCCGCATTGAGTCGTGGGAACCGTGGTGTAGTGGCAGCACGCCCTCGCGTCATGGCCGGGCAGCAGCGGTTCGATTCCGCCGGATCCCAGGTATGAATGTGTGGTTATCGCGGCGGGGTCGGGCCTCGCAGCGTCATCGTGCGATCGAGCGGGAGACCAATCCCTACGACGTCAAGCCGGGCGAGGTGCGGGTGGGGAACCTGTTCTCGTACAGCGTTGATTGCCGGTACTGCGGGCGCGAGGTGGGCGGGCGGAAGCGGCGCGTGGTGCGGCACGACCTCGAGCAGCATCAGCGGGCGTGTACGTTCCGGTGAGGTACGATCGCGAGGAAGTCTTGCGGCGGGTCCGTGTGCGGGCGCAGTACGAGGCCAACGGCGATGTGACGATGGAGTTGGTCGACCATCCCGAAGCGCGGGCGCGGTTCAAGCGCGACGGCCAGCCGATGCTCATGGTCCGGTCGATCAAGCCGTTTATGGCGGTCGTGGGGCGGTATGCTGAGCCGGGCGAGAAGCACGTCGACCTGGAACTCGAGATATTCGATGCGCTTGGGGAGCCGATGATTAAGAGCAGCGATTTGGGGAGTGAGGCGAACCCGGTGAAGGCGCAGGCGAAGTTATGAGTCAGCACGACGACCCGGTTATGGGGCGCGCGATCGCCGCGGTGCCGATCATTGAGGCCGTTGGGCCGCACACGGGTTGGGCCGGCAAGTCGCTCGTGCACGATTACCTGACGGCCGGCAAGGCGATGGCGCTCGTGTTCACGGAGGCTCAGGAAATCGCGGCGCGTTCGGTTGGGCTCGAAGTGGTTTACGTCCACGACGGTCGAGCCGGATGAGTGACGTCGTGAATGTGTTGCTCGACGGCGACCCGCGGCTGCGGCGGGCGTTCTATACTGCGCTCTGCGATGAGGATTACGCCGACACGATCGAGGTGGTCGAGCCGGATGAGGACACGCCGACGTGGGTCAACCTGCGCACGCTCGAGTCGGCGAACGTCGTGATCGACAACGTTCTCACGCCGGCCGCGGATTCGATGCTGCACGACGAGACGTGTCCGCGAGAATTTTGGGAGAGGCCGAATGGCTACCGACCGAAGCTGGTCGCGGTGGCAATCAGCATGGGGTACGACGAAATGCACACCTTCACGATCGACGGGACCGTGGTGCGGCGCGAAAAGAAAACGTGGCGCGAATGAAGCGCGGCGGATTCATCGCCGCGGTGGCGGCTGTTGCTGTGGCGCCCGCGTTGCCGGCGTCGGCCTTCCGTCCGGGTGCAGTCGCGTTTGAGGGCGTGTTCAACCCGGCCGACACCTTTGAGTTTTTCGTCGGCGCGCGGTTCACAGTGCCGGGTTCGTTCTACGCCGAGGCGATGCGCAGCGGCCGGATCGCGTACACCTACGACGCGCTCCGCGACCGATACCATTTCTTTGCACCCTTGGAGGTGTGGTTGGACTTTTGGAAAGAGTACGGTGGCCGCACATGAGAAAGTTCTTCATCGCCGAGACCAACCCGCGCGGTGCCGGGCCGATTTATCCGCACGTCACGGCGCGCATCGAAGTCGAGTGCGACGGCGACCGCACCGATATGGAACTGCTGGCGATGGTGGCCGGCATGATTTCCACCGGCAACATGATGCAAGTAACGCGCGTTGAGATCGACAAGGAGCGCACGCGCGACTACGACGCCTCGATATTCGCGTCGATGGATCAACCCGGCGCAAAACTCGTACAACCCAACCTCGACCGCATCGCGGCCGAGATCCTCACATCCGACGAAAGAGACTGACTGTGACCCAAGTCGATCCTCACGCCGAGGCAAACTACGCAATTGCAAAGGTCGCGCACGAAGCGAACCGCGCATACTGCGAGACCATCGGCGATAATTCACAACCGCCCTGGAACGCTGCGCCCGAGTGGCAGCGTGAGTCCGCAATCAACGGCGTTGCCTATCACCGCAAGAACGGGCTGGCCGCAACGCCCGAACGCTCGCACGAGAATTGGCTGGCCGAAAAAGAAGCGGACGGCTGGACTTACGGCGAGGAGAAGGACGTCAACGCGAAAACGCATCCGTGCTACCGGCCGTATTGGGAACTGCCGGCCGATCAGCGAATCAAGGAGGCGCTCTTTGCCGGCGTTGTGCGGTCGTTGCTCGCGGGCGAGAAGGAACGCGAACTCGAGAAGTTCGGCGCCGAGGTGGCAAATTGAGCCGCGACTTTCGGCCCCCGAACCTGCTCGAGCGGATCGAGAAGCCGCTCCAATTCTCCGGCGCGCACGGCGCGGGCAAAGACGCCCTCACCTCGTATTGCGAGGCGCTCGTCGACACTAAGACCGTGCACGAACACATCGTCGTGACGATTCTCGAAAAGGTGTCGCGCGTCATCAGCGAATCTCAATCGCGGATCACCGAGCTGTACCACGCCGAACGCGCTAGCATGACCGCCGGATCAGCGACCGCGCCCGCGCAGTACGAACCGGCCAAGGACGCAACCCCGACGCCTCGGCCACGCAAGCACGTCGGCGCGCGCAAGAAAGCCAGCGGAGGGCGTCGTCGATGAACGGCACCGAGGCGGAACCCTCCGCGGGCGAGAAGCTGCGCTCCGATGAACACAAGGTCGAGACCGCCAAGTGGGTCCTCGGAAACTGCAAGGCCGAGACCCCGGTCTACCGATCGGCGTCGCGCGTGATCGCGGCCTACCTCGTCGGCAAGCCGTTACCCTCGCCGCGCGACCCGGTCGAACTCTCCGAGGCTGACGTCTAGCCGTGGGCTACAGCTACGCGCTCACCGTAACGTGCAACCTCGCGGAGCATCACATCGGGATGCACGCGCGATTGCGAACGGTGGGGATCGACGCCGAGATTGTCGCGCTCTGGAACGACCAGGGCGGTACGTTCAACGGCCCGGCGCTCATCGAAGAAGCGGCGAGTCAGATCCCGCAAGAGCAGCCCGCATGAACGCGCGCTGCGAAAAACATTCCGGCATGACCGCGAACGAAGTCGCATTCGCGAGCGATGCGCCGCTCGGCGGCTGCCACGATTGCGCGATGGCAGAGCAGCTCGCGCAGCACACCATTCTCCAAGACCGCAACGACAAGCATAGCGTGGAGTGCGCGCGCATCGCCCTCCGCGTGCGCGCGGCATTGCTCGGCGAAACCCTCTCCGAAGAAACCGCCGGCCACGCGTTCGCGTTCGCGCTGCGTGAGTTGCCACCGACCGAATCGCCGACCGAAGAACAGTTTGCGCTCGCCGCGACGATCGCGTTCCTGGCAAGCCCGGCCGGTCCCACGACCGAGTCGATGGAGGAATGGATACGATGAGCAACCACGATCTCGCGCTCGCGAATCGCGCTAAGAGCCGCGATGAGTTTGCCATGTCGCTCGACGCCCGCGAACTCAAATCCGGCCGGCTTGCCGTCCGCGATCAGTCGACGCTCGGGATAAGTCACGACCTCTGCGAGCATCACCAAACCGCGTCGACCTGTGTTCAGTGCATCTACGGCGACAAGGGCAACGCGGTCATAATCGATATGAACGCGATGGGCTACGCCGAACGCGTCAACCATCGCAAGGAGACCGGCGAGCGGCTCGACCCGGTCGAGATTGCCGAACAGGCGTTCCGGGCCGGCGCCGCGAGCGGGATCGCGATGGAGCGGGAAGTGCCGCTCGTCAAGTCGATCGCCGCCGCGCGCACCGGGAACGT
>QGNH01001283.1_pt1 | contig 49753 bp, 61 predicted proteins | sample 1735481 | NCBI WGS metagenome assembly QGNH01 (sample SAMN09239004, study PRJNA386568) | Viral metagenome, whole genome shotgun sequencing project.
TTTTTTTTTAACGGTGTGGTTAGACAAGTGGCAATTCACTCAATCCAACCTTTCAGGGGCACCGTTTACATACTCCCTACTCCCACCCTATCTCGGACTTACCTAAGTAACCTAGGACGATTAGGACTTACCAAGACGGTAGGAATCTTTTCACAACTTTCTGTTGGTCCTCAAAACTACCACAATCTTTCCATCCAGAAAGTCTTGGATCATTTGGTTTATACACTTACTGCGATCACCCCGTCGTGGAAGTCTTTTCTTAAACATCTCCCATAGTTCTTGAGTGGTGCGAAATCCGGTTGTTACGACTTTGGGTTCGAGGATCATAAGACAAGCATAGCATAAGGCAGGGGAAAATGCAAGGCATTGCGAGCACCTCTATTTCCTTTAGAATCAATCACTTAGCCATGCGCGCCGCCCATCCTTTGCTGCTCCTTGTACTGCACTACTGTACACCACCCATCTGTTGTTCTTGTGTTATTCTAAAAGCCACAAAGTCAAGCATCGCCTTTATATCTTTGTAGTTGGCGATACCTGTGTGAAGCCGTAAAAGACCGGAGACAGTTGGGCCTTTGAAAAGACAATCACCAACCCCAAGCAAATGTTCAGCACCCTCAGTATCCAAGACGACTCGTGAGTCGATTTGTGACGGCATCTTGAATGTGAGTCGTGACGGAAAGTTATTTTTGATAACCCCCTTGACAACGTCCACGGAAGGACGTTGAACAGCAGCGATAACGTGTATTCCCGCCGCACGTGCTTTCCTTGTAATGTAATCGAGTTTTTCAGCACCAATGTATTTCGCCGCTCCTTTTTCGGTTGGTAAACAAACGATGTCAGCAAGCTCGTCTATTACTAGACAGATGTATGGCATAGGTTTGTCTCTTGACGATGCAAAGTCATTCCACTCCCGGATGTTTTTACATCCAGCCATTGCAAACATATTCAACCTTTGATCCACTTCCATACATAGGTTGTCCATGTATTCGATAGTCCGTATCGGGGAAGTCGCACGCGGATATTTAAGGTTCCGCGAAGCATCGAAGTCCGTGAATTCGACGCCTTTACTATCCGAAAGTACAAGCTGGACTTCGTCTTGGTTTTTGTATTGACAAATAGTCGCAATAATGGTGCGAAGGAGCACACTTTTACCACCTCCGGTAGACCCACTGATTAACAAGTGGGGGCAGTCACTCAAATCATTTACGACAGCACGGCCTTGCCAGTTTATTCCTAATAACAATGGAATACTGGCTTTCTTCAATTCGTCTTCGACGCCCGGCATCGCCATCATGTTGAACCAAGAGACACTTTGTGGGTCTTTCCTTGGTATGAAACAACCAACGACGCCTTGTCCTGGCATCCTTTTCAAGAGCACGCTCTCGACACCTAGAACGACAGCAAGATCATCAGACATGTCTTCAAGACTGGTAACCTTGGTGTTGTTGGTAGGTCTTAAACCAAAATAACGCAGTCTGGGCCCGGTTACTATAGGACCTACAAACTCGGCTGTTCTTCCAAGTTCGTAGATTTTCCCAATTACTGTTTTCACCAACATCTGGTCTTCTAAAGGCATACCAGTGTTTGTGATACTAGAGTTGTCTGTTGGCATTGTTACACATCTTCCTTCCCGTGTGCAAGATCGTTGACCCAGTCCTTACGTGCTTGTTTCGTGGCTTCGTCTTCCTTGGCTACACGAAGTTTCTGTAATCTAAGTTTGCCACAGCTATCACACTTTCGTGTAGCATAACCGGGGTTGGTTGGCATCATCCCCTCCTCTTGGGCTGACGTTCTGCGGAGTAGCGTTCTGCAAACTCAAGAGTGCTCATGGTAGGAACAAACGGTAATACACACGGGGCTTTGTACACTCGGTTGAAAAATTCGCCTGCGCTCTCGTACTCGCTGGCACTGCTAGAGGGTGCGTGAGCCGCGATGATCCTGCACTGCTCTTCCACGCGCATGATCGGATGTTTGAGATTACCGTGGTGCAGCACATGATTGCGCGACAGTTGAACGCGATTGATTTCTTGCGCCGCTGCTTCCATCCACGGCTGTACGGGCTTCGCTTCGCCCGGCTGCGCTGGCTGGGGAGTGCAATTGCACAATCCTCCGCCATGCATCGCAGATCCGTATCCTTGCGCTCCTCCACATTTCTCGCACCGTGCATATTCGTCACGTTGTGGCGGGGGAGTGGATGGCTGCTCCACTGATGGCTCGTGAGACAACTTGATACCCTGATAAAAATCTTGAGAGCTAGGCATTTCAACTACTTCAATCTCAACTACTTGCATTTCACTTGTTTCTTCAATGATCTGTTTAACTGTCTCAGCCATTTCATCATTGTCTGGGTGCCAGTTATATTTGTCTTCATTCAAAGTATATCTTACGAAGGTTGTGAATGTCCTAATCATTGTTCTTACCTCCCCAGATACTTAACTTCACTTGCACCAATATCAAGTGCACTTAAAGCACCACTGGTCAAGAGCTTACGGTACTTTGGTGTTAGGTAAATGAAGGATTTTGCGAAGTTTTCCACGTTGGTGAATTTAATGTAGATACCTCCGGTGGTTTCTGCAACCTCCTTCAACAAATCTTCACCTTTTCTTTCATTTCCGATGTGAACACAATCTATTGGGAGTTGTGCTTCGCCGTAGTCTTTAGCAACGTCCCGTGCTTTGTTTGGATCATCCGCACAGCCGTCTGAGATTAGAACTCCACGAGTTATGGGAACGTTCTCTAGGACGTGCTTCATAGCTGTGGACATTGGAGTTAATCCCGATGGAATAAGGTGTGGGAGAACATTAACTAGAGTTAGAGGACTGGTGGATAAGTCCACTTGAACACCTACACCATACAACAAATGACCATATCTGAATTCTTCCTCAGTTAACCCTTCAACTTCACGCTTTGAGGGTGAAAACGGGAAGGTTCTTACAGCAAGGCTTGTCGTATTGAAGTCCAGGCATTCAAGAAAGGTGGTATAAGCGTGTTGAAGGTGAATGATTTTGGATTCACCATTAGCTACGCTGTCCATGCTTCCAGAAATGTCCATCATTAGACCAATACGATTAAGCATGGTTGAAGCCTGGGCGTTGTCATTCGTTCTTTCTTCAACTTCATGTTCTAGACGTTCCACCTTCTTCTGTTTTCCTTCAAAGGTTCGTTGACGAAGATTCTTGGGGACGTTATCCCCAATAACCCCAGTTTTCAGACCAATTTTCAACCCCTGCTTTGCAGGAACGTTGTTGCTAGGGTTGTTAGTTGGTGTTAGCTTATCTTCGTTGTTCATTTTCTATCCTTTTCATGACTTCACGTAGTCCGTTCCACAATGGTGTGTTTTGTCCATAATATTCAAGAATCCTTGCACAAACTTCAAGTAGACTTTGAACATTATAGCTAATAACGTTGTTAGATGGTGGTGGGTGGATAGATTCCTCCCAAGTAACAGCAATTACGCTGTCCAGGTGTTCATCTGGGTGGTTGTAGGCACGATCACAACGTGCTACACAGCCATCCCCTAACAAAGTCCATTCAGCACAAATTATGTTAACTATCACCTATCCACCTCACTTCCTTCTGGTGGTTCTGGGTACTTTTCCATCTCAAGTTCTTCCTGTCTCATTATCATACAATCTTCACAATACACATACGGGTAGTCACGTACGTTGTGGCAGTTGTAGGTTATACAGAGAGCGTCTTCACTGTCGTCGAAGTTCGGGAGGTCGAAGTCCATCACACTCCCCTTAACTTGTGGCGTTTCTCAGTATTTCTGGATGTCGTTAAGGAGCGGCGGCATTTCTCACCGCAAACCTGTTGCTTTTTATAGACAGTCTCAAAGACTTCACCGCAAACCTTACAGGGTTTGATGTAGATGGGGATGGTCTTCTTCGGAGTTGATGTCATTTATCCCACCTCCATCTCATACTCTTTTTCATGAAGTTCCTTCGCGTAGGACCTGGCAATGTTTTCATCAATCTCCGGCCCGTCCCATTGAATTGCTATTACATTAAAAGCCTGTAACATATCAATGAATGGACCCATTAGGTCTTTTCGTCCTTCAAGAGCGATAGCAAGAGCTTTCGTCATGGAGCCAGCAACCATTGTAACTAGAAGCTCCTCGGATGGTTTCAACTTCCTGATTTCGGTTTCAGTTTTCATTGTTTTTCATCCCTTTCTTATAGAAATCTTGTTCCAGTCTCTGCCAACAGGCGTTCATCTTACTCATGTTTTCGTTGGCCTTCTTCTTGTCTTCTTCGGTTTTTAGACTCCCATTCATATGGTCTGGGTGCATCATCATACTCGCCTGACGGTATGCCTTCTGCATGGCTTCGTATGGAATCATTTTGACAAAGTCAGCAATCACCGTATCAATGGGTGTGTTTTTCGTTAGAGGTTTAGCCTGCTCAGTCTGACCTCTAGTTATAACCATAGGCTTCACCCCGAACATCTTTTCTAGGAGCAACACAGTCGCGGGGAGAATCTTTTCAGTTAAGGTCCAGGTACGGGAGCGGAAGTCAAAGACACGTTCAGACGCAGGGAAAAGGGTATTGTAGGCATTGTTGAATTCCTTGTTAAAAGGAACAACCATCCTGTATGACTGAACATCCTGATCCCACCAAATTCTATGGTTTGATGTTGCCATGTTCTTCAGCTTTCTCTGGTTCTAGTTTGTAGAAACAGTAGTTAGGTCCCCAACACATTTTATAAGTTTCATCACTGTGTTTTTCTAAAATCTTGTTTTGTTTCTCTGCTTCTTCATATGTTGCTTTTCCAGAGATGACGAAAATCATGGGGAGTAGTCCACCCAAGGAACCATTCACCTGAAAAACTGGATCACCTGTTTGGTAAACATCACCAAGAGGTGAAACCAATATAATAAAACCTTGTTCCTTCACCAACAAAGCTACTCTTTCCTCGTTTGTCATATTCTTCCTCATGTTTATTCTATTTTCACTCTTGCGTTTAGATTATAAACACATGAGTCAAGATAGAATAAGTGTTTTTCACCACAGTCAAAAACACCACCTCCTTTCATTGTCTTGTAGACATGGGTAAAAAAGGATGGCGGTTTCCCACCATCCTTCCCTTTTTCCCAGAGCTATTACCCGGCAAACTGCCCACCTGCGTTCTGTTCCTGCATCGACGCCATGAGTGCCTTGAGGTCGTCGACACCGATGTTGAAACCAGCCTTTTTGAGACTCGCGGCGGCTGCGGCCATCGGGTCTTTCTGACGCCGTTCTCCGGGGGTTGCAGCTTCTACAGCAACGCTGTAGGCGCCTGCAACTTCCGCTTGCGTATCATCCTGCATGAAGCCACGAATCTCGACTTGCTGTGCAATCGCCCAGCCACGCTGGAAGATGTCAGCACCCTTCTTCGCGGCAACATCGGGATTGAGTCCCAAGCTGGTGAAGTACGGAACGATCTGACTGGGATCCGTGATCTCACTGTATTCAAAGGTTTGATGCTTCGTGATTGTGGGCGGGTCGATGCCCAACTTCTCGTGAGCGTCGAAGATTTCCTTGTAGCTCTTACTGCCTTCGACGAGATTCATTGCAACATCGGTTTTCGGCTGTCCTGCGTCGTCGGTTTTGAGGGTGTAGACCACCGCACCCTTCTCATCCTCACCTTTGGTGTATCCGACCACACCAGACAAGTTGACCCGGGTCTCCGGGTAGGTTTTAATCTGGGTAATCTGGGTGGGGTTGTTGAGTTCGTTCACTGAAGTCGACATTTTTCTAACTCTCCTTTTTTATTTTCATTCCAACTGGAATGTTTTGTTTCTACAAAACCCTTGCATTACTACACCATCGAAGATGGGTATGATGCCAGTAAGAATATGCTATCATAAGGCTGAAGCCCTGTCAAGGGAAATCGAGAGCAGGATTCCATTTATTATGAGGAATTGAGGAACCCTGCTTCTCTTTCTCCATATGAAAACACTTTGTTCTACTAAGTTCTACTTGTTAGTGCGGATACCCTTTAGGGGTTCGTCCACCCGGGTTGTTCAAGATTGCTCTTGAGGTAAACCAGTTGTCACCACCACCATTTTCATGTTCAACTTGTTGTGACTGGCCCTTCATTCTGACATCAACTCTTTGTACCAAAACGGGCCTTTCATGCGGTTGAAGGTTCCAGCGGTTTATCACATACATAACACCGCTGTCGGTTTGCACGATCTCTTTGTCGTTTTTACTGTTTTTCATCTAAACTCCTTTCTACACCTTGTACACATCCACACATACGCGGCTGTCAAAGAACCCGGAATCATAGTTTCCACCTGTTCCCCTTTAGCATTACAAAATGGACAGTGATGTGGTTCTTCCACATACTCCGTATGGTATGATGGTTCGTTGTTTTCACCATTTTCTATGGCATGTATACGTTGTTCTATAAGTTTTGCAAGCGCGGCTTGTGCCATTGCCATTTTCTTATCCCGTTTTACCTTTGGCATCGCCATGACATCACGAGTTAACTCACTCTGTGTTTTAGAAAGCTGTCCCCTACGTGCTGGCTGCGCGGCGCATGGTGTGTCTTCCCAAAACTCTTGTCCACACGACCTGCAAACGAAACCCATAATACGTAAATCAGGCATTCCAGTTGTTGCAAACGTGTTTTTAGTCCTTGTTAGCTTCTTTGCGGCGTAGACGGTTCTTGACCCACACCTAACACAATGTGGCCTGCCGTCTAATGGTCTCCCACATGTACATAAATCTTGTTGGATGTTATCCATAAGAACCTCTCATTCTCGGAGATTATAGCATTGTGAAAATCAAATTGCAAATTGGGAGAGGCTGCTAATTCCTTTAGAATCATGGCTTTATAGAGCTTGCTAAATTTATTATTATTATTGAAAATGAGGTAGGGTCTCCCTCCCCTCGGGAGAGCCCCCCACGGGAAGAATTGTTTAGTAGTGTTATATATATATTTTAATAGAGGGTAGTAGAATACCATAGCTTGCGGGCTAGGGGCTAGGCCATTTTCATGAATAAAAATAAATTTATTCTAGGGCCAAATCCATTGTGTGTGTATCACTCCCTTTTTCAAATATATGTCAATCTCTCACCCTTGGACGCCACCGGGTTTTAACACCAGTTGTTAGGCCGCCTTCTTGTTCTGGCTTGCTTGCATCACCTTGTCGTAAGCCGCCTTAGCCTCCGCCACCAGTTTACGATGCCCCTTCAGCAGCATTTCATAAGTCTGTTGGTCAATCAAGCCATAGGACCGCTGTAGCGGAAGGTACTTTTCAGGATCATCCAACAGCGTCGGATCACCTGAAACCAACTTGTTGTATTTAAGTCTATCCTCCGCCTGTCTGTCTACCAACTGGACGGTCTTTCTGGCATTTCTGGTTTCATTGCTGTAGTTGATAGCCCGCTGGTGAGCCCACAGTCCATCAACAATAGCCTTTGCTAGAACCTCCTCGTTTGTAAAACGGTCCTTTTCAGACCAGTCAAGCTGAATGGTTTCCAATTCATTTACATCCCTGACAAACTTCGTTGGCAATGCCCGGTCGAAGTCTTGTTTCAGGACCACCGCGAATACTTCAGTGTTCTTGACGTAAGTCAGGCTATAACCAAGTTCCTTTTCCAGTTCAATCTTGAGGTTTGCAATCTTTTCCGTGTTCATAGATGCTCCGTTTTCCGAGATTTCCTCGTTTGATTTTGACACTTCATGGAATATAGAGTCTAGAGGAAGCCTAATCCGTTATTGGCATAATCCATTTTTAATGGAATAATGGGAGTCGTGGGGACTGGTGTCTATCATCTATATTCTAGGAAGTATCAAAACCCGGTAGCGTCCGAGAATGAGAGATATTAAGTTGAGAAAGAACGCCGAGCCCGCCCGTGCTATGCACCGCCGAATGACCCGCGTGGCCTGAGCCACCATGCCAGCGAACCGCGCTTGCATAGTAGATAAGATGCGAGCTACCGGGAATGGATGTCTAAAAAGAAAAAGAATAAGGACAGGGGGGTCTATAGGAATAAGGACAAGACCTATCTAAGTAGTTACTATGTCCATTAGGCCATGTCCATAAGGACACTGTCCTACTAGCCATTGTCCACTAGGACATGTCCATAAGGACCGTACCTAGTCGGTCTATATCATAGTAGTTACTAGCCTAAAGGACATGTCCTAAAGGACATTAACTATATAGTCAATAGATGTCCACTAGGACCGTAACCAACTAGTAAACGACCGGGGGGCAAAATATAACTACTTTGATACTATAGCGCACGCTACGCGTAAAAATTTTTCCAACTTTACAAGTATGGTCATTATTATTTTATGTTATAGTATAGAGGTTAATAAAGGGGGTTTTTAATGGAGGGAATTTATGCGTTCATAATCTAAACGCATCTTACAGAATGAATATAATAGGAACAGCGAAGCTGTAGTGACGATGAGAGTTCCTTTTTTGCAGTGCGGGGATTAAGCATTTCCGCGCATCTCTCTGATTCTAAAGAACATAAAAGCCTTGACTTTTTTGGCCTGCCGTGCTATAATGTTTAAGAATCGAAGTATAGGACGCCTTCCACATTGGAGGGCTATTCGTTTAACAGGTTTTCCAACTGGAGTTAGAAAAGATGATAAACGGCAAACTCCCAGGTAGTCCGCATACAAAGGCTGACATCCGCATACAACAAGTTGCGCGGTATAGGATTGCGGGCCGTCTTAAAGACACGGAGATTGCTGAGATTGTTGGAATGACCCCGGCTGGACTGAAATATCTCCTGACAACCCCTGCGTATGTAGAGCTTGAGGAGTCCCTCCTTTCTGGTAGAATCTCTCAAATGGACATGCAATTAGCGGAGGACCTTGAAAGAATGAAAGGTTCCTTTCGGGTTGCAATTCCAGTGGCTGCTAGAACACTTCTGGAAGTCGTCCAACAGCGTAGGGACTTACGAAGTGCACTGGCTGCTGCGTCAGAGATTCTTGACCGCGACCCACAACACACTTTCAGTAAGCAGTCTCGCAATTCTTCGTTAAATAACGGGGATGGTAATGGTCCGGGACAAGAATTCAATCCACAAGCTTTTGGTACAAACTCAACCGATCCTGGTATGATGGCGACTATGACGGCTGATGCGGCAAGAGTTACAATTCAGATACAAGCATCCAACAACAACCCACAAAAACCTCCATCCGGAGGGAGTGGTGGCATTGTTGTTGTACCTAACTCTGAACAAACCTCGCTGCATCAGCCCCCTGTTAAAAATTGTACTTGTGCTAGTGGTGTTTGGGCTGGAACGGTTTGTCAGATTTGCGGCGGCGTAGGAATGACACCACCACAGGCGGAACAACTACTGTTGTTTAATATAGAAAAGGGTTTGTTCTAATGGATTATACCTACCTAGAAGAGTCGTTGTTTGCTTTAGTTCTGTGGAGGGAAGCGCAGAACCAGTCTGAACAGACTATGACAGCCGTGGCGTGGTCTATCAGAAATAGGGTGATGACAAAGAATTGGTTTGGTGTAGGTTATGTTGGTGTTATAACCCACCCTTGGCAGTATAGTTCTTTCAATGCGAATGACCCTAATAGCAGGAAGTATCCTACAGCTGGGGACGTATCTTTCAAGAAGTGTATGCGGGTTGCGACTGCGGTCTATCAGAATGAACAACCTGATGGTCCTGTTGACCCTACACAAGGTGCGGTTTCTTACTATGATAAGAGTTTAGACAGCAATCCTCCAAAATGGGCTTTAGATACAGTCCAGATGAAACACACTGTTGATGTTGGGGATTTCCATTTTTATAAACTAGTTTAACAAAAACAAAGTTTAACAAAACAACGAAAGTAAGTGGAGGGTTATAACATGGCGTTTCAGAAGGGAAAGAAGAAGAACTTTCAGGAAATGAATGACAAGAAAAAGCCGGGCGCGCCAGTTATGAACGCCGCCCACAAACCCAAGAAAAAGAAATAGGTTTTTAACAATTCGAAAAAGAGGGATTGGAGAAAAGAGCGATGTCAACGACACCTCCGGTAATCACACCAGTAAGCCCACCAAGCCTAGGCTTGACAAAGCAAACAACAAGTACAGTACCAGCACCAACACCGACGGAACCATACGTTCCGACACCGGCTGAAGCCGCGGCGACAAAAAGAGAAACTTTTCTACAGAAAGTGGAAGACGATGCAGCCAAGGCCAAAGCCAAGGTTGTTGGTGCTGTGAAAGAAATCGAGGAGAAGTTTTGTGAAGTGTGTGGATTCGGTTCCCACAGACTCGACTGGCAGAAAATCTCCGGGCCGGTCTATTGCGACAATCACAAACACACCAGCACAACTGGTTCAACCACAACCACAACTACAACCGGAACCACTCCGACTCCGGTTTCACAATCCCCGGCGACCGGGGGTTCTCCCGCGCCAACGCAGACGGGACAAGCCACGGCGATCAAGTTTGGAACTGGAACAGTGATGAGTGTGCCGACTGGGAAGTTGAGCCAGCCTGGTACACCGAACCCTATCCCGCAGCCATCGACGGAAGTTCCGAAGACCCAACCCATTCCAGTTAATTCGCCGGCGTCGTTGACCACGCCAAACAACACAGTTGCCCCAGTAACGTCAGTGATTCCACCCAAGGTTTAGTAAAAAGGGTTAGAATGATCTACGAGCCAATCCCGATTGATCCGACTTTACAACCAGCGGAACTTGCCTGGAGACATCGTCTGAATGGGTTTGGCTCGTCTTTTTACTTTACAACCGCAATTCTAAAAAGACGCCGTTTAACGGCTCACTTGCATCTTCCTATTTGTCTTTCATTGGAAAAAGAACATCTAAAAGACATGAAGGAATATCCAAGGGACCACTTCAAAACAACAATAGCTTGCGAAGCTAACCCTATTTGGCGTAGCCTTCCTTTTAGTCATAAAGATGAAGACCGTTTCGGACAGTATTTTAATTCTGGTATCTTCCCGTGTTTAGATTCTTCAGGTAAACCTGTTTTTGATGAGTTTGTTAAGTGGATGTATAAAATCCACACACCAACCAAGAGGAATTTGTTGGTGTCGGAGACAGACAAAAATGCCAGGAAGCTGGGAACTAGAATACGACGTCACTTTGAAAGTAACGCCTTCTTTCGCACCTTCTATCCAGAAATTATTCCCACATCTGCGGAAAGATGGACTGATGCAAGTCTTCAAATCCGTGTACCCGGTGGGCAACCGAACCCACATGGTGAAGGTACATTTGACTTCATCGGAGTTGGCGGCGCTCTTCAATCGACGCACTATAACGGACTTCTCCTTCAAGATGATCTCGTTGGACGTAAAGCTGTTGAATCTGCCAGCATCATGGAAAAAACAATCGAATACCACCAACTCCTCGTTGGAGTATTCGACGAAGATGATAAAGACCACGAAAGTGATGAACTTATCATCGGCAACCGTTGGGGGTTCCATGACCTCAATAGTTATGTCAGGGAACATGAACCGTGGTTTGAAGTAGAAAGTCATAGCGCGATGGGTGGGTGTTGTGATTTACATCCGCGAGGAGTGCCAATATTCCCGGAGGAATACTCTGAAGAAAAACTGATGAAGCTGAAGATGAGGTTAGGGACGTATAAATTCAGCTGTCAGTTTTTGAACAAGCCAGTTAGTCCGGAGGATGCGGACTTTCAAGAGTCGTGGTTACGTTATTATGAGGTCATCCCAGGAACTAGTAGTAGTAAGGCTCTCGACCAAATTATTGTTCATAAAGTTGTTAATGGGGTCATAAAGAGGAACATTTCGTGTAGAGAGTTGAAGTTAGCGATGGCAACAGACCCCACACATAGCCAGAATTCTGGTAGTGGTAGGTGTAGACACGCCATTGTGGTGATGGGGATGAGTGATGAGGGAGACTACTACTTGTTGGATAGTTGGGCCAAACAATGTACTTACGAAGAGTACTTTAGAGAAATTTTCGCAATCGCAAAAAGGTGGGATTTGCATCGTGTCGGGTTCGAAACGTCAGCCGGGCAAGGACTCGGAGCCTATCACATCCAATACCTTTCAGGAGTTATTGGATATCGTCTTTCAATTGTACCCCTCAAAGGAGAAGTAGAACTGGCTGATGGGACCATGTCCCACAAGAAAGAGTTCCGTATTAAGGATACGTTGAGTCCTATTTGTGAGTTTGGAAGATTCTATACCATGAAAAAGTGGATGGACTTCCATGATGAGTATGCCTCATTCCCGAAGGGTCAGTATATGGATTTACTAGACGCCACGGCATACATTCCACAAATGTTAAGGAATCCAATAGCTAAAGCTACAAGACAACAAATGACACAAGTTAACAAACAAATGTCCAGGTTGGTTGGACAGCCTTATAGTGTTGGAGCTAATGCTCAACGTTCCGCACAGCAATTGACAGATCAATTTTTCAACAAGTTTGGGAATAGACAGGGTCCGGGTTTTACTCCGAGGGTTAATTAAATGGATAGGATTCAAGAACCTCGAAGATTATCTGATGCTGTTTGGCGTTATATTGCTGTTGCTGCTGTTAGTATTGTTTTAGCAATGACCGGCAGTTACTTCACCTGGTGGTCGAAGATGTTACAGAGTTCAATTACAAGGGAAGAAGTTATTAAAATTAATAGTACTTCCATTGATACAATCAAAGATAGGTTGGTTATTATAGAAAAGACGAATGATAAGTTATCCGACCAGGTTGAGTTTTTAAGGAGGGAGATTGAAAGGTTAAGCATTGCTGTAGCTTCTGAGAAAACCAGACCGATTGTTTACAAACAGGAATTGATTCCTGGCTCTATGAGTTCAGGCGCGTTGAAGTAAAGGTGTTATGTGTGGAATCTATTTGGGAGTAGGCGTATGGGTATGTCAGAGTCTCAATTACAGGATACGCTAGGCCACCTCCTGTCGACAAATTTGAAAGTCTTCGAGAAACTGGAGAACATCATGGATGCGTTAGCGGATCTAAAAAAAGCAGTATCGGATTTGAGCACAAGCGTGTCGAATGAAATTGCGGCTGCGACTGCTGCAATTCAGGCTTCACAATCAACAAACAACGGTGCGGTTGCAGAGGCTGATGCTGAGACGATCGTGACTGGTTTGAACAATCTGAAAGCCACTCTTGACGCAGAAACGGCTGTCCTCACCGCTCCGGTTGAACCTTCAATTCCGGTAACCCCGGAAGTTCCGCCGGTCGCGTAAAAACATGACGACACAACAATCATTCTCGGATAAGTTTAACCAATTCCCCATGTGGGACCTTGTTGGTTGGTGTGTCGTCGTTTCACTCTTTATTGTTTGGGAAGTCTGGGGAGCTACACATAAGTATGAAGTAACATTCACATACTTACTTCGAACAACATGTGATAGTTTTAAGTATGGAAGGTTGTGTTTATCAGCGGTATGGTTAGTTCTAGGATGGCATTTTCTCTTTTATAATACTGGTTGGTGGTTGGCTCTAATGAATTGGTTTAGAGGAGGGAAATAAAATGAAGATGAAAATGTTGGTGTTGGTCCTTGTGATGTTCCTGGTTGGAGTTGTACACGCTCAGGCGGTTTGTCCAGGAACTGCTGTCCATTGCGTGACGACAAGTTGGTCAGATGGTGACTCATCCCTTGCGGGGATTGGTTACAATGTTTACAGGACAACTGGTTCATGTACCACACCACTGCCTACTATGACAAAACTGAACACGACTCCTATCACTCCGCTAACCTACACAGACACAGCGGTGGGGCCGGGAGTTTATTGTTATTATGTGACAGCAACCCTAAATAGTGCTGAGTCTGCTCCTTCTAGCACTGTACAGGCAACGATTCTCCCAAAAGCTCCAAGCGGCGTCACCCAGGTCGTACAGTAACGTCGCCAGACAGAAAAAGGTTGTGATATGGCGTTCAACATCAAAAGCATGATTGGAGCAGTTGCACCAATGTTAGGAGCCGCGTTTGGTGGTCCCTTAGGTGGTGCGGCTGCTACTGCTATTTGTAATAAATTGGGATTGAAAGTTGATCCTACAAACACTGCTTCACTTACGTCAGCACTAACCCCGTTAATGGGTGATCCCGCTACTTTAGTCGCTTTGAAAGAAGCGGATAATGAATTTGCGGAGACGATGGCAAAGCTAGGTTACGCTGATGTTGAGTCTCTAGCCGCGATTGATGAGACTGATAGGTCGTCGGCCAGGCTCAGGGAAGTTGCAGTTAAGGACTATACTCCAGAAGTTGGTTTCTATCTCCTTTTGCTTGCTTTCTCTTTCTTTCTGTACTTTTTGGTTAAGTATCCTATCCCACAGACAAACAGTGCTGTTGTGTTTTCGGCCTTTGGTTCTCTAGGAACGTTGCTATTAACCGCAGCGACATACTTTTATGGTTCCACTCGTGGGAGCCAGAACAAAGATGATATGCTGGCAAATTCTGTTCCAGCTTCTGCCTTAACAACAGCAGTTGAATCAGCAGTTGCTCCAACGCCAGTAAGACCTGCAAGAGCAACAGACGCTCCAAAGGCTTAAAAACTGAAGGTTTAGAAAATGATTGAACCTATTAAAGTCCAGTTAGTACAATCCGAGGAAGACAGACTTAAGAAGTTTTTGAAAGATAAAGTCGTCTCCATTAGAGAAGGACTACGGGATTTGTATGAAAACAGGGTTGTTATTTGGAGGCAAACTTATGAAGCACTGCCTCTTACTGCTACTAGGGAGTTCCCTTTTAGCGGTGCTAGTAATGTTGTTGTTCCTATTGTTGCAATACATTGCGATACTTTACAAGCTCGTGTCATGGCTTCTGTTTTTAAGACCATGCCTATTTGGACTTCAAGCATTATCGGTGATCATGAAGATCCAAGACTTTTCGAGAACATGAGAATTGCGTTTGAAAGGCATATGCAGTATGTTGCGATTGAACCGACTGAACTTGACCTTTACCGGGTCTACCATGAGTGGTTCGGAGAGACCATTCGCCTCGGGACGTCTACTGTCAAGATTCCTTGGATTAAAGAGATTGAAGATACAGCGACCGCTGCTTCTGACGGCCTTGGAAAGATCTCGTATTTTAGTAAGGTCAAGTATGAGGGTTCGAGACCAGAAAAGATTCCTTTCGTCGACTTTGGGATTCCACCAGATTCGCGGACTGTCGAAGGAGCAAGGTTCAAATACCACTGTATTCATTACCAAAAGGATGAACTGGAAGAAAAAGCGTATATGGGTATCTATGATAAGGCTATTGTTAAGGAAATCCTTAAACAGCCTGATCGTACGTCACCCGGGACGGTACAATCCCAACAGGAAAGTGATGCCGGGGGTAGAACTACTCCAGGATATGGCTACGAGGAGTATGATATATATGAGTGTCACTTCGTCTATAAGCTCGGGCGTCGTTACACAAAGTTTGTCGCCTGGTATCATGAAAGGTCAAATCAGATTTTAAGGGTCTTCTACCAATACTATCCTGATGAAGTTTTTGTTACGGCGCGTTTATTCTATCGCGACGACTACTTCTTCGGGTATGGTTTCGCGGAGACTTTGGCACAACTCCAAGAAGAAATTTCAATGATTCATAACCAACGGAGGGATAATGCTACTGTTGCGAATACAGCTGCGTTCCGAGCGGACCCTGATAGTGAACTCAACAAGGGTTATAGAATCTTTCCTGGTGCCGTTATTCCAGCCAAAAAAGACGAGTTTGAAGCAATACAAATGGGTCAAAGTAACCCGATGTCGATTGACGAAGAACACTTAACCCTAGAACTTGCTGAGAAAAGGAGTGGTGTTAGTGCTCCGACTCAAGGAATGGGGTCAGGTGCTATGACGAAGCGCGGTGTTTACTCAAGTATGGGGACATTGTCGCTTTTACAGGAAGGAAATACAAGAACAGACCTGAATATAACCGATATTCGGTATGCTCATGCGAAGTTGGGTCGTATTATTGCAAGACAAGAGGCGGAGTTTGGCTCTGACGATGCTTCAAGGTATAAACGGTATGGTAAGATGGGTGAAATGGTTCAGAAAGCTCTTCAAGCCTACAAAGATGGCTTGATAACCATGCCAGTTTATGCGGCTACAGCTAGTGTTAATAGGGAAGTTGAGAAACAATCTGACCTTATGTTGTCTGGTTTGATGCAAAAACATCACCAGATGATTGCACAAATGCTTGGTGCTGCCGCGAATCAGTTTAGTCCTCCTGAAGTTAAAGCATACATGGTAAAGGCTGTTGAAAGTGCCAACACCTTGATGCAAGAAGTGTTTCGTCATTTTGGGTATGATGAGGTTAAGAGATATGTACCGGACGCAGACACAGGACAAGAACAAGCAAAAGGGAGAGAAATGGTCGGAGCAGGAAATGTGGCTCCTAATCCTGGGTCTGAACCCGGAGCTATGGCACCTCCAGCGGCAGGAAACGGACCAAATGGTGGTCCAGCAGTCCCAAATGGAGTCGCTCCGATGCCAGAAACAATGCAAGCTGGTAATCCCTTAGCGGCTATTTTACAATCAGGCGGTCCAGTTCGTCCTCAGTGAGGGTATTTTTATGTTACTTGATAAAATGCTGGAACATGTTAATGAAATGCAATCATGGCTTGCGCTGCCTGAAACCAAGTTGCTTTTTATTTATGTACAAGAAAGAAGAGCAGAACTTGTTAAAAACATGCTTGAAGAGACTGAATCAAATAAAATGTTTAAGTTAAGTGGTGAAATTGCGGGGATGGATAAAATCTTACGACTGCCAGAATTGATTGATAATTATTTAAGGACTAAAACAAAAAACTCAGTAATAAGAAAAGAGAGGTAAGTTATGCCATTGCCGTGGAGCAGGAAACAAGGAGAGGAACTTCCGGAAGAACTAAAAAACATGGAAGCGAAAGACCTCGTTAATGCAATCAACAAGTCAAAAGAATTTGACACTTTGAAATCACAGTTTGAAACTGTGTCTCAAAAGGCAAACGAGGTTGATGAACTTCGCCAGAAGTTAAGTGAACTGGAACAGCGGACGCCTATACATCAAGAATCGACAAAAACTGAGACTCCAGCCGGGCCGACGTCGTTCTTTGATGATGAAGACAAAGCATTCAATGACAGAATGGCACCGTTTGCAGTACAAACTTTGAGGAACCAGGCTATGTCAGCCAAGTTCATCGCGAAGAACAGTCTGAAAGGACTGGATGCCGAGATTTGGAGTAAGTGGGAGAAGGAGATTGACGAAGTTATGGCATCGACCGAGCTTCGTTATCAAGCCATCCCACAGACATGGTCAAATGCTCTTGACGTAGTCGCGGGACGGCACCGCCGTGATCTACAGAAGATGCAGGATGAAAAGACTGAGTTCTTTTCTGAGACGGTGTCCAATAGTGGCCATGGTGGCCCTGGACCGGTTGGTCCTGTGGATCATTTGGATGCCGAACAAGAAAGAATTGCGAAAAGACTCGGGGTTACTCCCGATGAGTATTTGAAGAATTTGAAGGAGATGACAATTCGTGGCTGATCAAACCCCACAAACACCAACTCCGCCGACCGCACAGCAAGGTAGTGCTGTCAATGACGTTTTTTGGGCAAAACCGACCCCACAAACTCACCCACCCACGGTGGATAACAAGGACATTCTTGTCCAAGCCGCGCGTTCAGCAGGGTCTGTTGGAAGACGTCCAAGCCTTACCAATGACCTTTTCGATGATACAATCGTCGCGAAGCCTTTGAGTATGGGTGAAGGGTTTTTCAGTTCAAGACCCAAAAATCCTGAAGTTGTTTTCAGGGCTGTCACCTACAGTGTAACAACACGCGACGGTCCGTCTTTCCTTCGGTATGAACAAGCAAGATCGCAAGGTTACACAAATGCAACGGTTCTTGATTGTCAAGTTCCGCCGCCCCCAAGTTTCATAAAGGACAATGGTCAACGGATTGTCAATGGCGACCTCATCCTGATGAAGATAAGTAAGGCAGATTATCGTGGAGCCTTGAAGTATAACCAACAACAGGCAATCAAGGCTACACAACGGGCTGGTGCAGTAGAGTCAGGCAATCGAGAGATTGTTAAGGCAATGCAGGAAACCAACATGCCGTCGAGACTTGCCCGCAAACTACAACCGTTCTCCCCTGATTCTCGTGAACTCAAAAAAGACTTCGGGGAAATGTAACTTTCGTTGAATGGAGGTACGAAACTATGGCATCCGCTATGTTGCAAGCGGTACGTAGTAGTGTAGGGCAGCAACCAGCACATCGGCGGTTGCCTGAAGACATCTCACAGACATTTCTGGAAGGAGTACCCGTCCAGTTTGATGTCGTTCCAAATGGTGGAATCATCGAGTGGGACGGGGTGATGCCCATTACCACAAATGGCATCGTGGGGGTTTCAAAAGAAGGTGCCAGCGGTCTTACCACTTTTGGAGTTCCGAAAGTCTTGACTTACGGGAAGGTTAACTACCAACCCGGTGCGGTCAAGATTCCCGCTGGCGCACCAATGAATGACGCCAGAATCGCGACTGATTTGGCAGTGGCTGACACCGTCTTCAAGGGTCAGGTTGGGCCGAGTCAGTCTGTTGCTGCGACTGATTTCAACAAGTCGTATGGAATGACCAAAGACAGCGACGGTCATTGGTACATTGACAAGACTGCAACCGCGAATCCGGTCGTGAAGATCGTTGGGTTCGATCAGTTCGATACTGTCAGAGGCGTTCGCTTTGTGTTCCTGGCTTCGGCTATGGCACAGATCGAGTAAGAAAACCCTTCGGGGTTTAACAACCACTAGCGAAAGCTAGAAGAAAATGGAGGGTTTTCTCTCATGATGGTCAGGGGTGAATGGAGTCAGTTAATGGCCCCTGGTATGCACGGTGTTTTCCTACACTGGATTGCTTTGAAACAGCGCGATGAAGAATATACGCAATTGTTCAACATCGAGTCAAGTGACAAGGCATTTGAAGATGAATTCGAGGCGCCGGGACTTGGTCCCATGCCCGAAAAACCAGAAGGTGAAAGCACTGAATACCAGGATACACAAGAAGGTGGGTCAAAGCGTTATCAGCACTACACCTACGCTCTCGGCGTTCGTTCCTCATGGGAACTGTACGACGATGATCAGCTCGGTGTCATCAAGCAGGTTCCGAAGTGCTTGACGAGAAGTGCCCACTTTACAAAAGAGATGGCAGCAGCCAATGTTTTCAACCTTGGTTTCACCACCACTCTGGTCTCCGATGGTCTTTCCCTTTTCAACACCGCACACACACTTGCCGGCGGTCCAACAGCCACCGCAATTGCACCGGGCGTTTCCAGTTACATCTCCGCGGCTGGAACTTACCCGAACCGCCCAGTCGGAATTGATCTTGACTTGGGCATCACCAGTCTCCAGTATGCGATCAATCTGTATGAAAGGATGCCCGATAGTATGGGTATGCCTATCCAGATGAAACCGCGTCTTCTCGTCATCCCACCGGAACAGAAATGGGTTGCACGGGAAATTCTGGGGTCCAGCCACAAGCCCTACACCGCCGACAATGAGATCAACAGTATCTTGAACGAAGACCTGCACTTCTTTGTTTATCATTACTTGACTTCTCAAACGGCATGGTTCCTGCTTCCCGCCAAGGAAGACCACACGATCAAGTTCTTCAACCGCAAACAACTCTCTGATGATTATGCCGATGATTTCGACACCTACAGCATCAAGACGCTTTCGCGGATGAGGTTCAGTGTCGGAGCGTCGACCTGGTGGGGTACGTTTGGAAGCAACGGACCGTAGACCAGGGTTGTTGAAGGCGTTTAGATTCTAAACGCATCTAACTTTAGGAAGGAGGGACGAAGAAATGCCGAATCAATCACATAGTGGGACTCACGTAAGTCCTTGGCACCGTTGTGATAGGTGTGGTGTAGATTATCGTCTCTCCGACCTTCAGTGGCAAATGGGTCTTTTGGTCTGTCCAGATGATTTTGATAATCCTATCGCTTGGACAAGAACTACGATGATTCAAGAAGTTTTGTCTGATGGAGAACCTGAAGGACAAATTGCAGATAAACTTCAAGGTCATGATAATGAACCAGAACCACCGCAGAGCTAGAAGGAGAAGAAGAATGACGACATTTTTGGATTCAATACAAAGTCCCTGCCAGACGATTTCTGGTAGTGGTGCACAGGCGTCGACGGTTAGTGGGGGAACTATTGTTCTGACGTCAGCGACTGCCACAAACCTAACCATTCCCGCGCCAAAAGCTGGTGGACCAAGAACTCCCGGACAGCCAGTCCCATCCCCCACAGCCATTTCGAACGAAAATGGACAGGATGGCCAGGAGTTGTCTATCATGTCAACAACAGCAGCCGCACATACTGTCACTGCTGGAAACAACAAGATCAATGGTAACAAAACCACCGCAACATTTGCCGCAGCCATTGGAAACAACTTGAAGTTGAAGGCATACGGCGGTGTGTGGTATCAACAGCCGTCGAGTGGAATTACTCTCAGTTAGGATGGTTATGAGAATAACGTTGGAAGTTATACCGCATGAACAACAACGACTGGGAGCTATCGGAGATTGGTTCTTCGAAAAGAATGGAGACCTGGTCGTTCATGTAAGTGATCTTGGTGATTGGAGATATAACTTCCTTGTCCTTCGTCATGAGATGGATGAAGCCATGTTGTGTATGAAGGATGGAATAACCACTGAGACTGTTGACATAGAACAAGTGGCTCATCAAGAAGATGTAAAGGCTATGGGTGGTATCGACATGGATGATCCTGATAGTTTTAGTGGCTATCCTGGGTCTAGTATACAAGTTCAACACGACGACGCTCTAGCTGCGGAGTGGGTTATGAGTCGGTTGCTTGGTGTTGATTGGGTTGAGTATGGTAAGGCAGCAGAAAAGGTTGGTGGTTTCTAAAATGGCAAACGATGTTTCTACAAATCCTCACCATCTTGACACTGTAGGAAGCCAGTTAAACCTGGCGTTTCCATCGACGGTGTTCTGTGAACAAGTTGAGCTTGTTGGTTCTGTTAGTGTGGCAGACTCGGCTATTATTCGGAACAAGGCCGGGAAAATCGTTGCTGAACTAACTGGAACCACTGATGGAACCGCCGCTCGTACGGGTAAGATTGGTAAGATTGAAGGCGGTTACTACCTAGCTGTTCTTTCCAACGCCGGAACGCATGTAAATATGTACATCAGGTGACAGTGTGAGATTTCTGTTCTATACTGAATTCGGGGAGATTCTAGACCTTGCCTCCTACCTTTACAATGTAGAGGGGCATGATGTTCTGTTTTATATTAAGGCAAAGGAATACAGTAAAATAGGAGATGGAATAGTCCCTAAGACTACAGATTGGTATAAATACCTAGGTGAGAATTATATCTGGGTGTTTGATACAACTTCATTTGGTAGTATGCAAGACTGGTTGAGAGAAAATGGAGAGTATGTGGTTGGAGGGACTGAAGAAGCTGATAAGTTGGAGAATGAAAGACAGATAAACCAAAAGTGGTTCAAGGAGGCTGGGTTTGATCAGGTTAAGTCCAAGAACTTTAGTAGTGTTAATGATGCTATTGGGTTTTTGAATGAAAATAAAGACAAACGGTGGATTTTGAAACAAAACGGTGATGCCCCCAAATCTATTTCGTATATGGGGAAGTTTGAAGACAATGTAGACCTTATTGACCACCTTGAAGACCTTAAAAGAAGCTGGAATGAGGTTGAGTTTGGTAAGTTTGACTGTGATTTGATGGAAGTTGCGGAAGGTGTGGAACTTGGAGCGTCTGCTTTCTTTAATGGACATCAATTTCTTGAAAACAGGGATGGGAAGGTTGTTGGATATTTGGACTTTGAGGAAAAGAAAGAAGCTGATGGAGGTCTTGGAGAGACGTGTGGGGAAATGGGGACCGCGTTTCTAGGAGTTTCCGAAGACAACAAGCTTTTTAAGCGTATTTTGTTAAGACCAGCCATTATAGACAAGTTAAGAGACATGGATTTCAGGGGCGTTTTTAACATTAACTGCATTCTTACAGACGATGGAAGGCTTGTAGCCCTTGAACCAACGATGAGGTTTGGTATTCCCGCCACTTCTTATGAATGTGTGGAGGGTCTTATTTCAGATACAGGTGAACTTCTTGAAACACTGGCTAAAGGACTCGACAGAACGATCGACATTCATCTGGGCGTTGGTATGGTTATGTGTGTTGTCGCTAAGCCCTTTCCTCTTGAGGTGGATGTTGAACCATTGGGGACGTCAGTAGGGGAAAAGTTGTGGTTTTTAGGCCAAAGTGACCAACCGATTGAGAGGATGAGTGAAAATCAGATGAGTCATATTCATCTTTATAACTTCACTCTTGAAGACAAAATTTATAAGGTAGCCTCAAAGAATGGATACTTACTTACTGTTACTAAAAAGGGCATGAATGTTAAGATAGTAAGGACTCATTTGATTGATTACATCAAAAGCAATCTTTTCATCAGTGGGATGAAGTTTCGTAGTGATATTGGTAAGAGGGTTGAGCAGTTTATCGAAGATCAGTTAAACTAGGAGATTGAAAATGGGATTCACTAATGTCTGGACGAACAACACCAACCCTCCTGATTCCGAAGCCTCGAACCTTATGTATGCTGAGGTTAGAAAACTCAGACAGGATGTGGTTGATAGGCTGTCGAACATGACTGGGTCTATGGCGTCCCCTCCACCGTTTGAGGCTCAGTTTAGTGGGATGATTTTCATTGACACTTCATCTAACCCCACCTCCAGAGGTCATATTTATGCTGTGGCTGGTGGAGTTTTCAATGATATTACGGATGCTATTCTGTATAATATCAGCCAGATGCCAATTACTGGGCCGATGGCATTGACACTTCCTGGTGGAACAACAATCCTCAGCCCAAACATTCAAAATGATGGAGCTGACCCTTCACTTTTACCAACATTAAGCCCAACACCACTACCTGACGAAGCTGCGGCGAACCCAATGAGGTTGATAAATGCAGATTTTGTCCAGACTATGTTTAGTAAGATGGTTGGGGACATCACTGGAGGGCAGCTAGAGCTTAAAATTCCACTAACCTGGGCGAGTGGTATTCCTGAGAATTACATTTGTATCAGGGCTGGTGCTGTGGCTGGAGGAACTGGTACAGGTTTGCCAGTGGTGTTTGGTGGTACCAACTTTTCAGCGACACCTCTTGTTGCAGCAGTTGCTATCTGTACTGGGTCTGGTGCTGGTGGAAATTGTAATGCATATAATATTACAACTGCTGGAATGATAATAAATTTAGGTGATGGTGCCACTGGTGCAAACTGGATTGCAGTAGGTATTTCAATATAATATGCCAACAGACCTAAAAAACGGGGAATTGCCTGAGTTTCCAGTAAATGGTCCTTTCGGTGGAGTTCAGTCCGAAGAATCTCCTGACAGGATTGAAAGTATTGGATTCGCAGATACTGAAAACATAATGTTTAAGGATGGAAAGGCCCGTGTGAGGCCGTCCTTTAACGACGTTACTCAAGACAACCCATTTTTGGGCGTTGAAACGGTGGAACCACCACTTCTTGTTAGAATGATGGATTTGGTGGGCGCCGCTGATGATAGAACTGCGTTTATTATTGTTTATTCAGAAGGTGGTGGTTCTGGAATTATTCACTACACCAACCCAACTGGAACTTATCAAGCATGGTATCCTAACGGACAGCCATACATCGACAGTAATTTGAATTCTCCAACAGATGGTTCTGTTGGAAGTGTTGCTTATAATAGGCCAGAATCCACTTTTGTTTTTAGTGAAACTCCTGGTATTTTTGAACCGTGGACTGGTTTCTATGATTTTTTTGATGCAGGTGGGAATAGACAACAAGTTGGGACGACGCCAACACAAATTTATGCTAATAGTCCGCAGGGATGGTATAGACTATTTGATGTTTTAACACCTGTAACGCAGTTTACTCCCATGAGTTTTGCGACGGTTGGGCAAAAACTGTGTTATAGTCAAGGAATTGATCCTATTAGGGTCTTTGACCCCACAAATATATGGACGCCTAAGATAGCTTCCTTAAACATCAAAACTGATGTTCCTGACTCACCGCCAGCCAAGTATCTTTTTGAACTTGGAAACCATCTTATGGCTCTTAATACCCTTGAACAGGGAACAAAATGTTATCAAAGAGTTCATTGGAGTGGGGCCGGTGATCCTACAGATTGGACGTCTTTCAGTAGTGGTCAGATTGATTTGTTCAATGATTTTGGTCCAGTGAATGGTGGGGTTAAACTAAGTCCCCACGGCTTTATCATGCAACAGTTAGGGATAGAACAGTGTGAGCTGACTGGCAATGCACAAAGTCCGTTCTACTTCACACCGAAGTCTTCAAAAGCGAAAGGACTAGCTTTTCCAAGAACATTAGCCGCGAATGGTGAAGCAGAGTGTTTTTATGTAGGACAAGACAATGTTTATTTGTTTGACGGGACTGTGTCTAATCCTATTGGAAATTACCCACTAAGTGGGAGAATTCGCGGTGGAGCAAGAACAAAGATTTTCAACGATATTAAGTCGACTGAAGGAACTTATGGGTCGCCGGGATGGATAAACAACATCTTTGGGTTCTTTTCCATTTCTGTGAATGGTAATGCTTTTGCGGCGTATTGGCTTGTTATTCCAGGTGTTTCTATCTGGATTTTTAGTCTTGATGATTGGACTTGGACCAGATGGACTATAGATGGAGTTCCTACTTGTATCGGGAATTACCTCTACAGGACTGTTATTAGAATCCTTGATCTTGTTGGAATTGCATCTGGTATTCCAATTCTTAGTATTGATGAAAATGGTGTTCCTACATATGGAACTCTTCCAGAAGGTGTGTTTTTTGATGGAACAGACCAAACTAACGCCCTTGGTGGAAAACCGTGGTATCCAGCTACACTTACAAATGATACACCTTTTACTAATGTTATTCTAGGATTTGATGCACCGAAAGATGATAGTGGTAAGATTATCACACCTACCAGTCCAAGTAATGGGCTGACTAAGATGTTTGACTTTAGTGGGTGGAGTGAACAACCTTGGTCTATTAAAACTGGACAAATGCCTTTTGGTGATCCTCGTCATAGTCATATTGAAAAGAAGATGAGGCTAACTTATACAGATAATATGGCTGCCGTCCCTACTCCGGGTAAGAATGTTGGTATTATAATTCAAGTCATGTTCGAGAATGAAAAAGGTGAGCAGGTTAAAAATAACCCACAAACTCCATTTGGAACACAACTTAATGGTTATGGAAATGGGAAGGTTAGAAAACAGGTAATTCCTGTGAATTTACCAGGTGAGTACCTTGAAATGACCATTAGTGGTTTGCCGGGTGTTCCATTTGAAATGACCAGCTTTAGCCCAATGTACAGCATTGGTGGGGAAACCGCGAATACGACCCCACCTACGGAGCCGTAAGATGAGATTTACTTCTAAAATAGGACAAGGAAAGAGCCAGGTTGATGAACATGAAGTTCAACGGTGGATGGATTTGGAAAAAACCGTTAATTATGGGATGGAGTTTGGTGCGCCAGGGAATCTTGGTAATATTAAAGGACAGTGGATTCAAGTTAAGACTCCAGCAAAAGCTGATACAGACTTTACTGTTGAGCACAATCTAGGAACTGTCCCAAACGGGATACACATAATGCAGAAAGATGCCGCGTGTGATGTTTATAATAGTCCCACAACTAGCCACACCACGACAGACGCAACGTTAAGAGCAACCACAGGTAATGCTAACTTAACGCTGTTTGTACACTGAGGATATTATGAAGAAAATTGTACTCTGGTTTTTGTTATTTATGGCCTTGCCAGCGTTGGCACAGAATGTGGTTTTCAGTGGAACAGCCTTTGGAAATAATAATAATGTTGCTGTTTTAATGACAAACGCTTCGGTTAATGTTTGTTCTTTACCAACGTCAACCACGATTCCTTGTAATACTCCAGTTACTATCTACACAGTGGATAATACTGGACTTTGTACTACAACACCATTAGTTGGTCTTTCAACAGATAGTAATGGAAAGTATTTGTTCTGTGCAACGGCCGGAACTTATGCTATAGAGACGTCTTCCATTTACTATGCCCCTTCTAGGGGTTACAATACTGTTTTGAGTGGCTCATTTGACCCGTCCGCTCCCGGAGCTATTGGTTTCTCTACTCCCGCAGCAATAAACGCGACGGCGTTGACTGCAATTATAGCCACTATAAGCGGACCTATTGTGTCAACTGGTGGGTTCATAAGTGCGGATCAGTATGTGTTAGCACCAATCTACTTCGGATCCACCATCAGCGATCCAATCAACGCTCCCAACGGCATCACTGCGGACGGAACCAACACATTTAATCAAATCTCCGTCACTGGCACATTTACATTGGCGAGTGGCACGCCGATGACTTCGCAGAGCAGCGCAAACTCTCAGATTGTGACCTGTCCTCCCGGTGGAACCACGACACAATACTGCGGAGCCGATGGCGCGTGGCACACGATAAGCAGTGGTACGGTAACAGGCGTTACTGCGACGACTCCGGTGGCATCGACGGGCGGCACAACTCCGCAAATTTCCATTCCCCAGGCGACGACTGCGGTAGATGGCTACCTATCGCACACGGATTGGAATACGTTTAACGGCAAGCAGGCAGCACTTACCAACCCCGTAACAGAGCCATCTGCTATCACAACAGGGCACATGATGGTTGCTGGTTCGGGAAATACTACAACTGATGGTGGTGCAGTGCCGACTGTCCCAGCCGCATCTTCGACTACGCCGCTTATGGATGGCACAGCAGCCATCGGCAGCGCGGCGACCTACGCCAAAGCCGACCACGTTCATCCAAGCGATACCAGCCGGGTGGCCACCAGCACCACAGTCAACGGTCACGCGCTTACAGGGCCAGTGACGGTGACGGCTGCCGACCTCGGACTCGGCTCTGCTACCACGCAGGGCAACACCTTCAACGGCGCTTCTCAACTTGTGCAGATGACGAGTGGAGCAAAACTTCCTGCGGTAGATGGATCGCTACTTACTAACCTTCCGAGCGGCGGCGGTGTGACGTTGACTGGCACTTATAGTGCGAGTTATCCGATGTACTACGCCACGAGTGCCACTACCATGGCGCCAGATTTAACATTTAACTACAACTACTCAACTGGACTGCATACTTTTTCACAGGACGTAGCCTTTGTTTCGAATTTGAACCCTTCTTACTCTGCGACCTTCCATATCCCTTACTTAGGTGCGAATCGTACATACACATACCCGGATGCTACGGGCAATGTGGTCTTGGATTCGGCAACACAGACGATGACCAATAAGACGGTTGACGGCGTAACCCCTACTGTTTTTGGTTACCTCGATCCAACGTCCAGCGTGCAGACTCAGTTGAACGCGATGGTTCCGACCACGCAGACCGTGAACGGTCACGCTCTCTCCGCGCCCGTGGTGGTGAGCGCTTCAGACCTGACCACTGGCACCCTGCCTGCATCTGCGGAGCCTGCTCACACTGGAGACATGACCAATTCGGCGGGCTCTTTAGCTACGTCTGTAGTAAAAGTGAATGGCATCACGCCGGGAGGAGCCTGCACCAATCAATTTGCGCGGTCAATCAGTTCTTCCGCTGTACCAACATGCGCCTCTATTGCCGCTGCTGATTTGACCGCGACGGTAATCCCTGCGGTTGCGGTCCCGACTCCCGGCACTTCAATTACCCTCGCTGCTCCCAGCGGCTTCGCTATCTGCACGGGCACCTGCACGGTATCCGTACCCGTTCCCGCAGCGGGGTATCAGTTTTGTGTGATGGCCGATGACAACGTGAGCGCGACGATTACGCTGTCGGCCCTCGGCTCTAGCGCACGTTATGAGAGTACGACGCGCACTAGCTATGGCACGGCTGGAACAGGAACATTCACGGCCACGGCGGCGGCGGGCAACATGGTGTGCATTGTGGGCCGCGACTCGACACACTATCTGACGACAAATTACGTCGGAACATGGACGGCCAACTAATGAAAAAGCTGATTATCATTCTCGCACTTTGTGTTGCCGCTCAGGCACAGATTCTCGCGCCTATTCTGTTTGGCAAACCGACAGCTACGGGCCCAGGGACGTTCGCTCTGGTCGCGACCTCTCCCGCAACTCCGGGCTGCGCTGGTGTCATAAACTGCGCGATTACCCTCTCGGCGTCACTCGGCACGAATCACCTGGCAACGCTCCAGTGCTACACGACGACGCAAACATACATCACATCGATTAGCGCAGGAGGGACGGCGGTCCCAGTGTTCTCGGCAACAGGGGCGACGAACACGAACAACCTGTTTGGCAGTTCCGCGTATGTCTATCCGACCACGGCGACTGCGGGTCCGATTACCGTTAATTTTGGGGGGGCAGGCATCGGGACTGGTGGCTCATGTTTGCTCCGTGAGTATTCCGTTTCGACGGGCACTCCCATACTCGATTGGGCAAAGCAGGACTTGAAAACGGCGACGACGACGGTTGCCGGGGAGACGCCCATTTTCTCAGGCACGAATGATTTGGTGGTACAGCAGAGCAAAACCAACTATCAGCTTACGACAGCGGTAACTCTCTATGCTGATGGGAAGTACGATCTGACTCACTACCCGGGGTGGGCTGATCTGCTGAATACCACGAACGCTACGGCTCCGGTGTGGACAACGAGCGCAGGCAGCGCGGCAGAAAATGGGATGGCGTTCGCGACCAACGCGACGGCCTGCAATGACGAGGTGCTGTCAACCTTCGAGGGCGGCACGAGTGGAATCAATCTGACGGCTGCGACTCTGGCGAATTCAACCTATGGCGGAAACGGAGCGTGGGGCACGGAGGGAGGTTCGAACATCGTATTCGGTGCCCTGACCTATCAGAGCGCGGCGCAGATGGGCCTGCTCAACACGTTCAACAGTTGCGACGGCCATAAAACCGGGAGCGGCTCTGTCGGCTTCAAAATGAACACGGCCCTGAGCACTGCTGACTATATCCCTTATGCATGGGGAACGATCTCCAACACAGTCTGCGCGGGCTATTGGTTTGTCCCGAACATCGCCACATCGGATACGGGATACTACGCGTTCGGTGCCCTGACCGCGCAACCTGCGGCTGCCGACTTTGCCGGACTGATGGTGCATTCAGGCTCAATCTACATCGAGACGGACACGAACCCCAACGGTGTACCTGACGTGGGTAGCTTCTATTCCTACACGCAAGGCGCTCAGTACTGGGTCACCGAGCAGTTTCAGAAGTACGTGAGCAGCAGCACTTACCACACGCTGAAAATCTACTCCTCAACCGGCACGCTGCTTTCGACGCAGCAGAAGGTTGCGAGTTCAACGGCGGGCGGACAGCCGCAACAGTTCTACCTTGGGCGTGGGGGTGACTCCGGCACGACATCCGGCAGTTACATCTACATGGACAACGTAAAGCTCGATTTCAGCGGGGCATGCCCGACGCCGTAGGAGTCACTGGGGCAAGTTAAAGATCAGGTGCTGTCGGTGCAGGCATAGCGGTCCCACAACTTGGTAGTTAATTAGGAGTTTATAATGTCAACAGTATCAACATCAAGACTACCGTATGAAACAACGATTGGAACTCTTGCGAATAAAGTTATTAAGAATGTTGAGAACCGAGTTGATCTTCTTGGTGATGCGTATATGTGGGTGAAGGATAGTCTTGTTGAAGTTACTTCAAACACAGACCTACGGGATGATTTTGATGAATTGGAAGTGTGGGGAACGCCCTTTAGTCTTGATGGAAACACACCAATTCAAGAATACCCTTTTTCCAGTCTTTTACCAACTGAAGTTGATGAAGACGGTGAGCCTGTCAAGACTATAAACATGGCCACGCTTGATGTTATGTTATGGATGGATTATCCCACAAATAAGCAACGAATTCAGTTGGGGATGACACACTACCAGGATGCAGACCGTGGGGTTACACCAACGGGAGGGACTCCGTCAGAATGGTATAGATTTGGGGATAATATTGGATTCAATCCAATACCAAACCAGAATTATCAAGTTCAAGCCAGGATTCTACGATTTCATCCCATCGACTGGCCAGATTTGGAAAACACTGTTATTCTTCTAAACCCGGACTGGCATGAAGTAGTTATGTGGGGTGGAGTAGAACGTGGCTTTTTGCAGCTTTTAGAGTATGACAAAGCAGCAGCCATCCACAACCTGATTCATGGCGACCCCAAATATCCTACTAAAGTAGGGTTGTTGCAAGGTGCCAAGAAAAGACGGAAGAAGGAAGGCTTCAGAAAAACGGGAGTGATGCGTCCTATTGTAAGGGCTTATAGTAATCGCCGTGGTGGTAGATAGCGTTTAGATTCTAAACACAAGAATCGAGGGTTCCGTGGCTGACACAGACTTTAATCTTGGTAGTGGGAGTGGTGGTTCAGGCTTTGACTTTATGAACCCGGGAAAGAATGTTCCTGGTATAAATGCAGGACAATCAACGAATCAGTGGGGTTCTCAACCAACAGGTGCTATGCCAGGTCTTACTCCAAAGAATTATGGTGGTAAAGGGGAGGCGACAGCCGGATCTACGTTGTCAACAGCCGCGCCTGCCCTGAACTTCGTTCCGGTGGTTGGTCCAGCCCTCTCCATTGGTGCAAAGATCGCTGGGAACATGATGCAGAAGAAAGGACAAGAGAAAGAAGCTAAAACTGCTGCGGCGGCAAGGGCTGGTGGCGGCGGTGGTCCTATCCCTGGAAATCTTGACTACAATGCAGGACAACCAATAAATCCTGGATTGACAAGTTCTTACACCAACTTCCTGAAGGGTGAAGTTGGAAAGGGTGTTCCGGGATATAAAGGTAATTTAAGTGCTCCAATGAATCCCGCGATTCAGCAAATGATGACTTCCGTCGGTCCGGGTGGGACTATGAGGAAGATGGCAGAGACCGGAAGTCCTATCGACCAGACTCCACAATGGAAGGCCGCGGTTGCTGCTACGCAACAAAACATTGGTAAGAATGAAGCAAATATTAGGGAACAGATGAGTGTTACTGGAAATTTGGGTGGAAGCCCATTTGGACAAGCCTTGAATGATTACATGTCTCAGGTGACGTCAAGTGAAAATGCCCAACTTCTTCAGCAACAAGCACAAGCCCTTGAACAAGCACAGGGACGGAAGTTGACTGCGAGTGAGTTCATGACTCATTTTGGACAGGTTTTACAAGGACTGGATCAAGGTGCGGTTGATAGGATGTATCAGGAATATCTGAGGACTCAGCCTGAATACAACCCTCTCCTGAACCAAGAATTTGGGATGGCACAGTCCTTTCCATCATATATGCACAAAGACCAAACTGGTGGTGGTGAAGCTGCGTTGGCATCAGAGGTTGGACAGCTTGCAGGGAAAATACCATGGGATAAGATGCACAGACCCGGTGGGGCACCAAATCCCGGTGTTTCTTCACCTGACGCAACTAGTTGGAATAACCCCGCTGCTGGTAGTATTAAGGCTGACCAACCTGGTCTTACTCCAAGTGGTGGTGGAGACACCGCAGGTGCTGGTGCTCTTGGTGGTGGTGGTATCATGGACATGTTTGAGTAGGAGACAAAAATGGCGGAAACACAGTCTATTAGAACACTAACAGAGCAAGAACAATCAGACGATATGCAACAGAGACAGTCCATGTCTAGTGGTTTACCTTTGTCGACTCTTAGTCCAGGACAGATACCACTGAGTACTGACTTTCATCACATGGAACCTATAGCTAGGAGTTTACTTATGAATGATGCTAATGGTGGTTCTGGTAATATTCCTGGAATAGCTGGTGGGATGCCTCAGCCTATTACGCCCCCAACAACACCTGCTGGAGTTCCAATACCGGGACTGGCTCCTGTGTCCGCCGCACAAGCTGGTGGTCCCAATGCCAGATCGTCTCCAATAACACCCAACACCATGGGTATGTCTGTCGGTCGTGGGAAAGACAAAAACATGGCCGTTATCGCCAGTGCTATTAGTGGGCTTGATAAGGGTGTTAGAGATTATAAACAGCAAAAGTTCGAACAAGAAGCGGCTATGTCGTCGAATATCATGACTAAGTTCATAAATGCCCAGATTGCTAAAGGGAAAATTGACGGCGGAGAGATGCCTACTAAGGATGATATTAATGACATCCTTGGTGGAAAGATGGACCCGAAGTCGAAAGACAAAGTCATGAAAATGTTTGAAAAGGCTATGACTGATCCTATGTCGGGGGCCTACATTGGTATTCAAAGAGCACAGCAACAAGCTGTTGAAAGAAACAAAGCACAGATGGAACAAGAAAAAGTAAGGGCTGAGATATATGATAAATATGGTCAAGGTGCTAGAAATCTTGGTGCCGCACAGGAAAGTTCCACGACTGCAAAGTATATCGGCTTAGCGGCTGAAAGACAAGCGAGAGCAGACGCAATTACTTCTAACGCTGAAGTCAAGAAAGTTGAAGAAGAGCACAAGTATACAACCGAACAAAACAAGCTGATTGAAAAGGGCGCAGAACAAGGGAGACATATATCGTTTGATAAGGGTGGGCATGAACAGTCCAGATTTTACACTCCCAAGGAAATCGCGGCTGATCCAATCTTGAGTATGAAGAAGGCTAAAATTGACTCTGAGATTGCAAAAAACCAAAAAGAAGGCAACGCAGCTATAGCAAGAGCGTCAGCAGCTAAAATTATAGCTGAACGCAGAGCTAAAGAAAGTGGTGGACTGGATCAGAACAGTGTCGAAAGTTTTGCCAAAAACATAGCTGATCCACATACTGGCATTACGTTGGCACAAGTTCCTATAAAAGATAGAGGGGCTGTATTAAAGACTGTTTCTGATCATGGTTGGTCTGTTGCCAAACCACTGACTTCTAGAGAGTTACAGAATATGGATTTAGCTAACAACGGTTTGTCTAACATAAATCAAGCTATTTCTCTTATAGAAAAACATCCTGAAATTGTTGGGCCTGGTGGTTGGCTTCACAACAAGTTTGAACTAGCAGTAAATGGTGGTGATTCCAATGCTACTGAGTTTCTTGGTTTAATGGAACTTGGTAATTTAGCTTCTCTAGGTCCTCATGGAGTCAGGGCCGCACAAATTCTTGAAGGGTTAAAAAGAACTAATAGTAATATGTATATGAGCCAAGAGGCTTTGTTAAAACCGTTAAAAGCCATTAAAAAGAGTCTTGAACAAATGCAGCCTGGTGGTGGAAGGAATATACCAGCGTCTGGCCCAACTACTGGACAAGGATCGTCTGGTGGTAATAGTGGCGGTGGTTCAGTCAGTGAAAGACTTAAAGGACTTGGTGCGGTAGAAAAAAAGAGGTAGAAAATGGCCCCACAAATAATTCCTGGTTTAGCTCCCGCGGTTGAACTACTGGACCCAGTCCATATGCCACCGTCTTCAGGCATAAAACCCCCTGCACAAGGTAAGCCTGTTGAAGCTCTTAAACCAAGCCACTTCTCCACAACTCCAACTCCGCTCATCCCAAGTCATGAGAGTAACACTCAAAAGAATCAATCTTCGAATACTATAAGTGTATTTGCTGATGGAAAGATGTGGGATGTTCCCAAAAACAAATTTGGCGATGCTATCAAAGCAGGTGCGGAACAAACAGTTACTATGTATGATGAAGAAGGAAAGGCTTGGACTGTTCCTTTAAGTAAAGTAAAAGACGCACAGGAAGCTGGTGCAGTAGCAACCGCACCTACTCCTCAAGATGACGCAGCACACCAAACAAAAAGTGTTGGAACTCACGTTAAAGATACATTAAAAGATTTGGGTGTTGGCGCGGCAATGATGTTGCCAAACATGGTTAAACTGGCTGGCCTTGCGTCGCCACTTCTTCCTAATCAAGTAATGCCATATTTGACACAACCAAACCTTCTTGTAAATATGGTACAACATAATCAACAACTAACTGAAGAAGGTAGAAGTACTCCATATAAAATTGCTTCACATGTTGCTAGTTTAGCGTCGCCAGTAAATGTTAGGGCTGTTGAAGAAGCTGCTAATGCTGGTGATACAAAAGGTGTTGTTATTAGATCAACATTACCCGTAGCAGTAATGGGTGCTTTTGAGGTTGGTGGTAAGGTTCTTCCTCCAGCGTTAAAAGGTGGTGCGAAACTAATTGAAGAAAACCGCATTGGTATGATTAAAAGAGCTACTGGAACACCCAGTAAAGCTGTTGCAAAGACCTTTGCTGATGCCGCACCTACTTTTGGCACAAAACGTAGCATGGCTGATTTTGCGTGGGAACAAGCAAAGATAGCAGTTAATAATGGTCAAGTTAATAAAGCACATCATTTTGAAGAAATTACTACAAGACTAGATGCTAAAGTTAAAGCCGCTGATACGGCTGAAGTTGGTCGTGCAATGTGGCACGCAGTTAGACCAAAGGTCCCACAGTCAGCTCCTGAGGTTGCTTTCGTAGCAGCAGCTAATACTATTAACATTCTTTTAGGAAAACGAATAGGGTTGAATCCAGAAGGTGTTGGTAGTATGTTTCTTGGTGAAACAACTATCGGTGCCACACAAGCTATTTTGAAGGCGTTTCCAGTTAGAATGATGAGAAATGCTTTTATGAAGAATGTTTCAAATGGACTTGTTGGTCTTGCGGATATCATTCGTGGTCCTAGAACAACTCCAGTTACTGGTGGTTCTAGTTCAGGTGGTCCTACAACACCGAATTGGGGTTCTGGAACAGCAGAGGCGTCTGGAACTCCTGGTAGTTGGCCTGGAACACCACCAAATGCTGGTGAATTAAATGGTCCTACAATAAACCAGCCAGGTTTACCTCCAACACCACCACCTAGTGGTTTAGGTGGGCCTGTGGCTGGACAAGGATTGTTGGGGACTCAATCTACTAGACCAGCGGGTGCACCAAACCCAGTTGAGTTGCCGTCAAAAGGACTGCCACCGTCTTCGTTGGGAAAACCACCGGTTAATATACCTCCGCCAGAAGTGATGCAGGAAATGATTTCTAAAGTTATTGTTGAAGCCGCGGAGAAAACCAAAAAAGGGGCTGGAAAACTAGCAGAGCAGGAATTGGCTAAAGTCTATAAAAGGGACGCAAAGGTCCGTTTCTCAGGGCCAAAAAAGCCCATAGAAGCCTCTACAGGCGGTCGGATGCTCTCTGCCGAGGAAAGGGCTGCGGCGGACATTAAATCCGGCGTGAAGCCAACTAAGGAAGAACAAGTAAATGACAATAAATTTACTACAACACAAGCTGAAATGCTTAAAGACCCGGAGTCTCATGCACCGTTAGGGTTGGAAGAAGCTGAACGCAGAGCTAAAGAAATGTTTGCTCCTAGAAAGAAAGAAGTAAAAACTCTCGGAGACAATGATCCTTTTGTAAATAAGCAGGAGATTGAGGATACTTATAAAGGACAAGCTCCTAAAGAATCCGCACCTCCGCCAAAAAGTGTTAGTGAAAGTGGGTCTTTTAGCAGCAAGGATTCTTTTGTTGATGAGAAAGAACTTGAAAAGTTGTATCAAAAACAAAAAGATAGTCTTTCTGGAGACGGTGAACCGCCTGTTCGTCAGCTTATTAAACAATGGGGAGTTACTTCACCAAAACTAGAAAAACTTGACAAGATGTTGAAAGAGGGTGAATTTGACCCTAAAAACAAGGCTGATGTTAGTAAGTATAAGTTGTTGTTGAAAGCTTTCCATGACGAAGCTTTTAAGTTAAAGGAAGTAAAAAAAAGTCCATCTGAAGAAATAGCTAAGTCAAGGTTAGTTACATCGGTGGACCGTCCAGATGTACAGGATTTTAGTAAGGTTAAAAAAGAGCTTACAAAAAACATAGAAGGTAAAGAAAAACGGGCGGAACAACTAAGTAGAAGGGCGGAAAAGTTTAATAATGTCATGGATGAGTTGTCTAACAAATACAGTAAGTTAAGTTCTGAAAAACCTGACTCACCAGAATTGGCTTCCATAGAAAGGAAGTATAGTGAGTATAGTAAGGTTATAAAAAAATTATTTGATGAACACCAAAATGTTGTTTATACGGATATTAAAAGACTCCACAACCTAGCCCAGTCTCTTCCTGATAAACATATTGGGAAAATCATAAAAATGGCGTCGTCTGGTAAAGTTGTGGTTGTGTCTCCCAGTTCTGTTGTAGATATTATTTACCACGCTATTGATCCAAAAGGTTCTATGGCTGGTGCAAGAATCGCGGGAGTTAATCTTAGTTTTGATGAAATTATGAGTTCTTTAAGAATTCTTGACTCCTTGAAAGATAAAACACAAATGCAACACATTCAATCTCTTTTAACAAGAGCCATGAGAGAAGCTGGTCCTGATGGAATAACTCTTGTTTCAAATCTTAATAAAGGTGTTCAATTCATGGTTAAGACTATGAGAGAAGAACTTATACATAGCTGGCAACGTCAGCTTGGGAATGGATTTATAAGTAGTTGTTTCACAAGATCTCAGTACGATTCTTTACATGACATGATTCCGCGTGAGATGTATAAACATTTGTCGGATTTAGGTTATCAGAAGAATAACATTCCAATGATGGTTCATGAAGCCGCGGCTAAGTTAATGGGGAATGTTTTTAAGCCAAAAGATATAATGGCTTCTGGTGATTTTGTCATTCATTACCTTATAGAGATTGATAAAAGACATGGTAGGGCCGCACTTCTAAAACTAAAGCATGTTAGTTACTGGGCGTCAAAAACCAGAAACATGCTTGTTGAAGAATTGGATAGGATTGATAAAAAGGAGGGGAAATGAGTTTAGAGGATAAAGACGAGATGCCCCTTGTTGAAGCCTACAAAGTCCTTAAAAAAGATGGAGTAGAAGAAGCTAGGAAGTATGTTGAGGAACAACTAAAAAAAGGTTCTGAAAAAGATTAGTAGAAGGCGTTTAGAAAATGAACGCAAGCTACTAGTATGCGCATACCAAAAACAATGGAGGTTGTAAATGAAGCATAGTCAAACGCCAGCGGCGGTGAAAAGCTGCACAGATTCCTTGGAAGTTTCTCCTTCCAAGAACGCCTCAAACTCGAAGCCTGTTTATTCGAAGGTTAGTAAGAAAGGGAATGGAGGTGGAAAAGGAGGGTTCAAGCGTTAATCTTGGTTTTCTGAAGACTTGGGAGAGGTGCCTGCCTCTCCCGTTTCTTTGTCTTTCACTGTTTTACCACTGGCTCTTTCGTTGCTATTGGGTGACGTAAGGCAAAGATACCAGGAAAGCGTTTTCCTGGTTCTCCCATCAACTCCACCTCAATAACTATTATTAGGTGGGCAGGGGTGACACGATCTATTGTCATTCCAATTCCGCCGTGTTCAACCTTGGCAATTTCTCCAATTAAGACCTTGTTTGTGGGGTCAATATAAACAAGGTCGCCTTCATGAAGTTCGTTGCCTATTTGGTCGCAACAGAGTTTGATTCCCATCAAAAGTCCTCTCTATTCCACCAGATTGCGGTTAGTAGATCACCGACAGCTGGCTTTTTCTTTACGTAACTGATGGCTCTCTCACATAATTCAAGGCGTTCAATCACTTTGTCTCTACGCATTTCAAACTCAACAATGCGCATTTTTAGTTCGGTAAGGTGAGTGGTTAGAGAGGATTTATGACTTTCAAGTCTCTCCATTGCTGTGGGAGCGTCGTCCCTCATAGGGGTGCCTACTCCTGGTAGAATTGCCATGCTAGTCCCTCGTTAGGCTGGACATATCATCCATATCCAGTTTTGCTTCAGGATCATTAACATACGCCATGATTTCCTCATAAGTCATGACGTCGTAGACGTGGTGTCCAGCAAACTGGAAAGGAACACCACTGTAGCGTCCCCAAGCAACCCTTCTTCCGAGAAGGTGTTTGTGATCAGCGTCTCCAACTGCTACAACTTTACCTGTTGTTGGTAGTTGGCGGGATTTGTCAGGGATGTAGATTTTACCGCTGTATTTGAAGCCGTCCCTGACGATGATACAACGCCCGCTAAACGGTTCAAGGATGCAAGGCTCCGTTTGAAGTGTTTCAAGACGTGCGTCTTGGGTGATATTTGCCGTGTTTTCATTCATATTACCTTCCTTTTTCCATCACAAATACTGATTTCTTCTACTACGTATGGAGTATTTACAGCTCCATTATTTTTGGGTAATCTCGTGCGGGTTATTTCATTCCCGACTAAGATATTGATATACCAAGCTGAGTTAGTTTCAGTTATGTTTAATCCCTTCTCAAGTTGGTTACCTTCTTCTCTTTTGGTAAATCTCATTTTGGTTTCCCTTTCATGTTCTTTTTAATCATGAACTTCTTCATAGGTTAAATGGAAGATGTCGGATTTACAGGGATAGAACTCTCCCTTCACACCCTTAATAATGTAGTCTCCATACTCCGCAAGGTGGTCACCTTCCAAGGTGTGGATTCTAATTCCGTTTGGAACCACAATACCTCCACACCAGCCCGCTAAAGTATATGGATCGGTGTCTTCGGTGAGTTGACGAGCCTCAATAACAACCGGATTTTTCCTGAAAAGCCCCATTTTTTACTCTTCTTCAACTGCTGTGTCTACAATCCATGATAGTAATTCATGGTCTATAGTCGTTATAGGTGGGTCTTCACTACAATCTACAAACTCATGTGGAACATTACTGTTTTGTACATGGTCAAGTAAAATGTCAATGAGTGCCATGTGTTGGCTTCTAGTTATTTTTAATATCATCATTAGAATGTCACCTTACTACTAAGTTTTGACCTATAAGCTGGTTGAGGCATTACTTGGTAAACAAGGTTTCCGCCAATGCTGTGCTCATCAATAATGCCGCCATCACGAAGTGTCATAAGGATAACCTGAAGATCATCTCTTACAACATCTTTCCAAACATGACCTAGAATTTGTTTATAAGTGGCACCAGGTGCTTTTTCCAGGAACTGAAGAACCTTGTCAGCTACTACTGTTAAGTCACCTTCACCCACAGAACGGAAGACGATCTTCAATCCTTCCGTAACTTCTTCAACGGCGTCAATAGCTTCTTGTAGGTCAGTCTTACAAATAACCAAATCATCTCTTTTACTAGCAGCAACAGCCATGACAGTCTTGGTTACATGTGCCCATCTTGAGATAACATAATTACTTGTAGCTTCATCTCCGTGTAGATTTGGATCGCTTTCATCATACAACTTCTCAAAGATTGGCTTGGCTAGGTTGTCGAACTTATACTCACCATGAATCTGGCCTATGTACTTCAGGTCTTCCACAAGTGGTTCCGTTAATTTCTCAAAATCCATAACTGTGTTAGGCCAAGGTTTTCTAACATGGGTTTCACCACTATCATAAATGAAGTTTACCCTTCTAGTAAAACCACCGCCGATGGCATTTGGTGGAACGGAACGAACCAGCCATTCTGGTGCACATCCTGCAAGCATAGATGGAGTGGGGTCTTCTATTTCATACAACCCTTTGCCACGGGTACCATACTGTTTCTTACCAGCATTTGCATCCCACAGGTCAGCCAGGTCTGGAAGTTCAGAATCTGGATACCTTAAAAAGACAGCTAGTTCCGGGGCGATGAAGATACATGAAGTATCAACACCAAAAGTAAAACCACCATTCGGACCAATACCTGTTGACGGAAAGCCTTTGGATAACCTCTCCAAGATGTATTCAATCGTTAGCTTGTCTGACAGTATGTTGGTAGTATTAGCTCGCTTCATAATCCCAACTACTGGGTTTATAGCTGCACCCTTACCAAGTCCGGGCCTACCAACAAGTACTGTATAGTCATTTGGATACAATCTCCATGAGCCCCTATCGACATAAACATGCCTTTTAAGGGACGCCTGAATCACAGAGATACTGCTCCAGTAATTCCACTTTCTTGGACTTTCAGAGTATCTTGCAATGATTTCCATGTACTCTTCAGCCCATCCCTTGTTAAGTGATCTTGGCATGTTTTCATACTTCCTAGGTTGTACCCTATCTCGACTTCAATCGGTATTTCGAAAGTAAGTCCATTTGGCATTACAATCTCCCTGCTGTAAGCCCTGACCAAGTCTTGAACAGCGATTTCAACATCATCGAAGTTGTTGTCAACTTCAAGAGTCACTGAATCATGGTCGTCCTTCAACAGTTGATAACCTTGTTTGTGTAGTTCAGTTTGTGTGTCTAGGTAGATGATAGCAAGAGCGTTGTTAACGGCGATGGTCGACTGAGGAATTTGAGCATAACCCTCACGGTAAACATCACTATTGTCATTATAAGGCCGGAGACCAAAGAAGATTCTTTCAAAACCCAGTGGGTTCTTTAGAACTCTGGTGGTGTTGAGAGTGTTTTGTATGTATTTATGAAATACAGCACGTATATCTGGTTCAGCTTCGTGGAATTTTAACAATAACCAAGAACAGTATGCTTCTGGGATGGGGAAACCATCTTTTAGAAGGTTATCAGCCATCGTTTTTTCGCGCATGTCATAGTTCCCTGCGTGTCTGGTTTTTTTCCCAAGGTAGTACTCCATGCTCTCTTTAGAAATTTGATCTTGTGGTTTTCCAAAAAGAAACGACGCCAGCTTTCTGTGTCTATTGATTCCACTTTTAAGTTCATCTAGTCCCTTTGTTCTTCCACTGACGTCTGTGATGATTCCCTGAACCAGCCAATCTTCTGCGCTACGTTGGTCACAAAGAACAAAAACTTTTCCCGGACGTGCAATAATACACTCCCTGAATTTCGTTCCCAAGTCGCTGTGTTTCGGCCAGTTCTGGCTGTTTGTGCCCAGTCCGAAAATGTTAGTGCGGCTGCCCCCACGAAAAGTAATAGTAGCCGTGGGCGAGAAACTAGTATAGAGAACATCATCCAGTAACCTCGTATCAATATAAGTTCCTTTCATTTTATTTAACTCCCTAACGTTCAGAATCGACAAAGGGAGTTTTTCTTGGGTGTTGTTTAGAACAATTTTTCTTAATGTGGTTTCATCCACGCTAAGTCTAGCAGCCTTAAACCTAGTCGCGCGCTTCATTGGAATCTTAATTCCACGAGATTCAAGCTCGGTTATAACTTGTTTGGACGAACCAAGATTGAAAACATCCTTCTGTTTACAACCATGCTTTGAAGCTACCAACTTTAAGTTACACTTACATGTAGTTGGGTGTTCAGGGTCTAGACATGAACCCGAGGCGACAGCCTTTCCCGTAAGGAGTTCTGCTTCTCGGATATTATCATCAATTTTTCCGAGGACGTATGTACGCAGTCTCTCAAGACGCCCACGGTCCATGAGAACGCCACGGTCGTCCATGCGGTAATACGCACGAGCGCGTTTAATTGCAATTTCACGATAGAAAGTTCCCATCCAAGGACGATCAGCGAAATCTTCATCCTGTTTATCACGTATCTCATAAGTTACCGCCGAGTCCTTACAGTTATAAAGCTGAAGACCAGCTAGTCCTTCTTTTGGTGTCCAGAGTTTCCCTTCGTCTTTATAGTATGGTTCTCTGGTGTATTGGAAGGTTTGGAATTGGAGTTTGTGTTCAAACTCGGGCCACAAAGTGTGATGCCGCACCATCGTATCGTCGACAAGGTTAACGTTAGGACTAAACCCAAGAGCGAATAACTCGTGGGAGTCAAATCCGATATAATTCTGTCCAATAGTTTGTTTTGTACTGAGAAGTATGTCAAGCTTTCTCCAGATTCGTACCAACATGTTAATGTCGTAGGCCCAGAAGGAGAAGCTGATAGCTCTAAACGGATTAACTGCGACGGATATGGTGTATGGCCACTTACCGGCGATGGTTTCGATGTCGATTGAGACGTCTTCTTTTTGGTTGATAGCTTCATCGAGGAACTCCAAGACTACTTGTGGTGCAGGAGTTGTTATTAACTCTCGTTGAGTTAAAGGCTGTAGTTTACCATGTTGTTGTAGAAACTCAAACTCTTCGAACGCCCGGCCTAGGCACAAGATGGCAATTTGTCTTTCTCCCCACTCTCTAAGGATCGCGGCGGGGTGTAGAACAGGAACCACATAGGCGTCTGAGAGCCTGCTACTATGTAACAAGCTGCCTCTCCACTGAGTAATTTTGACAGTTCCATCTCGTTTAGACCTTGTGTCGGGGCACAACACGCTGGTAGCCGTTGCACCACAGGCGATGACAATTCGCGGTTTGTATTGGTCCAGTTCTTCGTAGAATTGATTGAGGTAAACGTCATCTGGGATTCCTAGTTCTCCTAGACGGGCTAGGTCGTTGCTTGGTGGCCTTACTTTGAAAGGGTTGGTAAACCAAACGTCATTCTTTTGAAGCCCCGCTTCTGCAAGCATTTTGTCTAATTCACGACCAGAAGACCCCACGAATGGTTGTCCTTCTTGATCTTCGTCAGAACCGGGAGCTTCACCCACAACACAAACTGGAGCATTTACATTACCCCGAGTGCCGACATACTTCAGTTGTCGGTCCTGGCATTCTTTACGAAGCGCGGCTTCAAACGGTCCCATTTTATAAAACTCCGTTCAGAACATCCACTTCACGGCGATCTTTATACCCGCCGTTTCTTCTTTCTGGTTGGTCCAGCCTTTTCAGTTGTTCAGCCATTCTGAACTTCTCAAGCTCAATCATCTTGATGTATTTGTCGATGTACCACTGTGCCTTTTTAAGGTCTTTAAGACCTCCAACGTGGCGATGACGGACAATATAACATAAAGCCGCATCCAAGTGGAACGGGAGCATCAACTTTTCACGGAAGTCGATCAGCTCAAAGTTGTCGAAAATGTAGTGAGATGGGTTGTTTACTTGGTCGTTCATCTCCTCAAGAACTTTAGGCCATTCTTCCGTTTCCTTACGGAGAGCTTCTATCATGTGGTTGATGGTCTTTTTTGGAGTTGGTTTTTCCTGACCTTGTGGTCCTGTCGGTGGTATATCTGATTCTTCGTTTGGTCTTTTTACGTCTTCGTTCATCTTAACCTCCTTTTCAATAATAACATGCCCTGCTAATAAATGAATGAATAGGTATAGAGGGTCGTTGTTTATTTTATTACCATCTAAGTCTATCATTCCACAAGTAACACAAAACGCTTTTACTTCCCTTCCATTCTGTTTTTGATCAGTAGACATTGCGTTGGGTCCAATTCAAATAGTATGGTCTTTCTTCCAGAAGCTAACGCTGCTACGCCAGTACTACCTGAACCAGCAAACATATCTAGGATTGTCGCCGAAGGAAGGGTCATATCCTCGATAAATTTTTGACATAGGGTGATGGGTTTCTGAGCCACTTGAACCTTCTGGTCTATGGCCACATTTGGGATGTCAATTATGTTGCTTTGTCCTGGTCTAACAAACTTAGCCTTACCCTTACGGGCGATGAGGCATTGTTCGTAACTTCTGTTGTGTAAACAAAGCGGGTTGGGACTATAATTACGATGTTTAATCCAGACAACTGGGACTGGATCGACAATAAATCCCGCCTTTTCGAGTGATGTTTTGAGTTCATAATAGAAGTTAAATCCAAACCAGAAAGCTGCGTAGCGTTCGTCCCGCAATACCCTATAACTGTGGCTTGTGATGTCAGGAAGTAAGTCGATGATCGTTTCGCGGGAGTCAGAGAATGTAACACCTTGCATATCATTCTTGTCAATATCGACACCATACGGTAGGTCGGTAAAGACCAAATCCACGCTACTAGAAGCAACGCTAGTAATGTTTCCGCGAAAGTCTCCTTCATACAAAGTCCAGTCTTTCTCCTTTTCAGGTGGAGGTAAAGTACCATCTTTACTGGCAATAACATTACTAGCGAGTCTAGCTTTTTCAGTTTCTGTATTTTTTTGTTTAATGGCCTCAATCATTAAACCCAACATCCCAGTTCTCATCGCCGCAGTTTTGTTGTCTGCTTTGGCAAGCCCAGGTATGACTTTAACCATTCTACTAAGCTGAAGGTCTTGACTGGTTGTGGCTGGAGACTCACCTAACATCGCAGCTAACTTTCTAACACCGAAGCCTTCAGTCTGTCCAGTTCGTGTTTCTGATTTGGTAAAACCAGACGTTTTTTGGACTCCATGAATTTTCTCCATTAGTTCAAAGAGTTGTTGCTTCGCGGCGACAATTTCAGGCCATTCCATATCCTTTCTTTTTAGGTTTTCCTCAAGTTCCATACTTTTCAGTCTTAAAGGGTCTAGTTCATAACGCCAAACAAACTCAACTCCGTGATGTAGTGTTGTTTTTCCCAACATTATCATTGCAGCTAGACGACGACCGCCAACAACCAGCCTAGGTGCATACGTGTCTGAGAGTTTATTCAACACTATAGGCTGGATAATACCAAATTCACGAATACTATCCGCCATTCCCTTAACGTCGCCAAGGTCTTTACGTAGTCGGTCTTCGACGATAATGTCGTCTATATCAACGAATTGTTGAATTGAGATCATGTTCTTAGCTCCAGGAAACATCGTAGTTCTTAACTTGACAATTAAAGGAAGGTGGTGGATTCATCCCATTACAATCAAGTTGGAAAGCAGCGTTCAGGTATTCACCGCCACTTGGCCATCCAGTGAAAGATGCTAAAACTGGATACCAAACACCATCAATGGTAATACCAACATGGCACATCTGAGTCCCAGTTCTGACATACTCGGCCACAACATCAACCCACTTACCAGCAGTTACATTAACTGGAATGTAGGAAGCAACCCATTTTTTTGCAGTGTAGTCAAAGTAACGCCACTTTTTCGATGTGAAGTCACACTGCCATGCCATGTTCCAGATTTCACCAGTCGCGTCTTGTTGTATCTCAAATTCGACAGCTTGGCAAGCGGTAAGATCGGCGGGGGTCGGAAGCATGAAAGATAGTGCTTGGCGGAATTTCGTCGCGTTTGGTTGTGCTCCCAATCCTACATACCAATAACTATCAGCATACGGGGCGTTTCCCTTCGCGCTGAAGTTCGCTGGTTTTCCAGTACCCAAAGGAGCGGGGGTCATCACAAAGGTACCTGTCGCCGTATTTCCAGCACTATTTCCTAGGTTTCCGGCTTGAATCCAGGTTGTTAACATCTCCAGGTTCAGACTGGTTTTGGCGTAGTTCAGCGGAAATAAAGATTGCTGGTTGGCTGTGTTCAACTTGTTTTGTAGAATACTTAACTGGTTTTGCAAATCCGCGAGTTCAGTGACTGAAGATAGTAGTGTTGAATTCGCGGAGTTTACCTGGTCTGAGAGTTTTGTTAAAAGGATGGTGTCAATTAGTGTAAGCATTTTGTTTTCACCGTTGGTAGAAAGTTAAAATGGACCGCCCCACGCTGACGGTCCAAATAGTTCATCCTCACTAGGAGAAACCTTTACGAGCTGCCACACCCGGCGTGGGTAGTGAGAATATGTGGTGGACCCCAGGGCTATTTTTTGCCGCTTGGTAGCTTTCAAGCACTTCGTTCCTAGCCATTTTCCATTACTGTGTCTTTTATTGACAACATAATGGAACTACCGCTTGGGGTCCATAAAACCTAAAGCAAGCTCTCAGAATGTTTCGCGGTGCAGTTCGGCACCCGACAGTAGAACTTGCTGATTTTCGTGGTTCTTCCACCTTTACCGTTATCACTTTCAGCAACTTCCACTTCACCAACGGCGCCAGCCAGAGGACCAATGTAAGACCAGTTCTCTGGGTCTGAACTGTTGCAGTTTGGTCCGTGTACTCGACACTGAAACTCACCCGGGAATTGTGGGTTCGGATCACCAGCAGCTTCGCCGTCGAACTGAACACCCAAGGCATGAGACATGTCGTACATGGACGGAGGAAATTCCGTGTTGCAGTTGTTGACCAATTTGCGGTCGTTCAGTCCATTGGTGTCGTTGATGATGGTTAAATACGCGTTCAGATTGACACTCGCGCTCTGTGCATTCTTGCTCTTTTTTGGCTTGAAGGTGTCGAGACGAACGGTGTACTTCCCCACTGGGACTGGTGGTTTTCCTTCAAGGTTTTCCTTCGGGACTGTGATCTTCGGCATTTTGAAACCCCTTTTTATTTCAGCTAGTTAGCTGGGTTAGTTGGTTAGTTGGTTTGTATTCAGCGTTTAGAATCTGAACGCATAATACCATTTATTTCCTAGAAATGAAATTATGTTGAATGTAGTCTGCACAGATTTCATGTATATGGTAATCCCCGCCTGATGGTTTGGCTGCCCAGAGGTTAAGAACTATCACTGATTTTTTACATTTAGAACAGTGATAAACCACCGGCCAACCAGAATCTGGAGGTACTATTTTGGTAATTATTATCACTTTTCAACACTCTCCTCTTTTTTAATAAACGGCGGCCACGGTGGAATAGCTTGCTGTCCAACAACCTTAGCGATCATCGCACTTATGTCGGGGACGATGTCTGTCGGTTTTAACTTACTGAAATTAAGGTTACTGGATGCGGTGAAACGGAAGTCAGGACTTACTTGAACTGTAGGAACTAGTTGTCCTTGTTCCCGCGAAACTCTCCAAATCTCACTGAAGTAGGTGTTAAAAACCCTATACCTATCAGGAAACAAATCCTTTTTGCCAGTATAAACAGGGTTTTCACTTGTGGACCCTGCTCCTTTTTCATCGCTTTCGTGGAAGTTCAGAATGAGGTCCATGTCCTTCATGGCAACCAACCTCATAACGATGTTGTAGGCTGAAGAAACATCCGCGTTCCACGCATCCCACCCACCGGGGAAGAACAACTTCATGTTGGCAATAACTATCTCGCGGCGTAGGCCAGGGTTTGCATACAAATTATAGTCCATGATGGCCTTACTTAAAGATGTCATGGAGTCCATAACTAAAGTTTTCGGGCGGATGTCCGGCCAGTCTTTCTTCCCATACTTCTCACCCATCTTGGCAAGAGTCATACCAGATTCAAGGTCTGTAAGAACAGTAAGTTGGTCGTTGTAGGACGTTGGTTGGATACCGGGCTTCATGCTGTCGTTGAAGGTTAGAACAAAAACCCCAGGTAAACCAGCAAGGGATTGCCACCGTTTGTCGTGGTCCATAAAAAAGACTGGTTTACGTGCAGTCGCGGCCATTCTGCTCTTTCCAGCTTTTTGACGGCCAACCAAAATCAACATAAGGCGGTCGAAAGCTGTCGCATTTACCATACTCATTGCCTCTATCATACTGAAAGACCTTTCTTTCTTCTTACTAAAGTGTTGTGTTTTTTCTGTGCTCTTTGGTGTGTTCGACAATGTCGTCGATCGGTATTGTTTTGTGACAAAGATGACAATAAGCGGTTCCTACTTTCAAAGGACCAAGGTCGCTATTCTTAACACTTGTTATGCCATCTTTGTTTTCAATAGAAACACCATACTGGCGTGGAACAAAATCAGCTTTCTTGACGGGATGTAAGGTCTTTTCAACTTCATCTTTCCCGTCTTCGACACCCTTTAGGTAAGCTGCTTCGATGGCTTGGTAAACTTCTTTGTCTTGAAGTAAACCCATCTTTAACAACTCATCAAAAAGGTGGTGTATGAATTCCTGGCCGTTCATGTTTAGTTTCGGCGGTTTGCTCATTCCAGTCCTACTTTCACACACTCATTGAATAGGTTTAATTCTATTATGAGTGCAAGCATTTGTTGTTCTTCCAAAACAACATCATCATCAAAGCCATTAACCAAACCGTAGAAAGCAGCCGCGCCAGCAAAAAACGCCCTTTTTATGTGTTGCTTCTGCATTGGTGGCATTTGGTCTTCTGTTAGATGGTAAACCTTCTCCAGGTATTCATCAAATTCTCCTTGTAAAGACTTAGTCATCGTCTTCCTCCCACAATGGACTCCAAGGCTTTACTTGAACAAAGTCACTGTTTTTTATAGCTTCACGTGAACCTGCGGGTTGGGCACATAGTCTTCTATAGTCACAACCAAAAAACACATGACAATTAAAGCCGTCATTCCTAATAATATCGTTGTTTTCAATTGCAAATCTTAATCTGTTGGCCTTCTTCATTATGGTGGAAACCCACTCCGCTATTTCTTCACGGCTGTAGGTCGGACGAACACGATGAAATCGTGGCTTCGCGGTTTCGTTTTTCTTTAAGGGTGTCTTACGGACGTTACGACCGCATACAGATACCAAACACCTGTCAACATCACGATCAAAGCCAAGATCACGGGCGACTTTTTGAACAGCAAAAACATAACCAGCCATCTGAGAATGGGGTTTCCAAACCACATTGACGTTCTTGTCAATATAATCTTTTGTCTTCTGGTCGACGGGCATGAGAGAGTCGGTGGGTTTTTCATAAATAACAATATCTGGCCGACCGTGGTAATAAACAACCACATTCTTGTCCTCTCCAACTAGAACTTCGTTTCGACCGCCAAACGGATTCTCCGCTCCAATGACCTTCCAGTTCTTGAAATCATTTTCAGCGTATTGTTCATAGTATTGGACCGCCATCAGGATTGGGCCTAGTGGGAGGGTTGTCAATTTGTCTAGCTTGTCTGCCTCCGCAAGCATTTTGTCGATGGCCATTTGTGTGGCAATTCTTGTGTTTAGAAGTACTGGGTCGGAGCCGTTGTAGGTATTTTCTTTGTCTAGTGCCTCTGCTTGACCACGTAGGCGTTTTGCTTTCGCTTGATAACTCAACATCATAGCGTGGTCAAAACCCGGCAGTTTTAACAAGCTGGCAAACATACTAACATCAACAGGCATGGCGAAGGATTCGTATTTCGGTGGATTTGTTATTGCCATTACATCCATGTTTTCAGAAACCCACGCTTCTATTGCAATAGTAGCCATGCGAGCGACTGGAACAGAGTTTGTTTCTGAAAGCCCCATTTCAGTATAGAATTTCTCACTTACTTTACTCCACCAACTACCGATGGTTATACAGGGGCGGTCTGGTCCTTTCAGACGGAGTCTTTCCATGGTGTTGTAGACAAATTTCTGCTCACACTCAGTAAAGTTGCTGATAGTATGGCTGTCAAAGAATAAAGCCCACCTACCATCAGGAAGAACTCTGTAAAGTTCTCCACGATTCGGATTTTCTACCACACCATTACTGGTACCATCTGCGTCAAAGGATGTTTCTGGCATTTTGGTCTCCCTTTTCCCTATGCAGGGCGGATTTATTGTCTCGTTTAAGACGGTGGCCTTGGACTCCACCGTCCCCTGCAATCTTTACGCTTTTTTACTAGCAAGCAACGCCGCGAATCTCATGATGTTTTCCGGCGTCGGATTCATTCCCATACCACGCATCATGTTCGCAAGAGCTTCCATACCCTTTGGTGGTTTACCCACACCATTGTTTTTACTTATAGTTGTTCCAGTCAGGGGAGTTGCTGCTAGTTTACTAACATCATATTTCTGTCCGCGGAGCTTTCTGGTAGCTTCTTTGGTACGAAAATCCTGTTCAACGAGAGCGTGGGCTTTCCGTATTTTATGGTATTCACGGATACTCTCAGCTTCGTGTATCTTAACCCCTTCTTCACGAATAAGGTTTGATAGTTCTAAATCACTCATCTCCACAATCTGGCAAGCCAAGGACTTATATATGGTACCAGTTGTTGTTATACGTTGTCCTTTGTGAAGAATTCCATCTTCTGAGATCAGTGGTTCGCGGGTGACTTCGATGGATTGTGGGCTTAGGCAGTCAGAACAAAACAGGGGGTCTATCTTACTTGCGTGGTCAACACAGAATGGTAGGTGGCAAGTTTGACAAACTTCAACTCCTAACCTATCACAACCGCCTTCTTTTGAACCAGCTATTGTGGAGTGTTTACAGTTGAATTGACCATTCTTTCGGAGAGTATCATCGAAGTTACTTCGTTCTTCCAGGCTTGAACCGAGGTTTTGCAGTTCTGGTAGGACTGAATCACTATCATTGTTTCCATTACCATTACCATTACTAGAATCCATTGTGTTTCTCCATATTTCAGCCTAGTGGCAGTGTTTTTTTTT
>QGNH01000115.1_pt1 | contig 49432 bp, 51 predicted proteins | sample 1735481 | NCBI WGS metagenome assembly QGNH01 (sample SAMN09239004, study PRJNA386568) | Viral metagenome, whole genome shotgun sequencing project.
GGTTGCCTCGTTTGTATGGTAGCGGGAGAACGATTCGAACGTTCTGGTTCCGGGTTATGAGCCCGGAGGGTATCCATCACCTTCCCGCCTCGATGAGTCTACCACTCAAGCGGCTCCTTGAAGCGCCGGACCACATCAGCTAGCGGGACCTCGACGCCGCCGAAGTACTCAGCCTTCCACTTACCATCGCGTTTGGTGATCTTCTTCAACCCAAGAATGTCGGCGAGTATCTGCTCGGCGTCCTCGTCCTCCCAGAAGGCACCGTTGGGAGGCACTCGTGCCCGGCCGTCCACGGCGCCCCGCAGGCACTGCATTCCACTCCGAGCATGATGCGGTCGCTCATCTGGCGGACTGCTTGACCGCGTCGGCGTAGGCCGGGTTAGGTTTCATGCGCCCGCACTCTGAGCAGAGGATTTCGAAGGGAGGCAACTTGATCACGTTGAGGCAGGCGCGCACCCACCTACCGTAGCCCTCGGGGCACTGCGGGTCGAGGATCATCGCCTCAAGCTTTGGGATCGTTTCGTCAAGCCATTCCTGATCGCCCGGCAGCCCCTCGCCACGGGCAAGCCGACTGTGGGCGTGCAAGACCTCCTCGGCGGGCTCCCACTCGTCGCTCATCGTGCGAACCACTTGTGACAGTAGCGGCAGCGCATCACCAACTTGCCCGTGACTCGGTCCACGAAGCTGACCACGAAGCGGTCATAATCGGGGGCATGGAGCCCGAGACGGCATAGCAGACGCCTCATAGCATCTCCATTCGTGCCCGTAGAACGATGTCCTCGATAGGCGCCGGGTCGGGCTCGGGCCAGTTGGCGTCGGCTGCCAGCATGTCGCAACTGGCACGCATGGCGTCGATAGTAGACAGGACGGACTCCGCGCTCCACTCGCCCAGCTTGATGGCCATGCACATCGCTTGCTCCGCGCCTTCGAGTCGGACCGGGAGCACGCCCGTCGTCAGCGCCGCACCCAGCCCCATCAGCAGCCGGACGAGGTGCGAGCCACGCTTGCCGGTCAGGTGCTTGGCGTTTGGATCACCGGTGGCCGCATAGCCGCCGAGGATGCGCCGCTCCTTGGTGACCCAGCCGAGGTAGCTGTTGATCATGGCGGTGGTGAAAAACGAGGTACGAATGGCGCGTATCTCATCGATTAGCCGGGTGTGCATCCCCGCGTCCGAGGCAATGATGTCGTAGGCGGTGATTGGACCGTCGATGTCGATCCAGAGCAATTCCATGATGTTCGGGTTGCCCTTCAGCAGCAGCCGAGCGAAGTGCGCCAGTTCCCAATAGGTCGTATCCGGTGGCACCTCGATTGTCTCAGGTGGCTTGTGCAGCCCGAGCAGCATCTTGGTTGGCACCTGATAGACGCCGCGCCAGTCCTCGTCGGACGTTGGCGTAGCCAGGTTGGTGGCGTGGCTGCCCGACAGCACCTTGTAGAGCAGGCGGCTGCCGTCGGGCAACTCGGTCACAGCCCCTCCGACATCGGCAGCGACACGTCGCCTCGGCCGACGAAGCGAGCCACGGCCGCCACGTCCGCCTTGGAGATCGTCACGGTCTTGCCGGTGGACACCAGCTTGAACCGGAAGTTTCCGAGTGCTCGGTGCAGGGCCACGTACTCGCCGACCGTGGCCGAGTAGACGTCGCCCTCCGCGCAGGTGGCCGCGCCAGTCGCGGTGATGCCTCGCTTGTCATCGATGACTGTCACGTAGGTCGTGGCGCCCGCTCGTTTGACCTTGACCTTCATGCCGTTACCTCCCACAGGTGCCAGACAATCCCGGACACCACGGTGCCTATGAAGCGCCCGTCCGGCGGTGCCTGCCCCGTCCGAACGAGCATCAGATCGAGGTAGCCGCGCTCCTTGGTCGGAGTCACGTCCTCGGAGACCCAGACCACGAGCCCGTGGTCCTGCATGCCAACCGAGAGAGCCACGCCATAGGCGCCCGTCAGCGCGACACGCTGAAGGATCGCTGGCGTCGCTGCCAGCTTGTACTTGAGGATGCGGCGGTCCATGTCATTTCTCCCTATTGCGGCCGGGGAGCGTGGAGGGGGACCACGCCCCACCGGCTGGTGGCGAGTCTAGCTCTAGCCAGCGCGGGAAGGCAAGAAGGAAAGATGGTCAGGGATGACAGCCTCGAACTGCCCCTGGTGGAGCCACAGTCCACCGTGCCGCCTGCAACACTTATCCCTGAAGAGTGGTCTCGGGTGCGGGCTACGATCCCGCGTTTCGGGATTGAGAGTCCCGTGTACTGGTCCGAGCTATACGAACCCGAGATGGCCCCCTGTGCGGGAGTCGAACCCGTCGTTACCAGCTTGAAAGACTAGCGTCCTAGCCGTTAGACGAACAGGGGTTGGCGAACCGTGGGAGGGTCGAACTCCCGACTGCTGCTAGACAGGCAGCTATGTTGGCCGTTACACCAACGGTCCAAGGGGTAGCAGGCCGGTCCGGGCTTGCACCGGTTCTTGACGATTGCGGGAAGGCCCGCCAACGTCGGCCTGCATGGAGAGCCATTCGCGCGGCTCTGGGCGCCTCCACCATCCTGGGCAGTGGAGAGTCCGGTCTGCCGAGGAACCGGCGCGGTCCTATCCCTTGCGCTTGGCGTCGGCTGCGATGCCATGGCGCAGGCGGTACTTTGTCATTGAGTGGGTGGTTCCGCCCCAGCGGAAGTGGCGCCCCACCTTGCGCTGCTTGTGCGTCGCCTTGGCGTGGTGGGTGGGCCCTGAGCTTGCCATCGATGACCTCGCATCGAGGCGTGCGTGCCGTCAGAGGACGGCTGTGTCGCCGCCCCTACAATCGCGTCATCGAAGTCTCCTTTCGTTGGGTTGCTGGATCGGCTTAGGCCCTGGTTGTAGCGCTACCGCAAGGCCAACGGTGCTGCCGCTCCATTGCACTCGCCGTGTTCGCCGATCCAGCTAGGTGCCACCACCGCATGCGTGGCGGCTCCATTTAGTTGTCACCCTACACCCGAGCCTACTTGTCTTGCCCACGCTCAGCGTGAACATCGCTCGGCACCTCACCGATGGTAGCCATGTCTCGCATGCTTGCCTCCCTTGAGGGAACCCGTCGAAACCTGCGCGAGACGCTTCGCCGACCTGCCAGTCCCCACATCCTCGGGTGACTCGTTTGATTGTATGCGCTCCCAGTTGCAGCCGCCACCACGAGAACGCCATGGTCTGAGTCTGGCGTCCGAGGCATCTCTGCCTCGACTTGGTTAGTCGGCGGATTTTGTGCAGCTTTGCCCGTTCAGCGATCAGCTTCTCATAAAAGGTAACTTTCACCTTTCAACGCTGAGCTTTTCGGGGGGTCCTTTTCAGGGACTGAATTGGAGTCGCTTTCAAGGCGACCAACCCAATATTAAGTGGGTATGGTACGGTCGTGACGACCGTCAGCTTTCAGCCCTTTCTCTCTGTTCGCCACCGAAGCGCATTATTCAGTTGGTAAGGTTGCCGGGTCGCGTAGACATTTAGGGTCCGTCTTGGACCCGGCGGAGGTCATCCAGACCTGCTACGGCAGGGTGATGGTAGTCGTAGCGTTCTTAAGGCTCAACTGGCCGTCCAGTGTGCCGAGGGTAGTCTCCATCGCCTCGATCTGGTCGGACAGGTCCTTCTCGTTGATGTTGACCACGAAGTCCGTGAAGCCCTCGGGGTTCTCGGACACCTTGGCGCCCTTCTTCTGCGCCTCGGACCGCAGTTGCCGCAGCGCGTTCGCCATGACAGCGAGGCGGCTGCGCTGGCCCTCGGACACCTCGCGGCGCCAAGTCAGCCAGTCCGTGATCGAGCGCGTGGTGGAGCCGATGGTGATTGTGGTGGCGGCGTTGGAGGCAGCGATGCCGGAGCGGATCGAGATGAGCCGCTGCTCTAGGTCGGCAATGCCCTGAAGGCTCTGCTTGATCAACTCGGCCGAGCCACCGTTCTTCTCGTGCGGGTCGCGCACGGCCGACGGCCGCGACAAGTAGTCCAGCACGAACTGCTGCCTCTTGGCGATCCGCTTGGTGATCGTGGGCACTTCGGCGAGCGCCTCGGTGATGGTGGTGTCCATGCCTCTCCTCCTTGGATTGCTGTGAAGACTAGCTCACGCCGCGTCGGGGGTCAAGAAGGAAGTTGCGGGTTTCGGCTGTCAGTACCCGCTCGCTGCGGACTCAAGCGCATTCCCAAAGGTGGAGCGCCGCAGTCGTGCCGTTTGGAGCTTCGCCAGGGGCTCGAACCCTGACCCGCAGCTTGGAAGGCTGCCACGCTGCCAGTTACGCCAGCGAAGCTTGCGGCCAAAAGTATAGCAAGAGTGGATGCCAGCCGGGGTGGGTATTCTGCTGGCACCCAAGCTCACCGTAGAACCCAGCTAATCTTCCAGACGGGCGTGCCGAGGGTCTTCTTGGTGACCTCGAAGCGTTGCTCCTCAACGATGAGCTGCGAACGGGCGGGGAGAACAGGAGCCAGAACAGCGTAAGCAATATCAATGCGCCCGTCCTGGCCATCATCTATTCGCACCCAGACCTCACGCCCCCACTTGTGCACATCCTCATTCCAGTCGTGGAGATGAAACCCGGCACCACGGAGGAGGTCGGCCGCCTGATAGGCGAATGGACGCTGCCGACGCTGCCAACGATTTACCCGAGTTGGCTTTTTCACGAGCGCCTCCTGACTTCACAGAGAGGGCCTGCGCGCCCTCTGCCAGTCGTCATTCCAACCAAGAGCGCGCGTCACCCTTCGCCACGATCAGGTCTGCTTCGGTTTCCACATCCGTCAAGACAGTGGGTGCCTCCGCGAGCCTTCTCAGGACGTGACGAGAATGGCAGGTTGGGGGCGGTGCGTCAACTAGTAGACGCCACCCCGCCTGGCTCTCAGGCTCCCGTATGCCTACGGGCGTGAGGATCAAGTCCTCGGGGTGGCGTCTCCGTCAGCTTAACGCGCTGGTGGCAAACTTGTTAGTCCGTTCCCGGTTGCCCGGGACCCACCAGCCAGAGGGGTTCAGGTTCCTAGCCGCCTCGCGAGTCCGGCCCCCGCCTGTTCCTTGTCTCTGTCTGCGTCGCTTGACAACAGGAGAATAGCACTCGCGCTGGCTTATGTCAAGTGTAATTACAGGATGAACGACCCGGCGAAGAAGGCCATGCCTAGCCAGCCCAGGTCGNNNTGGCCAGAATGAGCAGGATCAGCGATAGACCCTGAGAGCGGAGAACGAGCGGTGTGGTCAAGAACACCTACCTTTCGCACGAGATACTACGGCGCCGGGCTCGACGGCGTGAGGACGATTGCCCGCCCAGATCACGCCGGGGCGAGGACCAGCCGTCGCGGCGGCTTCCCTCGCTTGACCATAACGCTTACCGGAGTCACCCCCCGGGCGGCGTTGCAATCCTTGTGCGCGAGAGCCAGGTTCGAGAGGCTATCCGAGCCGCCGACCGACTTGGGCACGAGGTGGTCGCGCGAGGCATCGCTCGGCAGCACGTAGCGTCCGCAGAGGTAGCAGAGACGCTTGTCGCGCTTCATCAGTCGCTTGAGTTGACTCCGGTGGGGGTTGGCACCACGGAGACGCGCTCGCGGCCTAGCCATCGGATTCACTGACAGGTATCCAGCGTCCGATCACTCGGCCGTTGACCGTGACGTTCGTGGGCTCCTCGATACCAGCGTAGGCCGTGCGAAACTCCGTCGAGGGCATCGACTCGGACGGCAGCCCGTTGGTGGCCCAGTTCGCCATCTGCTGTGCGGTCGCTAGCTGGCTCTCCAGCAGCCAGAGGATGCGGCTGACGTTGCCGTCGATCATCCCGCAGGTGCAAGAGCCCAGCACCTCGCAAAGCGTCGCGCAGCCGTCGCGGTGCATGTAGAAACCGAACCGGTCGAGGGGCATCGGGACGCTGTCGAGCTTGGCTCTCGGCATCGGGGGCCGCAGCATGTGGTCGCCGTAGACCCGGCCACAAGTTGCCTGGTTCTCCTGGCTGATCATTGCCATGCACGCAGACCGCTCGTCCCACTCGGTCGCCATCGCATCGAAGGTGTGGCCGTGGACCATTTCGCCGACTGTCTTGACTGTCATATTCAGTCCTCCTTGGTGGCGGAATGTACACGGTTGTACAGAATAGCGCAAGCCTGATGTAGCCGCTGGCCAGTAACCGATGCGACATTCCGGCACGCAGAGTTTCCGTATGCCGCCGCGCTATACTTCAGGTCCGGGCGAGACGGGTTCCAGTCGCGCTGCTAGGTTGAGCGACTGCGTGTCCAATAAGCATCGGGCCTCACTCCTGCCCCCTAGCCTCGCTCGTACTAGATCACGCTCTGGACGTAGCCCTGGTGGACAAGGGCGAACCGCATGTAATTCGGGTTGAGCGTCGAGACGAAGAAGCGGCCGTCGCGCTCCACGAGGAAGGACCCCATCTCCTCGATGGTCTGGCGCAGCCCCGACAGTGCGGCCGGATCGTCGCCCTGCGGGATCACCTCGATCTCGTAGACTTTGGCACCAGCCGGGAAGCCCGGGACGGGCGGCGGCTTGGCGATTGGCTTATTGGCTGCAAGGGCTGCGGCGCCACGTGCATCAACGGAGAAACCCGACTTGGCCATGGCCTCGACCAGGGACGGGACGCCACCGTCTTCGACACGCGCCAACTCGGCGGCTTCAGTGCCGTCCTCCAGTAGCCGTCCGCCGTACTGCGCCACGTCCGGGTTCTCGAACACGGAGGGCGCCTTGACGGCGCACTTGGGGCACGGTCGGCCAGCCTCCCAGACGAACATGTGGCCGCAACTGACACAGGTCCAGACACCGTAGGCGTAGCCGACCGAGTCGGCGCTCCAGCCAGCCATGCGCGACACCCCCGATAGTGCGTCTATTTGGTCGTCGTGCGTGCCCGGATCGGGGAAGAAGCTCGATTCGGCGGCAAAATCCGCCCACCACTCGGGGTCCACATAGACATCGGCGCCATCCTCGGCGATGTGCAGCACCATCGGTCGGTGAACCTTGTTGGCGTTGGCACGAGCCTCCACCAGTCGAGCCCGGGTGACCTTGTCCTTGTCGGTCTCAATCGGGATGATGGGCAGCATCGTTCGCCGGGTGGCCTCTTGGACTGCCGCAGCTTGGTAGGCGACCTTCTCGATGCCTACGCCCACGACCTTGGGGTAGCTCGCGCCCATGGAGCCGATCTCTTGGAGTGTGCGGTTGAAGTCCCAGTGGCCCCGGCGCACTTCGAGGATATAAAGGTTGTTCTGTGTATCCACGCCAGCGCACACGCCAACGGTGAAGTCGGCCGTGGTCTTCTCGCTGATGGCGAGGTCCCAATACTGAATCACCGACACGTCGTCGCGCATGCCCATCGAGTGCGGCTCGTCCATGTAGATCGGCCACGACTCGGGGTGGAACATCTGAGTGGAGGATGGCAGCGGCTTGTTGAGGTACTCCTGCGACCACGCCAGCACGTCGCTGCGGTCGAGGGTGGCCTTGCGTACCAGCAGGGCTTCCTTGTCCCACATCTCCGGCCAGATCGACTCGCCGTCCTCGTTCCAGACCGAAGCGGCGTCACTGACCGTCGTCCACGTCGGGTCTGCCATCAGCCGTGAGTAAAGATCGGCGTGGCTCTTACGAGTGTTGTGAACGACCAGGCCGTCTGCGACAAATGCAGGCGTCCCCTCAACCGTCAAATCCCATACATGCTGTTTGCCAGCGGGCACCACCGCCACCACGGGGACGAGTCGGAACCCTGGTCCCAGCAATGCGGCGGCCTGGGCGCTCTGCTCGTACGCCTTCCCGCCCCCGGCGCCCTTGGGGTTTCTCTCCATCTTGTCGGCCCACGCGAAGTTGAGCCCAACACGCCAACTCCACGCCTCCTTGACTTCGCGCGAGTGTGGAGCTTTTATCATCCGCTTACGCCCCGTCACGATCCCCGGGCGGACACCGCACGTTAAGGCGAGATGTCGTAGGTCTTCTACAAGGCCCTCGTTGGCGATTTCAATAGAACTGGCCTCTGTCATGAGGGCGCTTGTCTTATCGCAGCCATCGGCGTCAGCGAAGCCCCTCAGGAAGGCCCTGCGTTGCTCGGGCGGGGATTGGAATACCCATTGAGGGACCCTCTTTCCGGCTGCCTTGTCGCCCAACCCATACTCTGCCAGCGCATTAGCGATTTGCCTGCTTGCCCCAATGAACGAGGAGCCCGTCGTAACGCCTGCGCGAACATATCCAAAAGGCGTACGGAAGAAGTTGATAGTCGGGAACCAGTCACGCAGCCCCTCCATTACCCGCCCATTCATCACCTCGTCAACCCCGAGTGCACAGGCGATGAAGTTACGGTCCGTGGTGACCCACCCGTCACCGAACAGATAGCCAAGGAGCCAGCAGAAGTCTGCGTCTACCCAGTCGAACTGCGATTCTCCGGGTGTCTCCTTGGTCTCGGCAATCAGGTCACCGATTCGGAGATCATCCGCTCGCACCCACTCCAACCTCCCGTCCCGCGCCACCAAGAATGGGTGATTTGGAGTAGCTGTCACGGCCGTTCGGCCACGACCCTGCGTATGCTGACCGACCGCAACCCTGAGAGTCTCCGCCTCACCTTGGTCGATGACAGCCTCCACGGGGCGCGGGCCGCTATAGCCGCTCGTATCCGCCGACCAGACCGCGTCTCCGACCCCCACCTGTTCGATTGGCTTCCATGTGCCATCCGCCATAAGCACAGGCGTGCCCTCGGCCAAGCACCCCACGACGCAGAACTTGCCACCCGGCGACAGGACGGGCATAACCTCGCGCGCCCACCACTGCGCCGTAGACAGGCGCACGGTCTCGCTCTTGACCGTCTCGGCGCTCTCCACGTCGTCGGCTATCAGCAGGTCGCAGTGGCGTGACGAAATCTGGCCGCCACGTCCAATGGCGAACACGCTGGCATCCTTGCCGCTGATACCCTCGGGGCCTTCGCGGGCGTCGCGCAGTATCAACTCGTGTTCGGTCCAGCGAGGGCCTACGAATGGGCCACCGTAGGTATCGATCAGGTCCTTGTTGGTCTCCAGTTCATGCTTCATCTCGTTAAGGAACTTCTTGGCGAGTTCGTCGTTGCCGGAGATGATGCCGATCCGAAGGTGGTGGTTCTCGCACAGGCGACGCAGAGCGTAGGTCCAGACGGTAGACGACTTGGCGAACTCTCTCGGGCCCTGCACGTATAGCTGGTGGATGTCCGGGTCGTCGTAGGCGGCATACCAGAGCTTGTGGAACCACGGCGTCGGGTGGCGGAAGTGGCGGAACCGCTCGGCGAATTCTTGGGAACCCTTGGCCCACTCGGTGTGGAGTGCGTACGCGTCCCGCTCGGCCTTGTACTGGATGAGGCGCATCCGCATCGTGGCCTTGACGTTCTCCAGTTGATCGATAGAAATCTGAACCGCTACTAAGACTCCCCTTCCGGTGGCTTGCTAGCCAGCTTGGTCGTCTCCTCGATCAGTCGCAGGATGGCAGTGTGGTCGTCGCCTAGCCCCATCTCGATGGCGATGGAGGTCGCCACGCTGCGGATATCGATCATGACGGGGCGCTCCCACGCCTCCTTGTCCGCAGCCTCTTGTATCCTCACCGCCACCTGGGGATTGGTGCGGGCATGCCGCGACACGTAAGCCCCGTTAAGCAGCACGAACTTAGCCTGCGCCTCACGGATGGCGTCAGAGAATGTCAGGTCCTCCTTGCACCACAGCCAGAAGGTCTGGCGACTAATGCCGTTCGCCTCGGCTGCCTTCGTAGGTGAGATATAGACGGATTCGAGGGTGGAGAGGATAGCCGCCCGTCGCTCTGGCGTTCGCTTCGTAGGCTGACCGGACTCCGTATAGAGTGCCACCTGCCCGTCCGCTAACGGGCTTTCAGCCAAGGGTTTCACTTGGACATCGGGGGCAGGAGGCTTCGCCTTGCGCGGCTTGCGAGCCTTGGGATTGCTAGGCATCGGGCCTACCTTACCATCTCACGCAGCTTGGCAGTCAGTGCACGGAGAGCGGCGGCGGGGGTGGGGCCGCTGCCCCACGCCATGTAGACAGCTGAGTGGAGCGAGTAGGCATAGGCACAGTACCCATCCAGTCCGCGAGAGGACAGCCGGAACCACCACTCCTTCGGCAGCGCCGTCTCGGTATCAACCCACGCGATATCGAGGGAGTCGAAGAGAAAGGCGTCGCGCAGTCGGACCCAGAGCCGGTCGGCCTCGCGCTGCGAGAGAGGGGCGGCATCACCCAACGCCAGCAGCACCGACTTCTTCAGCCCCTCGGCCACACCGCTGATGAATGACTCGCGGTCAATCCCATCGCTCACGCCTTGCCTCGCAGTCTGGCGGCGCCGAGGCCGGACCATTCGTCAGCCCAACGGCTACCCCAGGGGTGTCCTTCAATCCGTGGAAACCGCTGTCGGCGACGCTGGACGAATCTCGGGACGGCCCATTGGCGCCGGTTGGCTAACCCCCACCACCACGCCATCTTGTTCATCGCCGCAGTAACCGCCAGGAGCGCTGGCTGCATCGAACGGAACGCCTCGGTGAGTTGGTCTATCGCCTTCGACTCCAACGCCATATCGGGTCCGCTCATCCCTCGCCTCGCAGTTTCACCGTGAGTGCACGGAGAGCGGCGGCAGGGGAGTCGGCCTCACACGAGATAAGAACCCTGCCGTCCATCCATAACCGGGCAGAGTATGGCAGAATGCGTCGCCCATCGATGGAGAAGGCTTCCTGCGCGCCACTGAGTGCAATGCCGCACCGTCCATCCGGCTTCGCCGCCTCAGCCTCTGCCCACGCGGCATCGAGTGAGCCGGGGCTGGTGGCTGCCTCCCATGCGGCGACGTACTCGCCGACCGCCACGGCTAGGTCCTCGGGGTTGGCAGCGTAGCGCATCCGATCAGCCAATTCGTTCAGGTCGCTCATGCGTCGTCCGCGTCCTCTGGGTATTCAGGCTTGTCTTCGTGGAGGAGGTGATCGCGGGTGTACATAGAGTTGAGCATACGCCTCAGTTGCTCCACGTCCGCTGGTGTAACGCCGCTGAGGGTCAGGACGCCCTGCCCGCCTTCGAAGCGAGCGGTCTTTCCCTCGTGCTCATGCCCGAGCGCCCACACGGTACGCACGAAGAACCAGACCAGCAGGAGTAACAGGCTACCTTCGGTCAGGACGCCAAAGAACACCCCCACCATTGCGATGAGGCAGACGGCGGTGGCTCCGGCATAGTAGTCGGCCGCGTTGACGTGGCGGCTGCGGTTCACGCCATGTCCTCCACTCGCGCCCACCTCTGCCGATACGGGCACATGATCTGTCGGCGGCCCGTCCACGCGGATGGCATGCAGACCCATCCCGATGGCGTGGGCAGTAGAGCGGAGTCGGAGTGGTGCGGGCACGTATAGGGGTGTCCTACCTGCTGTCTCCGCGTCAGAGCCTCTACCTGAGCCGATGACCACGGAGCGTATACCTTACCGGGCTCACCGTCAAAAGGTGGGCTATTTGACGTCATTGTGACACCTTGGGGAACAGAGCTAGGACTTCCTGCCGGATATAGGCGGCGCTCTGGTCGTCGGCGCCGATGATGGTCGGGTGGCCAGCCAACCCCCAGTGGGCCGCGTCGTGGCTTGGCGGAATCGCCTCAACGGCCGCACGCAGCCGCTCCTGCTCGCTCCTAACAGCCTCGGCAACCGTGCTCAGGAGTATCTCAATGGCGCGGTCTAGGTCGGGCTGACAAAGTGCGGAGGGGTAGTCCCTGTTGCAAACCTCGCACCAGAGGAAGGAGTTGTACTCGGACCAATAGAGTCGCTCGTCGTAGTCGCCATCGGTTACTAGAGGGTAAACGCAGACCGGGCAGTGGAAGTCCAACTCGCAGGGCTGGTCGATGGCGACGCCCTCCCGCCGTCGTCCCATGATCCGCTCGGCGCGAGCGTTTGAGGAGAAGGTCACAGCAGCACTCACCCCATCCAATGCCGGAACGTCATGTAGGCGCACTGGGGATGCCAGAAGGCCGCCCGCCGCGTCGTGATCACGAAGAACTCGGCTCGCTGCCACGGCCAAATTCGCCGCTTGCAGAAGGTGCAGTGCCTCACCATGTCGATCTCCTTGGGGAGTGTAGCCCCGCCGGGGAGGGGGGTTCCCGGCGGGGCTAGCAGGTAAGGGTTAATGCTGGACGATGGCTGCTAGGTCGGGCGGCAGGTTGCCGTCCGAGAGCCTGATGGATGCGACCTGAGCCGTGGAAGTCGGGGACTCGCGGTAGCGCCGCGTCGCTCTCCTTGAGCAGGAGCTTGGAGACGGTCTGGCCGGAAAGGTGGAGTTCGAGCGCCCGGACCAGCATGCGCCAGTCCTCGGCGATCTCGCGGCGACGCGCCCGCCGGAATTGCTGGTTGTATCGCTGCGTCAAGACCCGCGCGCCTGAGCCTTCGTAGGAGTGCTCGGGGTGACTGATCTGGTCAACGAAGCTCTCGATCTCGGGTCCGTAGCCGTACTCGTAGGCGATGGTGTAGATCGCCAGCGACACCGAGGGCGGAATGCTGGTGTACCGATAGGTGTTCTCGGCAAGCTTGGACATCGCGGTGAAGGCTTCGTCGCGGTACTCGCTCTCGGCCAGAAGCTCGTGTGTGCTGTAGCGCGGGCGGCTGATGTTGAGCGTGGTGTCGAAGTCGCGGGTGTACCAGAGCGTGATCCGCGCGGCGGCGGCACGCATCTGTGCGTGGTGCGCGGGAATGAACTGCGCGGCGCTGCGCTTGAGGCCGTTGTCCATGGCATCGAAGGTGTCGGGGTCGGCGTCCCAAGAGATCATCACTGGGACCGGGCGGTTGGACAGGATGACCGCCTCGCACCGGTGTCCGCCGTTGAAGAGCTGTCGCTCGGCGGTCACGCAGATGGGATCAGGAATGAGCTTCCAGCCCCCCATGCGCATGACTCGTGCGTACTCCTGCACGGTGGTACGGGAACGCTTGCGCTGGCGAGGGTGGAGATTGCTGAGTAGCAGCTTGGCTAGCTCAGGCGTGAGTAGGGTTTCGGAAACGTTCATGCCTTTCTCCCTTTGGGGTTTACCTGCCAGACGAGAATAGCTCTAGGCAGGCGCAGGAGTCAACGATCAAGTGGGACCCGGTCCGGTCCAAGGCTTGCCGGTGCCAAGGTCAATGGCGGATAGTCCGGTAAAAGACTGCCACCTCTCCAGACTCACGGCCACGTACTTGGGATCGATCTCGATGGCCATACAGTGACGTCCGAGCATCTCGGCGGCAATGATCGTGGTGCCCGAACCGGCGAAGGGCTCGTACACCGTGTCGTTGGGCTGGCTGCTGTTCTGAACCGAGCGAGTGACCAACTCCACTGGTTTCATAGTTGGGTGAGACTCCGAGGCGGCGGGCTTGGGGATTTCCCACACGGTGTCCTGCTTGCGGTCGCCGCACCAGAAGTGGGCTGCTCCGTCCTTCCAGCCGTACAGGATGGGTTCGTGCCGCCAGTGGTAGTCGGACCGGCCCATGACAAAGCGATCCTTGACCCAAATGATCACCTCGTGGAGCGTTAGCGCCGCGTCCTCCAGCGCACCTCGGAACGCGGGCTCCATGTTCCCGCCGGGGCTGGCGATGTAGAACACACCCCCCTGCCGAAGCGGAGCGATCTTGAGCGCATCAGCCACCAGGATGCGCGTCTTGGCGGGGTCGAACTTGTCGTTCTTGATCTTGAGAGCGTCCTTGGTCTTGCCGACGTAGTCCACGCCGTAGGGCGGATCGGTCCAGATCATGTCCGCGATGGCGCCCTCCATCAGGCGCTCTACGTCGGAGATGATGGTCGAGTCCCCACAAAGTATCCTGTGGTCTCCCATCTGAAACATCTGGCCAAGCACCACGCCCGGCTCGACGCGGACCTCGGGGATGTCGTCGGGGTCGGTGTTACCGGTCTTGATCTGCTGACCGCGCAGGCTGTTGAGCAGCGCCTCTAGGCCAGCGTCATCCACGTGAAGGTCGGCCAGCAACTCATCGAGCCGCTTCTGGTCAACATCGGCCATGGCGCCGATGGCATCGAGTGAGGCGAGAATGATGGCCTCCTCCTCGGCGGTCAGGTCCACGTACAGGACGGGGACGGTCTTCTCGTGCTTGGAAATGGCCTCCTCAATGCGCAGATGGCCGTCCACCACGAAGCCGGTACCCTGATTCACGACGACGGCCTGCGTCCACCCGACGGTGTTGAGCGAGCCGCGCATGGCATCGCGCTGGGGCCCCGAATGAGTGCGGAAGTTAAGCGGGTTCGCCAGTAGCTGTTCTGGGTCTTCCTCACCCAGACCGACGATACGGTTCTTCCAGCCGCTCATAGGTCGTACAACCGCGTGCCGTGGACAGGGCAGACGCTCTGCCACGTCGCGCCGGAAGCCGTGCCGCTCGCCGCCGTCGCGGGCGGCGTGGTGCAGGTGCAGGGCTCTGGCTTGCCGCCCTTCCAACCTAGGCCGGTATAGAACGCGTTGCGCAACTCGCGGTCAACCATGGCGGCGATCTCCTTCTCATCGAAGTGGAGCGTGATCGTCGTCTTAGTCGTGTCCGTGGTCGGCGGCGCCTTCTTGACCTCCTCGACCGCCGCCTTTAGCTTGGCGTCGTTGGTCGGCTCGCTCCAGTCGTAGTCGCACTCCTTGCACGTCCAGTGCAAGTGCTCGGCGCCATTGCGCGTGCAGCCGTAGTTCTCGCGGTGCCACTTCGTCTTCAGGCCGGTCGCGCCGCACTTGGGGCACGTCTTCTCGACGGTCATGGGAGCCCTTGTCCCCCACGTGTTGGTCCAGGTAGTGGTGGATGTATCTGTCCCCGGCCACCACCAAGGCCAGGGTTTGAGCATGCAGCAGTCACCGGCTAGGCATCGAGAGCAGGCGCAGAAACAGGCCATGTGCTCTCCTTAGATCGAGGGAAGGCCGAGATGTTTGGTCGCGGCCCATGAACGTAGTGGGCCGGGATTAGGCAGACGCTGATGACAGGCCGGGCAAATGCCGCCCCACTCGCCACGGCTACTCTCGCAGGGGACGTAGCTGCACGGCTTGGCGGCGGCGTAGTCGGCGGGGGTGCGGTGTTGAAGGGGCTTCCCCCCGGGTCGCTCGTAGGTCTGACCATTAGGGCGAACGTAGACCCCATCGAGAGCGATACGCCATTTCGCATCGGCCATGTACCCGAGTCTAGCACGGTCAGGAGCGCGCGAACCGCTGTGATTTCGTCAGCGGAGGCTGCCAGCAGCGCGCCTTCTCGGCAGCCATCTCCGACTCAGCACCCGGTACGTCACGAGCTTCTCGCTCCCGCCAGTTACGAACGGCTCTCTCTTGGGCGGCTGTGATTGGCGGGAAGCGGTACTCGTACAGCCGGTCACGTGCGTCCCAGACTAGGAGAAGATCGGAGTACGTCATGGCTAGAAGGGGAAGCCCTGATCGGAGCCCTTCTCCAGAAGCTCGATGGCCGTGAAGCCAGCGTCGGTCAGGCCGCCGAAGGTCCAGTGCTTGCCGGTCGAAGGCAGGTGCGCTGCCTTGTACCCGGCCAGATTGAACGTGAAGATCGGGCAGTCGATGCCGGGGATGACGCCGTAGAACGCCTGCTCATCGGTCAGGATGATGACGCGGTCTGGCTTGGTCCGGTTGTAGGTGTCGGCCAAGACCTCCATGGTCCAGGTGCCGCCACCGACGTGGGCCTTGATCTCATCGAGCAAGCGCAGGACCGAGCCGCCCTTGCGAACAGCGATAGGGCGACTGTCCGTGCCGTAGTCGAACAAGGATGCCTGCTCGGCACGGAGAGCGAGTGCCGATCCGAAGATAGCCGCCGTCTCCCAGCGCTGTGCCTTGCTGCGATCTGACATGAGGTCTTTCATCGAGCCCGACACGTCCACGAGGATCAGCGTCTTGCCCTTGAGACTCGGCACGTTGGCGACCGACAGATCGAGCGCCGTCTCCAGCGCGCGAGACCAGCGAAGCCCCGCCGTTTCCTTGTACGCCTGATAGAACCGGAGGGGGAACATCCGGCTCTTGCCGATGATCTCCGGGTCCTCCAGCTTGACGAGAACCTCGACGGCCGTCTCGCTATCCACCTCGGCATCGTCCATGTTCCTCAGGTTGCGGACCGTTGCGAAGATGCCCATATTGGGCACCATGGCCTTCCAGAAGTCGGCGTCGAGTTTGCCGTAGCGGCTCGATGCCACTTCCCACGTCAGGCCAGCCTTCTCGGCGAACTCCGGGTCGCCCGCGAGAGTCTTGCGGAAGTCCTCCGAGGACAATGCCATGGCCTTGCGGTTTGCCGCGATCATCGCCAGCGGCTCGTAGTCGTCGCCGCCGTGGTCCTCGGTGGCATGGTCGTGCCGGTCGTCCAAGATGAACTTGAACAGCTTGGACTGCCAGTCGGCCTTCGGGTCCGGGTGGGTGATGTCGATCACGTCGGCCATGCGGTAGCCGTCCCCAGAGCCGTACTTGAGGAACGACCTTTCGTTGTAGAGGCGCACAGCAGCGTCGGCGATGCCGCGCTTGACCGGCTGTGGAAGCGCACGACCGTGGCGCGAGCGCCAGTAGCCGAGCATCTCGGCAGGCTCGTCGGCACGCTGAATGGCGGAGGCGATGATGTTGCGGTTGGACGGTGCCTTCTCCCCGAAGGGGAAGTGGATGGCGCCATTCTTTCCCTCGGCCAACAGGACGGCCACGGTCTCGGCGGCGAGAACGATGGATGCCGACCTCATATTCATCGTGCCGCGAAGAAACGGCACTAGACGTGCCAGCCAGTTTGGATTGGTCTTGGCGACCTGAGCGATCAAGTCCTCGAACCGCTGGTCGCGGTCGCCAGCCTTCTCGTAGAAGGTGTGTTCCCCACACATGTTGGTGACGGCCAACAGAAACAGCTCTGATTCGGGATCGCGGGTCCAGCCCTGTCCGCCCTCGTGGGTCTGGGTGTCCGGCTTGACGGTGACCGTGTTGATGTAGCCCTTGGCCGCAGCCGTGGGCGCGTTGCCAAACTTCGCCATCTCGCCCCTCCTCAGGGGGTTATTGCCACCGAGAACTAGATTGGCAGCGGGACCTACCGACAGGCTCCGGCCGAGACCGAAGCTTGGAGTCGAACCAAGAAGCACTCGCTGCACGGCACACCGGTAGCTTTTGCGCCTATTCAGTTGGAGTACCCCGCAGGGAACAAGGGCAGCGCCGGGGCTTTCTATTGCGCGAAGGAACCGGCGCCTTCACCTCTGCGGGGTCCTCACTCTCTTGCCCGCATGACGCGGAAATGAGGTCTAGCGAGACTGACAACAAGATCGCCCGTGGAAGCTTGTTTTGACTTTTGCTCTACCAACTGAGCTACTCGGGGAGCAAGCTCCCAGAGGACGGACTCGAACCGCCGACTCAAAGTTCCATGAAGTATCCAACGAGCCTCGGACCAGTCTCGCCTATCCAAAAGGGATACCGAGCTAAGTGGAGCGGACAACGAGGCGACCGAACAACCTACGGGACTCGAACCCGCACACCGACCGAGGTCAGTGTTCAACCAAAGAAGTACGTCCGGTCTTCAGACCCGCCCCATATTCCTGATGTTAAATGAGGACTGACAACTGATCGCCCAAGGAGCACTAGCGCTCTGCCAACTGAGCTACGTCGGCCTTTGAAGTGATCGCCAGCCGACGGCGGGATTCGAACCCGCGACCTCTCGATCCAAGCATCGAAGGAACCTTAGACTGCGGATCAGTCCTCGATTGAGAGACTAGCCAGCGTCGGCGCTGACGTCAAGGACTATTTATGGGCGCTCCCGTGGTTACGAACGGGATTCCCAATCTCCCGACGGTGACGCCAGAAGGCTTGCGCGATCCCATCGTGGGTTGGCGCCGCCTCCTCCCAGCCGCAGGCACACCGCACCCACGGCGCCTTGCCAAACCGGACGTCCTCGATGATGTGCGGCTTGGCAGCCTGCTGGTGTGACGGCATGCCCGACCATGCGCTCGACTCGCTAGCAACCTTCATCTGAGTACCCTGACGATCTCGTCCCAGTCCTTCGGTCGCCAGCAGTAACACTCGAAGTGCATGACGGTGAGGAAGTCCTGCATCCCGTCCTGCTCAGGCGTGAGCTTACCTTTGTCGGTCTTGAGTTCCACATAGATGGTCCGCCTATCCTTCAGCCTCATGAGCAGCAGATCTGGCCAGCCCTTGCCAAGCGGTCCTTGCACCGGCGTCACCCAGCCGTTCTTCGTCCGGGCCGGTCGCAGATGCAGATAGGAGTAACCGAGGAGCGTCACCAGTCCCGGGTGCTTAGAGTCACCCAGGAGTTGAGAGAGAAAGTCGGCCTCGGACAGCGGAATCAAAAGTACCACCCGACGCTGACTTCGCGGAGCGAATAGTAGCCCTTCAGTGCCTCGCGCATGGCCATACGTCCGTCGGGATTGGCGGTGTGGATGACGAACTGTCCGACAGGCAGCAACGTCCCCTGGTGCGCTAGCGCCTCCACCTCCTGAATGAGAGGCTGGAGCGTGTCGGCGACGATGGCGAGGCCCATATCGAAGTCCAGCCAGACCTCGTCCCACGGTCCGCTGAACAGTAGCGTTCGCGCCTCCGCCAGCGTCCGAGCGTAGGCTGTCACCTCGCCCCGGAGCACACGGATGTCGTCTATGACAAGCCGCCTCACCACCCCACCTCGGCGATCTCATCGAACTGCTCGTTCATAGTCCCAGCGTCTCCTGTCCACAGCGTGCTGCCGCCATGCGGCAATATTTCTCAGTGATCTCGATGCCAATACATTTCCGTCCGAGCGCCTTGGCCGCGACGAGCGTGGTGCCAGACCCAGCGTAGGGGTCCAGTATGATCCCGGGTGGACACCGCTCAATCACCTTAGCCATCAGGCCGACAGGCTTCTGCGTCGGGTGCGCACGGATGCCGTCCTTGACGATAGCCGTGGTGCCACCCCACCAGTCGTGGACGATGACCCGTGCAGGCCCGCCGATGTTGGTCCACATGAGTTCGCAATCCGACTGGTCCCACTCCTTCATTCCCTCGCGCTTGTACCAGACCCACCATGACGGTGAGTCGGGCAGTCGTGAGGCGTAGTGGTTGGCGCCGAACAGGACCGTGGGTATCCCGAGCGCCAGCAGGTGTGCTGGATCGAATGGCTCGTTGTCGCCGACGATGGGACCCCAGACGCGAGCGCCGCGACTCTCGTGGTTCTTCTCCTCGTAGCCGATGCCGTAGGGTGGGTCGGTGATGAGTACGTCAGCCGTGACCAGCGGCAGAAGCTCGCGGCAATCGCCGAGATATAGCTGGACCAACTCGTCCTCGTAGAACGGCTTGGGCAGGATCACGACCGTTCCTCGAACTTGGCGCAAGCAGGCCAGCGCACGCGGTGGTCCGTGCGAGCCGACGCGCTGTACTCGCGCTCGTTGCATTTGTAATAGTGCTTGGCATAGTGGTAGTCGCGGAGGTGGTCACAGTCGCCGCATCGCTTGCCCTCGGGACCGGGGCCGAAGACCAGCATCGGGTTCGTCTTGGCGGAACCGTCCTTGTTCCGGCCGTCGGCCCTCGGACCGAGCGGCATGACATCGACTCCGAAGATCGGCCGCGTCATAGTGCCCCTGCCCGACGGAGGAAACGATGCCAATCGGTATCCGCTAGCCAGACCTTGGCTGACGGCCGAATCTCGTTCAATTCTCCTCCTCCTTCTTACCCTTTACCCATACCCACGCTTAGCAAATACCCTATGGGTAATTTGCAAGCTACCCGTGTGGGTAAGTTGGGTTGGGTAAACTGGGTAAATGGGTAAATCACGCTAGTCCGTACTTCCCCTCGGAGGTAGTAATCGCTATGTTCTTACCCCGAGCCTTCTGAACGAGCCTTCCAACGTAGGTCGGCTTGATACTCAGCCAGTCGGCGATCTGCTGGGTCGTGAGTGGTCCTTCTCGGCGTAGAAGCGCCCTCAGGCGGTCGGTCTCCGTCTCATGTGAACGGTTCGTGGCGGTCGCCTCAACCTCGTCTAGCTCGAACCTGATGGAGTCGTAGTTGCCTGGCTCATCGGGTTCTGGTGGGTCGAACTCGATGCGGATCGCCTGGGGGTCCATCCTCGGAGCCAGCGCGTCGGGCTTGGTGTTCTTGAGCACCACCACCCGCGTGCCCGGCTCCTCGGACTGTGCATAGCAGGAATACGAGCCACGAGCGTCGTTCATCTGCGCCACCGAGCCGTACTCGCGGTCGGCCTCACGACCCGTCGAAATAGCGTCGCCACGGACATGAGCGATCAGCATGTTCGAGGTGCGAAACTCCCGCAGCACCTCGTATAACTCGTGGATCGGCATCGCAGGATCGCCCGGAGCCGTGCGCGCGGCACGGCTGACCGGACTAACGATCAGGAACTCGATTTGGTTGTCCACGATCCAGCGGCCCACGTCGTCCGCGCAGTCCGCCAGCGGACGCCTCATCGGGCGCAGGTAGAAGTTGGAAATCTCAACGCCGTAGGCAGAGCACATGGCACGCATCCGAACCTTGTGCTCCGTCTCGCCCTCGTCCCAGTCCAACAGCCCAACGGAGAACCGTCCGGTCGGTATCCAGTGCGGCACGATCTCTGCGCCCGTACAGGCCGACAGAGCCAGCCCGTCCGAGATCGTAGTCTTACCGGCGGAGCCCGGGCCAAAGAGCGAGACCGTCCGTCCTAGCCGCATGCGACCCCGGAACAACCACGGCGTGGTGCCGAGCTTCTCGGGCGTCGTCTGCATCTCCGCTGTCTCCGCCGACGCTTGTGCCTCACGGATCGTTCTCTGTGAGAGATAGTCCAGCCGTTTCTGCCATGTCTCGGGCTTCTCGCCGACGCGCTCGGATAGCTCCTTGGCCAGAGCCTTCAGGTTGGTGCCGCCGAACAATCCGACGGTACGGCTGAAGACGTAGCCGTCCAGATCGGCCTGAGCCTGAGGGTGACCAGGCGCGTAGAGCGTCACCAGCCCCTTGGGCTCGCGGTCGTTTACGTCCACCCGTGACAGAACGATCTTCCACGACTCACGCGGCGCTGCCAGCGAGTAGGCTCGGAAGCCCGCCTTCTCGAAATGCGCCCGGCCGGTGTTGACCAGTGCGGCAGCCTCTCGCAGTTCAAGGAGGGCTCGGTCGAGCGCCTCGGCGACGTCGCGGCCATCCTCGTGGCCGATGGCAGCGATCCTGCCTCCCGCGCCGATGAGCGCCCGAGAGGCAGCCTTTTGGATGACGATCTGGGCGTACTGTCCGACATAGATCGAGGTCGGGGTGCCGTTGAGCATCGTTGAGAGGTAGGCAGAGCCGCCCACCTCATCTAGATGAGAGTTGAGTTCATTCGACACGGTGAGAATGTCTACGGGTTCGCCCCGGCCGTAGAGCGCCAGCATTGCTCCGTAAACGGTGCCGTGCCTCTGCCGGTAGAAGTGCTCAGGCTTGAGGGTGTCCATGACGGCGGAGCCACCGCAATCGTCGCACCGCTTGCCGTCGTAGATGCCGGTGGACTTGCAGGTAGCACATGGCATTCCAGCGGCCAGCGATGACCCGTCCATGAGGATACTGCCAAGGACCCCAACCTCAGAGTCGAGGTTGCTGGGTGGTAGCCTGTCGATCATATCCGTCCGGCAGTCACATTCAGAGCCTCCGTCAGGTGGCGGAGGCAGCCCCGATCCGGGGGCTGCCTTCTACGCCGGACCGCCGCTCGTCAGCGGCGAACCACTAGTCTACCTCTCCCGCCAGCCCTCTGGAAGATCGGAAAGATCGCTCTCGGGGCGGACGTCGTCCTCCGTGACGGCCTCAGTGCCAGCCACCGCCTCCGTGGCGGCCTCAGGGGCCTCGTCGGATGGCACTTCGGTCACCGTTACCTTCACGGCTCCTGTCGCCCGTAGGGCAGCCTGACGCGCCGCCGTGGGGGCAAAGCGAACGGCCTGCTCATCAGCTTCCTCGCGTGCGTCGTCGGCTGCGGCGTCGAGGGCCAAAAGTGCGTCCGTGCCAGCCTGCGGCAGGCGCTTACACAGCTTGCGCAGCACGGTCTTGCGTGCCATTTCGCCCCATGCGGTATCCCACGGAGTCGGCTTGCCGTCCTTATTCGGCTTGGAGTACTTGCGCCGGACGTCATCGATATCCACCCAGGGCATGACTTCGAGGTTCTCGAAGCCCGAGGGCTCGATGGCATAGGCATAAGCTCCCCAATAGGAGCCCCGGTCGGTCCAGTTGCCCTCCGGGTCCTTGATGGGCTTATAGGGATGGTGATCGTGCCAGCCACCGCCATCACTCCGATAGCCATAGTCGAACGTGTCGTTCTCGTGGATGAGTTGAACGTCTACGCCAGCCATCTTGCCGCTGTTGCGAACGCGCTTGAGGTAGCCGCGCCAGCCCGGCATGAGCTTGGCCTGGTCGCCGTAGACGACGATCCACGCCTCGCCCGTCAGCCCGGTGGGCTCCAACCCGAGGGTCGCTGAGTCACGGACGGCCTGAATGATCGACAGCGGCGTCGCGTCGCGCAGCAGCCTGCTGTCGCTGGAGATGGCGTGGAGCGCCACGGACAGGAAGCGCTTGACGGCGTCCTCGGAGCCGAGCATCGAGCGCAGGTCATCGAGACGGTCGGACCGCTCGAAGGCCGCAGCGATGCTGTTGTACTTCTCGATGCTGGTCTGCCGGTTGGCCGGGGCCAGAGCGGACTGCTTGACAGGTGGTGTTTCAGGCTGTGGGCGTGCCACTGGACTTCTCCTTGGTTGCGAAGAACGCTGGCCCCTCCGGGCGCTTGCAGACGATCCCGTGCCCCATGGCGGTAGCACGAGGCCCAGCCTCCTGCGGTGGGTACTTGGCGAACAGCTCCTTGACCTCTTCGAAGGACCAGTCGGCGCCGAGCATCATGCCGCCGGATGGGTTGAGAAAGCAATGAACGGAAGGCCCGTCGTCGTTCTCGTCCACGTCCAACATGGCCAGCGCCGTCTCGACCGGCACGTCAAACTCACTCATCGTTATCGCTCTCCTGTTCCTTGAAGCGACAGTCCATGCGCCGCCCCCCCGGGGTGACGGCCGTGTAGAGCCCCGGCGCGGCGTCGAGTGTGGCATCGATCAAGCGCACCTTGTCAAGATAGACGTAAGCCTCGCTGGCGTCGATCAGCCCGAGGAGTTCCCGCGCGGCCTTCTCGTAGGTCCCGGCCAGCAGCTTCCAATCGGTCTTGTTGATGTCGGCGGTGCGCTTCCAATTGACGGCCCCGAAGCCACCGGTGATGCCGTCGTAGTCCTCGCCGATTAGCTTCTTGACAACGTTCTCGGCCTCGGTCTTGCGCAGGTCCGCTGCTGCCGCGTTGAGCCGTGCCACCCGCAGCTTCTCGACCACTTGCTCCTGCTCCGGGGTGGCAGGGAGTAGGTGGCCGCTTGCGCCACCGGGGGTGCCGTTGACGATGAAGGTGTCCACGTCGCTCCCCGATGGAGCCGGTGGTACGCCAGCCAACACGTAGTTGAACCAGAAGTCCGAGAGTGTCGGGATCAGGTTGGCCTCGAACTCCGGGTCCGGCAGCAGGCGGTAGACCCGAAACTCGCGGTTGCTAAACAGAGCCGCGACGTGGCACTCGCGGGCGCGGGTAATGATCAGTTGACTTTGACACTGTGCCCAGACATCGACTGGCACCTTGTCGCTGCCGTCCTCGCCCCAGCCGGTCATGCGGTCGCGTGTCTTGAGTTCTACGATCAGGTCAGGGTCGCCGACAACGCGGCGATCCAAGTGGCAGCCAAACCACTGGTACTCGTGGTGCCGGAGGAACCGATTGTCGGCCCGCACGCGCAGCCCGGTGGCGGCGGTGTAGAGCTGGGAAACTATGCCTTCGAGGCTGTTTCCGAGCCACATGGGGAGTGTGGTGGGGCGCTCCGGGCTCTCGCCGCGCTTGTCTCTATAGCAAGAGAGCGCTGTCGAATATCTGGACAGGCCCAGGATACCCGGCACGTCCGTGCTCGTAATCGCCGAACGGCGCTCGGCGTGGAATAAAGCCCTCTGGTCGAGGGCATCAGGATCGTCCATGATTCATCCCTTACAGGCATGGTAGGCGTCGGGCCCGAACCGGTGCGTAAAAGCTAGCTGAGAAACCAGCGGATCGCCTACCCGGATCGTCCGGCAGACAGGGCATACGCTTCGCCCCATTCTGCTCCACAGCAGGAGACTGTCAAGCAGTTCCTTGTCGGTGTACTTGGGCACCTGAGTCTGTTTGCTTACCATGGCCTCCTCCTAAGTAGAGGCCAACCGTAGCACGGTCGCGTGCCATCAGTCTGTCACTCGTTTGGAGCCATGATCATCGCTACGGCCTCGGTCACGCCGCTCGGGCGACGCCCCAGAGGAACCATGCCGCGAACTCGCGAGACGGCCTCCTCGAAGCCCTCGGTCATGGTCACGACTGCCTCCCCGGCACGCGTGGCGTGGATGAGTCGCACTTTCTCCTCGTCTGACTGCGGTACGCAGACGACGCGGCAGCCAGCCCATAACGCCTCATAGAGCGAGTTGACTCCACCTGCGCAGACGACGACATTGGCCCGAGGCATGAGTCCCCAGCCCCCCCGCTTGCCAGGCATCCCGCGCCACCACTCGCCGTGAGTCGAGGTGGCGCAAAGAAGCAAGTCGATGTCCCGGCTTACCTCAGGTGCCTGTCGAATCAGCGGACCGACCGACCCGAGGAGCCCCTCGTACGGTCCAATCGGAATCATCAGGTCGCAGGACAGCGGGAAGGACAATGCCTTGGCGAGGTGTATGGCTCGACCGTTAGCCGGGGCATGAGCACCGGACTCCACAAGGGCGATATCCCAATCCTCGTCCTCCGGCTGTCGGCCACGCACGTCGCACCAGCGCAGCTCCAGATCGGGGATTTGCTCTTTGAGAGCCGCGTGGCGAGAGTTGTGGCCCTCGAACGCATCGACTGGTGGGTGCGGCAGAATATGAACGATTCTCATAAGGCAACCAGTGGTGAGATCAACTCGTAGCTCATTTCACCGTACATCATGATATCCGGCGAGCCGGAACTTATCTTGTAATCGTAGGTCTCGTTCTGCGAGAAGTTGACCCCGTATAGGTCGCCGGTGGATACGTTGATCTCACCACCAAGGAGAGTCGTGCCGGTAGTAGAGAGTGTGGACAGAACCACGGTGGGGGACGATGTATTTACCACGAACACCCGCCCCCCGTACTCGAAGAACAAGTATCCAGTCGTGCCGTTTATGGCAATGCCGGTGGGATAGGGGTACGACCCGCTTACGGCGCCCGAGTAAGTGGGGCCATAGGCGGCGATAGCAGAGCCGTCCGACTTGCTTCGGGTATGGAACTGCCCCGTTGTCAGGTTGGCCAGCCAGATCACCGAGCTATCGACCTTCATGTCGCTCCAGTGATTTGTGTTCAGGGTGAAGGTCGAGATGACCGCATTGGTAGAGGCGTTCATTTTGAGGATACGGCTGTTGGCACCGCTCCCGGCCGCCCACGGAGAATCCAATACCCAGTAAACAGAGGCGTCTGATGGGTCGCCCGACAAGCCGCCCGGATACGTCACGGAGAGTGGACCGGTTTTGGCCGTCACCTGCTTGGTCGATAGGTTCAGCGTGTAAATCTCCTTGTTGGCAGCGGAGACCACCCGCAGGTTCCCTGAGTCGCTCGGGTTATACCAAACTCCAGTCGGCTTGGGGATGTTGTTCGTAGACCATTGCTGGGTGAATCCACCCGCGCCGGAAGAGCTGAACTGGGTTCTGAAGCCCACGCAGCCACCCACGTCCAGAAAGCCCACCCATTCTGCATCCAGAGTCGCATTGGACGAAAGAATGGTCAGATAGGACCAGGCGTAGCTGACCTTACTGCCGCTGGCATCCTGCTCAGCCACGATTACGAGCGCGGGCGTGCTGTTGACACTGCCGGAGCGGTTCAACTCTACGTGGACCTGGAATCTGTAGTGGCCAGCGGTATTGACCATCACGACAGTGGCTGCCGGGTCCAGATGTTGACCGGGGCGCGAGCCATAAGCCTGGAAGAAAGAGTCGTCGTCCCAGTTCGAGTCGTTGCCAGACTGTATCTGGAAGTGTGTCAGGTACTCGCCCATTTAGTCCGCCGTCAGATAGACGCTGGTGCTGTTCGGGGCCCAGCTAGACGCCGTGAGTTGCCAGTCTGGTTCGGTTCCCCCCGCCTCCCACGTCTTGGCCTCTGCGCTACCATCACCGGACCACTCCAGCCGTACCTCGTAGTCGTCCGTGGACCATGTAACCGGGATGTCCACTTCGGCGCCACCTATGAACTTGAATTGAATATTCAGGGTACCCCCGATGGTTTCAAAGCCCCAATACAACCCGCCAGAGTAGTCGGAGAGGAACCGCAGGCCGTAGTTGGTAGCCATGTCTGCGCGGTCAAAGTGGAAGGATGCCTGGAGCGATCCAGCAGTGGGGACGGTGTAGCCGGACACCGACCCCACCGTCCCGATCAGGTAACCCCTGCCGCCTGTTATGGGGGCGCTGCCCGTGAGGTTCGTGGTCCACATCTGCCCCGAGGTTGCCGTACCCCAATCGTCCTGGTCTGGTCGGCTGAACGTATCATTTATTCCGCCGACAGGATCGAAGGGGTAGCCCCCTCCGGGCAACTGGTACAGATAGATGAAGGAGCACCCGCCATAGACACTCTCAGCAGTGTCGCGGCCGGACGATCCCGCTGCGGCACTGAAGCCGCCGCCGCTCTCCGTACTGGGGGGCGAAGGAACCGGCCCGGTACTTGCGCCCGGGAAGATGAGCCGAGAGTAGCGCGGCAGACTGGAGTTGAGCGTAAGGGTGTACTCGCGGATGCCCGTGCCGGACAACGCCACCATGGATACGCCCGCAATCCAGAACAGCGTATACGAGAACCCATTCGCGGCGCTGGTGAGATAGACGCTCTGCCCCTTGGCCCAGCCGTCGTAGCCAGTAACGACCAGAGTTACCCGTGTAACGTTCTGCCGAACCGCCAGTTCCGACAGTCCTGTGGTATTGAGCGTATCGGCGGTGGTGGATTCGGAGTTGGTGACCGTCGCAATGTGCAGGGGTTGACGTTGCGCGCCTGCCGACACGAGCCCGGAACCTTCCGGTGTACCACCGTAAACGTAGATCGCATCCACGTCCTGAGTGGAGTCCTGCGTTGCAACCAGTCCACTGTAGCCCACTGACGTGATTCCGTCCGGGGCAGTGTCCGTCAGCGAATACGGGGCAGGGGTGTCGCCCTGACCAAAGAAGACATGGGTCTGCCAGTGCTGGTCCATGTAATAGCCCGGGAGCGGGCTAACCGGCTCCAACGCGAGGGCCTTCTCAATCGCGGAGCGCAGGGTCTCATTGGCCAGAGTGGAGGATGGCTGGACGGTTCCAGATAGCGACTGAACATAGCCCCCGGATGCCGCGCCGCTGTAGGTCGCGTACTTCCCCAGCAGATACAGGATGCGGGCCTGAGTTGTCTCAGCCGGACGAGTGTCAGAGACGACAGGATAACTGTAGTCGTACATCTCGCTGATGTCGGCGCAGGTAATGGTCCATACGGCGTAGTTGGCAACGGGGTTGTTGTCGATCTGACGCACGAAGCCGTGGTAGAGGATCGCGTTGAGGTAGTAATCCTGCCAAACGACCTCATCCAGACGGTTAATATAAGGACCGACTACGCCGAGCCAATCGGTGATGTCGAATGTGAACACACCCGGCTGAGTCAGAGCCGAGTCGTCCAGTCGGTAGCTGGACTTATCCACCCAAGGCACCACGTCTCTCCCGCCGACCCATAGGGCACTGAGCCGCTGTGCCGCAGGTATCGGAACGGACACCCCTAGTGTTTCGGCGAGAAAGAGGAGCGGCATCTTCCTAGAAGCTGAGTTCGGTGAACGTGAGCGCGATGTTTACGGTAGCGGTGGCAACACCGGTCACGATCTGGATGGCAATACCGCTGGATGTTCCGGCGCTGATGATCGGAGGCTTGCTGCGCAAGCCGTCCCAGTCATGTTCGAACAGGAGCGGCAACGTGTTTGGCCCGCTAAGAGGCACCGTTTGACTGAAGCACACGGTCGGCTGAAGGATGACCACGCCCAGAGAGCCCTTAGAGGAGGGCAGCGACATAGCGGTAGCGGTGGCAGTGTCGGCAGGATCGTGGGGCGCGGGTGTTATGACAGTGCCCCCGCTTCCGGCGCTCGTCAAACGGACGATGGACAGGTCCGCGAAGGCAGAGGCAGTAGCCAGAACCGACTGCCAGACGGCGATGTGCCTGAGTCTGATGTTCAGGCCCGTACCGGCCATTACCTGAAGGAGGTGCGCGCCGGTCGTAGTCGTGAGTATCCCCAGCGCGTTCACGGTGTACGTCGAAAGATACTGCTCTCCAACCAGTATCTTCTGGTCCAGCACCGTCTGGCCCGCCTCGGTGTAGGACGCGGCAGCTACCTTCTTCCCGGCGCCCTCCGTGATGGAAAGATAAGTCGGCGTTGACATTGCGACTCCTTAGTTTCCTGTGGCGCGGTAGCGCGACGATCCGTGTAGGAGGTAGCGCACACCCTGATGGCGGTCCACTACCTCGGCGATTTGTCGTCCGTCAAGCATAACGTGGATATGGTGGGTCTGAGTGCTATCTGAGGAGGCGCCACCGTAGCTTGGCGGCGACCAAGCCATGCCGCTCGGGGTCGATACCGGCAATGATCCCGACATGGTTCCTATGCTGCTAAGGACCGCGCGCAAATTCTCGGCCATCTTTGCGGGGACGATCATCTCGCCCGCGTGGACCACTCCGGGCATGGTGTTCGGAATGTTCCACGCTCCTTCTGCGAACAACTTCGGGAGACTGACAGAGGGGATACTGATACTTGGCAGACTGACAGAGATTCCGCTGCCGGTGATATGGAACGGTCCGACGGTTATATTTATGCTTCTAAACGCATCGCCGATTGCCTTGGCAATTGCGCCGGGCAGACCAATCATGCCGTTGATGATGGCTTCCACGATGTTCTTGCCTAGTTGGAGCATGGCACCGATCAACTGCAGTCCGATCTGACCAGACTTACCCAGCATGGGGATCAGCGTCTTCGTAAAGAAGTCCAGCAATTGCCCCGGTAGCTTCTCGGCCTCGGTGACAAGGGAATCCCACATTCCCTTAACGGCCGTCGCAATCTTGCCCGGAAGCTTCCCCGCGTCCGCCACTATCGTTCCTATGCCATTGGTGATCGTAGTGGTGACTGTCCCGATGGTATTCCAAAGACCATCCCATATCCCCTTTAGTGCCTTCAGGATGTTACCGGGAATAGGGGTGACGATATTCATGATCTGACCGACAAAGCCCCGAAGGGAGTCTGTGAGTAGACCTGCCGTCGAGGAAAAGCCGGACTGGAAGCCGTCGAAGAGCTGGCTCGACCAACCCCGGAGCCACGTAAGCAGTCCACCGAAGGCGGACTGCACAACTCCACCCAGGCCGCTGAGCCCCGTGCCTATTGCCCCTACAAGCTGTCTGCCGATGGATTGCATGTCTGCTATCAAGGACCCAATGGCTGTGCCTATTGCGCCGGGCAAGGACATGACCCAGCCCACAAACTGCTGTCTCACCATCAATAGGCCGCTAATTAGGTTCGCGCCGATGGACAATGGCAGTGATCCAAAGAAAGTGCCAAGAGCGCCTATCGCGCTCTTAATGGCGCCCCCCCAGTCTCCCTTGAGGAGTGATTGGATAGTGTTGGCCAATTGGCTGATGCCCTTGGAGAACTGCGTTTTGAAGCCGGTCCAGAGAGGCGCAAACGCGGTACTCAACCCACCGACGACGCTGCCTATCCAGTTGCCTATCCCCCCGAGCAGAGCCGATGCATCATCGCCTATCTGTCCAGCCGCGTCGTTAAGCAGATTGCCGATGGCGGCCCCTATCGCGCTAGCCGTGGTGGGGATTTTGCCTATAGCATCCTGTATCGACTGGAATAGGTTGGTGGCAATCTGGTAGCCAAGCTCTACTAGCCCGGACACGAGGAATAGTGGCACTATCACGAACGCGTTGAGCAGGAGGCCGACCAACCCACCGACGAGCTTGCCGAAGTCCTTGGGGTCCAGGAACGCGGCTGTGAGATACGCGATGATGGCCGCGACGAGCAACACTATCGGGGACGCCAAGAGCGCCCCTACGCCCGCCAGAGCGCTCCCCAATGCCTCGGCTATTGTAGCCCCCAGGCCCGATGCCATAAGTGCGGCGGATAGGGCGCCCGCGATGGCGCCCGCGATGGCCGAGGCAATCGTACTGCCAATCTGAGTCACGTTAATAGACGGCATGGACGTCGAGATCGCGACCTGCACCTTGGCGCTGATGTCCTTCAGGCCCTGTTTTATGTCGGCTAGTTTGCCCTTGATCGTGTCGAGGTTTGTTGACACGATGGCTTTGATCTTGTCGCCAATCGTGCCGATAGCGTCTCGCGCATCCCACGCCTTGATCTTGAGCGTATCCAGCTTGTCTTTGAGCGTATCCAGCATCCCCGAGGGGATGGACTTCAGTTTATCGCCGACATCCTGTATCGCCTGTTTCAGATCGTTGAAGACGTTGGAGGGGATGGACGTGAGCTTGCTGATGAAGTTGCCAATGGCGTCCTGCGCATACATGGCCTTTAGGCGCAGTGTATCGAAGCCGTCACTGATGGCTCCCGGGATACCGGGGATGGCCCGGAGGGCGTCGGCAAGCTTGGCAATGGGGGTCATGAAGTCCTGCGCGGTGGTGATGACGCCCTTCACGGCCGTAGACAAGAGCTGGAAGAACTGGATGCCCTTATTGGCAACCCATAGGGCCGACAGAACGCCCGCCACGGCAAGCAGCGCCCTGCGTGCGTTCTCAGACCTTTCGCTGGTTCCTCCCAAGAACGTAAGCAGTTCGGCGAGCCAATCTATGAGGTGGTTGACGGAATCGCCCACCCAGTTTATGACCGTTATGAAGGAGTTCGCGTTGCCGGTGTTGCCGAAAGAACTGCTGACAGAATCGAGTGCGCCCTTTAGACCCACGGTCATTATCGTGACGAGAGGCATGATGGATGTGTAAAGTCGGCGCAGCGACAGGTCCCATTGCATCAGCCAGTACTGCACTCGAATTAGCGCATCTTGGACGCGCGGCGGGAGTAGGTTCATCAGCGCGGCGCCAAGCAGGGCGAAGCTCTTGCTCAGCGAGGCCATCGTCATGGTTGCCTGGTTTCTCAGGCTGGTGAAGAACCAGGAGTAGCTTCCGGCGTCCTCGGTATCGCTCGGCCCCTGAAAAAGCTCGGACAGCGCCCCCTTAACCAAACTAACGGTGTTAAACACAGTCGAGTAAAGGTCCTGGAAGATAGCCTTGACTGGAGCCGCGACGGTCGGTATCTGCATCAGGTAGCGGATCAATACCCCGACGGCAGCCCCGATCAGGACCACGGGGCTCAGGATGATCGCGACCGCTGTCCCGAGGGCCGCCACGGCCGGTCCGACGAAAGCAAGTGTCCCCACTAGCAATCCGCCAGCCGCCACGACCGCGAGGATCGTAGTGGCGAGTTCAGGGTTCGCTGTGACCCAATCGCCAATGCCCAATATTACCGGCAGGATGGCCGAGAGGAGTCGGTTGAGCCCGGGGAGCAACACCATCCCAATGGCGGTGCTGATGTCGCTCAATGTCTTGGGCAACAGCGCCATCTGCTCCTGCGCGTCCTGCATCTTCAGTGCTGCCTTCTCCGCGGCCGTGCCGTTGGCCTCCATTTCCGCCGTGGCCTTGTTGATCCCCGCTGCGCCACCCGCGATTAGCGTGGCAGCTATCCCCGCTTGTGCTCCAAAGAGTGACTGGAGGAGGGCGGTCTTTTGTGCCTGCGTACCAAGCTTGTTGTATGCCACACTGATCTTCTGGATGGCGGCCTCGGCGCCGATATAGTTGCCCTTTGCGTCATACAAAGAGACGCCGATGTCCTTCAGCGCAGCGGCAGCAGCCTTAGACGGCACGATCAGTGCGTGGATAAGGGTGCCAACCTGCATTAGTGCGCGCGAGCCGGTCCCTACCGCGGGCCCCATTTCTACGACGATCCCGAGGAATTGTTGCATGTCCAACCCGGACCCGGCTATTTTCGGTTGTAGCCGCGTAAAGGAGGATGCCACCTGATCCACACCTATGCCAAGCAGGTCGGAGCCCTGGATCAGAGCATCGGACACGGTGGCAGCGTCTGAGACGCCCAGCTTGTAGGTACGAAGCAGGTCCACGATTTCTTTGGTCGCCGTGGTCAGCGGGATGCTCTTGACGACGTAGAGGTTCTGTGCCGCTGTCAGAAGCGACGTGGCATCCGCTGCGTCAACGGCGTGTCCAGTTAGGAGTTGCAACTCACCCACTATGGGCGAGAGCGCGTTGGCCATGTTGGTAGCGGTTGAGGTCGTACCGATGGCGAGACGAACAAGTGTCTTGCCCAGTGCGTCGGTCTGAGCACTGGTTAGATTGGCCGTATTTCCTACGTTGGTCAGGGCGCTCTGCAACGCCACCGCTGCCTTTTCGCTCATGGCAAAGAGGCCCGCGATAACGCCAAAGACAGCCAGCCCGACTACGCCGATCTCGGAGATGGTGGAGGAGAAGCCGCTGAGTGCATTTTGAGCACTAGACAGCGAGCCCTGAATCTTCTGTAGGACCCCATCTACAGAACTCAGGGCTGCGGACGCTTCGTCGCGAGCCTTGAGTGCTAGCAGAACGACATATTCGTCTTCTACTAAGACCTACGTCCCTTCTTCCGCTAACTAACCTCTGGGTTCTCGCTGTGCCTTTGCTCTCTCAGCCTCTGCCTGTGATCGTTCGTGCTTGGCGACCACGTCCATGACGATCAGCCACCGCAACACTCGGTCCTCATCCCATTCGTCTAGGTCGGGTTCCGACCTGATCCCGTGTCCCTCCCAGAAGGCCCTTGACGTGTAGAAATCCGCAAGGTCGGATGGCGCTGGACCTCGACCTTGGAGTGCCCGCCAGACGCTAGCGCGGAAACTTCCTCTCCGTTTCGCCGCCCTTCTTGGCTTCCTTCTTAGCGACACCCTCGATGGCGACCATGACAAGGTCGAAATCGTCGTCATCCATCTGGTCGATGCTGGCGAGCTTGGCGTAATCGGGAGCCAGGGGAAGTTGGTTGCCGTTATCGTCGGTGAGATTCCAGGCGACGATGGCCGCGAACGCCTTAGCCTGCTGGTACTCGACCATGTCGATCTCAGCGGTGGTCTCGGACTTGTCATCGACCATGGTCAGGTGGGCCTTCATCAACGCGCGCTTGGCGGCCTTGGTCTCACCGTGCGAAAGATGGGTTTTGACCTCAACCCAGAAATCGCCACCGAGGTCCACGCGCTTGATTTCGTTGTGTCTGGACAGATAGCCTGCCAATGCCATTACTCCTCTCCGAGAGTTCGATTTTGCCAGGGGTTGAGGAAGCTCAGTGCCACCCCACCCCCTACCGTATCTCGGAACTCTTGGTGTATGGCGTCGCGCTGGGCCTCCCAGGCGGCGACGTGAAATGGATTTGCGATAGTGCCAGGATGCTCGACGTGCTTGGCGAAGACCTCATCTCCGCCCACAAAGAAGTGGAGGTAGGTCGCGTAGACCGGATCGATAGGATGCGCCGAGGTTCCGCGAGTCACATAGGCCGCGATGGGGCCGCGAGGATCGCGGGAGCCAACGGTCAGAGTGCCTTCCTGGTCCTCCCACACCATGCTCCCAGCGAGAGTGCCGGGAGCCGGGTCGTTGTCGGGATCGCCGACAGGTGCCTGGTTGGACAGCTCGTCCGCAAGGGCTGGTCCGGCTGATTGCTCGAATTCAGCCCAAGCGCTCTCGAAGGCGTCCATCCTTCAGGGGATCGAATTTAGCGAGTTTGTCAAAGCCATGCTCCAACTGTTCCCGGCGGAGGTGTCATAGACCGACCGACCCGTGTAGGTGATGTTCCAGACTTCCTTGTCCACCTTGAACGGCACCTTGTCCCAGTAACAGTAGGAGTCGATGCTCAGAGAGTTAGCCAAGGTAGACGATGCGATTGTTGGGCCGGTAGACGTAAAGCGAATCTTGCGTTCGGTCCCGGCGTTATTGGCGTTCATGGCGTTGGCTAGCTCTGTGGCGCTGTCGAACCACTGGACCATTTCCATGTCGAGGTTGCGCGTAGGGCGAACGGCGCCGGTCGGATAGAGGACGCCATTGAGGAAGAACAACTGCTGGAAGGCGTTCTTGATCGTGACCTTGGCGCTGGCGATGTCGTTGACGAGGGTCGTCCCGATGACCGTCGAGTCGAGGTACGTCGCGGTGTTGGCCGGGTTGATCATGTTGAGCCCGGTCCGCGTCAGGCCAGGTGTCTTGGCGGTCATGGAGATGGCCTGCTGGCCGAGGAAGTCGGCGGTCATCTGGACCGAAGTGCCAGCCCGGTTGAACTCCATAACCAACTGGTCGCCGTACATGGCTGGCATGTGGTAGGTGGCCGTGTCGTTGCCCATCTCGGCGCCCAGCCCGGCGAGGTCGTCCGATGAGATCGTCGGAGAGAAGTTCCAGGAGTAGGCATGGGAGTCGGTGGTCGTGGCGACCACGCTGCCCTTAACGAAGTAGGAGAGGAAGTTCGTCAGCGTCTCGAACGTCGCCGGGGCTTTTACGCCCTTGAGTTCGGCGTGCATGTCCACGATCTGTGTCTCGTAGAACTTCTCGAAGCTATTCCGCATCAGCGCCGGGTTGTACCGGGTGAACATCGGCTCGAAGAAGACCGGCTCGATGGGGATGAGCGATGTCGCGCACTGAAAGATCGGAGCGGCATTCAGGTGCGTAGCCGCCGACGTGCCGTTAGTGCCACGGGTGACGGTCCACGTCGTGGTTCCCTGTCCGGCGGTGATCTGCAACTGCTCTGAGTCGATCATGACGTAATAGTTGCCGGAGCCGGGGAACCCGGCTGCCGAGGTGGCCGCGATGCTCACGGCTGCAGCCGAGGTGACTGCGGCGGCTAGCGTCGTGTATCCGGGCGTCAGGTTCGATGCCGACACCCGGGCCGACTCTGTAAGGGTCTGTAGATAGGTCAGTGGGACGAGACCTTGGCCCAAAAAGCTCCTTTACGTGAGAGTGGCTTCCGAGACTATAGCGGGCTCTCGGATTTCCCAATTGGGCCGGGCTCGCTATTGGGCTGCGGCGATTCTTTGCTGAGTATAGCCGTTCCGGGTTCCGAAACGAATGGCACGAACTTCACGATCTCTGGTGTGTGGACCCTTTCGCCGCTATGAAGCACGGCGTCGTCGGGCTTGCGTACCTTTCTGATCGGGGAGACGTCTTCGTAGAGATTGGACTCTAGGCAGGTAGCGACAACCTGGGGGTCGTCGGTCTGAAAGTCGGAGGCCGGTACGCCATTGATGTACCGTCCTTTGCCAACGTAATGCAGCTTAGTCAAGATGCGCCTCCGTTGCTCCGGCGGCGGTGCCGGTTCGTGTAGGTGCCGCACAGGCGGCTGGTGGACGTGTTCCTTGTACCCGCGTCGATGAAGCTCCGCGATCACCATGCTGTCTAGGCCGGACCAGACACGGTGCTGACTCAGGATACTACTCAGGACCACCCCGAGGACCCCAAGTATCTGGGCGTCGAACTTCACGAAGCCAAACGCGGCAGCGACGATGTCGTCCATTTGATACTCAGCAGAGCACCAAGGCTCAGGGCACGCACAGATAGCATCGATCTGGGCACGGGTCGGCGCCATGTCGTGCTCCACGATCAGGAAGGTCTCGCACTCCTCGCACAGGTCGGACAGCAGACGCCAGTAGGCGTAGTTGTCTGAACTGACATCCACGAACCGCGCATCAGGAACCGCCGCCACCGTCTCTGCTCGCAGATACCTCAGGACGAATGGCACCACGATATTGGGAGCGCCTGTGGGGCGCGGAGACGCGTCGTTTACTGCGCTTGGAGCGTTTGGCCGCATCTAGGACACTCGCGCTGCCAGCGCCAGCAGACGTGCCCACAGGGGCAGTCACGGTGGTTATCGCCGAAGAAACCAGGCGCGCTGGAGAAGTAATCCTTATTACCGCGTTCCATTTCGGCGATGTGCCTGGCATCGGTAATGACCACGTGGCCGTTGACTCCGACGGGATATCGGGTCTTGTCCTTCATCACGACCTCGCGCGCCTGTTTAGGATCGGTAACGAACCTCACGCCGCAGGCTCTCTTTGGGCACGCCATTCGCGCATCTGATGATATCCCCTCACCCGGTGAATTCTTCAGTGACGGTCGCCTTGACGGTGGCGGTATGCCAGAGGAAGCGTTGATCGGCATCGGCAATGGGCGTCGGATGTGTTACCTGCATCTTCTCGCCGATGGTCTGGATGGTGGTCTCCGCACCAGTCACGGGATCGGTTATCCAAATCGGAATGGTGACGGTACGGAGGATGTCGAGCAGCGTCTCAATGAGGATCGGGAATGCCGCAGGCCCGTATTCGTCCGAGGGATCGTTGGTAGTGGCCGACTGTATCCAGATGGACAGGGCGTAGGTCGCACGCTTCTCTCCCTTCCCTCGCGGAATCGTGTGCCGCTCCTCGTTCCATGTTCCGCCCCAGACGAACACCTGCGGGTTGGGTGTCAGTTGAAGGACGGGAGGCGGCATGACCCATGCCTGCGTAGGCGCGGGCATGTTCGGGCTCTGGATGCCGTCCAACAGAGACACCACATAGGACTCGACCGCGTTCACAGTCATGGCTAGAACACTCTCGCAAAGCGACTCACTGTCGCCTTCCCCAATTCGTACCAATCTGCAGCAGCCTTGGCGGAGCTTGGCGCTGCACCCCCGCGACCGGACTGCATCACGGCGGCCGTGGCGCCGCGCATCAATCCGTAGAAGGTCGCGAAGTAGTACCCAGCCTGGATTAGCGCCGGAGGCATCGCGGACAGAAGGATGCGCTGATCGGCCTGCGACGTTGACCCCACCAGTGGTGCGTGCGCAAATTGAAGGGGCGTCGTAAGTGAAAGAGTGCCAGAGCCTGAGATCGCGCCTGCCGTGTCGGGAGTCGCTCCGATCACGGTGACGGACTCGCGGAAAGGTGGATCGTAGATGACGCCTCTCGCGCCCGATCCGGTTCCTAGCCACCATCCAGTGATGTCGTCCACGTGGAGGAACGAGTCACCGACCGACGCGGATTGGTCGATTCCGCAGACCGGGAAGCCGTTGATGGACGTTACTTGGACCAGATAGCCGTCGCGACCGTTGGCCCAGTCCACGTAGCCGGGTGCTATAAGGGCGGCGGTAGGTCCTGGGCCGGATGCCGAAGGAACGGAGGAGCCAGTCAAGGGCAGCATCGAGTGCTCGGTGATCATGGCCGTGGCCGGAATGGTACTCCACGCGGGTGGATTGGCTGAAGATGGGCTGACCTGGCCACCCACAAGCTGCAAGATTGGCCATGCGGAAAGCCTGAATCTGGCCCAGCCGTTTCTGCGGATGGTGATGATGAGGTCCGGCCCGAACTCCTGCTCGACATCTTGCGTGGCCCGCAAATGCATGTTTGCCAACGTATCCATCTCGGCGGTGAGGGTGGAACAGATGTCGAGTTGGGCGGCCACCTGCTCGGCGATGCTCGCGCCGGGCTTGGGGAAGGTACTCCATGAAATCCCGAAGTTGCTGGACAGGAGCATCGCAGGCGAGATATATGGCGAGAGGCCCTCGGTGGACATTAGACCTCCTTTGATTCGGAAGGTGTCGTCATACAGCCTCAGATTGTTCCTGGCGGGAAGGGATCGACTATGAAGTCGGAGGCGTTGGCTGCACCTATAGGCGTGGGGGACCACCAGCGATAGCTCCATCGTCCGGCCTTCGCTGTCGTGTCCACCGTGTAGGTGTAGACGCCAGTGGAAACCTTGGACACCTGGCCCAGGCCGTAGGTGTAGGTCATTGAGATACCACTGGGGCTCACCACGTCCACCCGAGCATCCGTGGGGTCGAGCGCCGCACCAGATGACGGATCGGTGAATGCGCTCTTTACGATTACCTGAGCGCCGATGGTGTATCTGTTGGTCATCACGCTAGCCCAAACTATCTGATGCGTCTGTGGTCAAGGCGTAATCGGACGTAGACACTGCTGCTAATGGTGATGTTACCACCGAGACGCTGTACGCCGGAGCGTCGGCCGCTTTAACTCGGAGAGGCTTCTTAAAGAGATGAACAAACCCGACCACCACTTCGGCAATTGCACCGATGGTATCGGAGATGGCTCTTTGGAAGGCTATCGCCGAGCGCGACACGGACTCAGAGAGCGACGGCAGTGAGTCTGTGGCCGTGCGGACTGCCCCCGTTATCCTCGACACCGTCTCGCTCAGGCTGGCCACAGAATCGGCAGCCGTGCGGAAGTAGTGGACGCTGATGTGAACGACCACGCCGATAACGGATTCGACAATGGACCCGATGGAGTCGGCGGCCGTGCGGACCAACGTCAGCGCAGATCGGGTCGCCGATTCGGTGACGGACGAGATTGAGTCTGCGGCAGCACGAGCGAACGTGATGGCCGACCGCGCCACCGACTCGGATATGGCGACCACGGAATCCGCCGTCGTGCGGACGAAGGAGATAGTTGACCGCGCAACTGATTCGGTCAGTGTCGAGATGCTGTCTGCCGCCGTTCGTAGCCGTCCTATCGACTTGACCGCAGTCTCCGACAGGCTTGAGATGCTCTCCGCTAGTGTCCGGGCAAAGGTGATGGCCGAGCGCACGACGGTCTCCGAGAGTGACGAGATCGAATCGGCCACCGTGCGCGCCAACGCCAGCGCTGACCGTGCGACCGTCTCCGAGAGAGACAAGATGCTATCGGCGGCAGTGCGGGTCAACGTCAGTGCGCTCCTACTTACAGCCTCCGACAGACTGGAGATGCTATCTGCCACCGTGCGGCCAAAGGCGATGGTGGACCGGACGACCGCATCGCTTATTGAGGAGATCGAGTCTGAGACAGTCCGGGTCAGCGTCAGGGCTGAACGTACAACAGCATCGGTCAGTGACCCCACGCTATCGGATGCCGTTCGTGCTAATGCCAGCGCCGACCGGACTACCGACTCGGTAACGGTGGACACGCTATCGACTACCGTTCGGAACTGTCCCCTGAATTGCGTTGCCGTTTCGCTCAGGCTGGACACAGAGTCGGTCAATGCCCGAGTCCATGCACCCGAGGCGCGACTGACAGACTCGGATAGGGAGTCGATGGTGTCGGCCGCCGCGCGGTAGAAATTATGGGCGAAGGGAACGACGACCCCGACGACGGCCTCTGCGATAGCGCCGATGCCATCAGAGGCTGTTCGAGCAAAGGTAAGCGCGGATCGACTAACCGATTCCGACAGTGACGAGAGGGAATCGCTCATCGTCCGGGCGAGGGCCAGTGCCGACCGAGAAACTGACTCTGCCACAGACGAGACGCTATCGCCAATTGCCCGCGTAAACAGGGTGGCAGGCCGCGCCACTGACTCTGTGAGCGACCCGATGGCATCGGCGGCGGTGCGGACCAAATACTCTGCGCCGTGGATCACCACTTCTGTTATCGGCGTGGCGAAGTCAGCAGCGGTGCGGGCAAAGGCCATGGCGCTACGAGACACCGATTCTGATAGGCTGCCCAGACTATCGGTGACGGTCCGCGCCAGAGCCCGAACTTGAGACACGGACTCAGAAATAGACGCCAGAGAGTCGCCTAGCGTGCGGGAGAACACGCCCGCACGGCTGATTACTTCAGACCAACCCGACGAGATGTCATCCGCTACCGTTCGAGTCAGAGTGAGGAACGAGCGGGCGACACTCTCGGATAGAGAGCCAACGCTATCTGATGCCGTGCGGACTAGTGCGAGAGCCGAACGAACCACGGTCTCGGTCAGGCTCGATACTGAGTCGCTCGTGGTGCGGGCAAAGGCAATCGCTGATCGCGTGATGGATTCCGTCATCGTGCTTACGGAATCCCCGACCGCTCGCGTGAACAGGGTCGCAGGACGAACGACGGCCTCGGCAAGAGTGCTAATGCTGTCGGCCACTGTTCGTGCCAGAGTAAGCGCGGCGCGAGCGACGGACTCTGAGATGGACGATACGCTGTCCGATACCGTGCGTGACAGCGACAGTGATGCCCTGACGACAGCCTCGGCAAGTGTGGGAAGCGAGTCGGCAGCCGTGCGAGCCCATGCGGAGTAGCGGGTAACGGCCTCGCTCAGTGTACCGACTGAGTCCGAGATAGAGCGAGACCACGCACCTGCGGCTCGGCTTACGGACTCAGACAGGGAGCCCAATGTGTCGCTTACGGTTCGAGCAAACGAGATGGCGCTTCGTGCCACCGTGTCGCTGAGTGAGGACACGCTGTCGCCTACGGTTCGAGCGAAGGCTATAGCGGCTCGGGTAGGTGACTCGGTCAGCGTCGAGATGCTGTCTGCGACGGCACGAGTAAACAACGTCGCAGGGCGCGCTACCGATTCTGCGAGCGATCCGACACTATCAGCGGTAGATCGAGCGAAGGAGATTATCGACCGGGACGCGGAGTCGGAGAGAGTGCCGATGCTATCGGCCGTACCCCGAACAAAGGAGATTGCAGATCGGACCGCTGCCTCTGATAAGGACGCGACCGAATCTGCCACGGCCCTGGTGAACAGAGTGGCGGGGCGAACCACCGCTTCTGAAATAGAGGCGATACTTTCGGCAATGGTTCGGACGACACCTCTGCTCCCCGTGGTCGTCTCTGACAGAGAGGAAACGGAGTCTGAATCGGTACGAATGAACGCGATGGCCGAGCGAACGAGACCGTCCGAGAGCGAACTGAGTGAATCGGCAGCAGTTGCGTAGTGGGGTGTGCCCGCCGCCGCGTGGACGATGGTGAGGTAGGGGTCGTAGGTCGTCCCGGTGTAGTGCGCACCGCGTATGCGGACGAACTCGAAGCCGGTGGGCACGGCACCCGAGAGGTGTCTGTCGCTGTTCAGCAGCATGTATGTGTTGCCCGACCCGTTGATGTTGGCGGCCATCGCGTCGTCGGTCGTGTTGTGATAGCCTGCTGCGAGTCCGACTGTAGAACTGTGCGCCAGCAGCGTTTTACCGCCTAAGCTGGCGCCCGGCACCCAACATGCCGCCAGCGAGGCATAGGCCGAGATTGCTCGCACCTGTATCGTGAAGTCGCTGCCGGTCGTGGCAACCGCATCAATGTAGACGGACAGGATCGCCGACGAGATGGCATCGGAGCCGACCACCGACGTGTTGATCGTCAGCGGAGCCTCGTAGCATTGATAGCCAGTGACCTGTCCGACGTTAGGCGTTGTGGCATTGGCATCAGTGCCTGACTTAGTTGAGCGGGCCGTTAGGTAGGTGGCGTTGGATCCGAACACATCGCCGGAGTACACGTCCGTCGCGTAAATGACGTCGGTACTCATAGCAGCGCCACGAGGTTCCCGGCGATGTTCAGCAGCGCCGCCTCTAGGTCCTCCCGCCCGTCATGCAGGACCGGCGGGCTCCACACGCGAACATGGCCCGGCGCGCCGTCCGGCCCGACCATACCTGCGGGCGTCACGTCCTTGCCGCCCTTGGTGATCTTGACGTGGAACTCCAGAAGGCCGCTCGGCCCGATCACCGGATGGTCCACGAGCGCAACCGTGTAGGCCCCCACCGTGACCACGTTGACCACGTTGGGCAACGCGACAAAGGCGGCGACCTTGATGGCCTGCCGCTGAGTCGGGTCGGTTACGCTCGCGAGTGCGTCGGTGACCGGGTGCGCCAGTAACTACTCCTGTGCCTTGGCTTTACGGCGATACGGTCCACGAACAACTGAGTCGGGATGACGGCGAATCCACGATGCCCGGGTGGCGGCGTCGTGGCAGGTCCGACAGTAGCGCCGACCGTGCTTGTCAATGATGGTGTTCGCCTCATCGAAAGGATGCCCCTTGCGACACTGGTCGCCACCCTGCCCCCGAGCGGCTAGAACCTTCTCGCGGTACTCGGGATCGGCCCACTTGTCCTTCATCACCTCGGTACGATGCGCGATCTGCTCGGGGTCCTGCCAGACACGCTTCATGGTGGCGGCAATCTGAGCATTGGTTTCCGGTGATGCTGGTGCCCGATTCTGCGCAGCCTGCCGCATGTTGGCTAGTGTCTCTGGACTGCGGGGACCGTACTTACGCCCCCGAGAGGAGGCGCTGATCTTAGCGATCCGTGCGGGATCACGAGCAATCCTGCGTAGGTGCTCCTCGCCTTGTGCGCGAAACTCTGGGCGCTCCCAGACTTGTTTCATTACGTCGGATTTCAGGAGTTTCAGCTCGGGTGTCTGCGCAGCGAGCTGTGCGGCGAGATGCCGCTCCCTGTATCCCGGGCTTTGCCAAACTCGTCGTGAGGCGTCTGCGTTCTTGGCTCGTTTCTCAGGAGACTGCAGCGCGGCAAGCCCCTTGGCCCGGAAATCTGGGTCCTGCCAGTGCTCACGCATAACTGCTGCTTTCTTGGCCTGAGCCTCTGGACTATGTGAATGGAGTCCCCGAAGGGTGCCTCCCAGAGCGCCCTTGTGCCGATCCTCGTGGCAGTTGGCACAGAGCGCGACCAGATTGGACGGATCGTTGGAACCGCCGAGGCTTTTCGGAACGATGTGGTGTTTATGGAGCCCGTTCCGTTCGACTCCGCAGTCGGAGCATCTCATGCTGCCAGTATAGCACACACTGGCGGCATGAGACACGCTATCGGTTACCCGGCCGCTGGCAAAGTCCATGTCCAGGTGCATGTCAAAGTGTCACCTGAAGCAAGAGTCGCGTCTGCGTTAAGTGTCGTATCCGCGACGAGGATTCCGCCGCCCGAGGCCCCGTAGCCACCCGTAAACAAGCCGCACTTGTGCTCTGCCGTGAAGGTCGCACCAGCGGTATACGTCACGGCAAGCGTGAATGTGGTTGCGCCGGGGGTGTGCGCGAAGGTCGCCAGCTTGCGCTGTAGACCGTTGGCGGTTTCCTCGCCGGTCAGAGCGGTGTCGCCTGTTGCCGGTCCGCCGGTGTTGGTGGTGATGCCGATAAATCGCGCGGGACCCTGGCCCGGCACGATCTGGAATGCGCTGGTGTTGGCGGGCGTAGTCCCGGCGCCATCGGTGCTCGTCCACCACTGGTCGATCTGCGCGACCGATGTGGTGTTCGAGAGGATGTTGCCGTAGACCGGAGCGGTGGTCAGACCCGTGACCGGCATGTGAATCTGATAACCGGCGAGCGTCGAGGCCGTCCACGTTGTGCCGGTGCCGGTAACGGCGGTAGCCGTGACTGTCGTGGCAGGTCCGTTGAGGACGCCGCCAAAGAGGCCACCACCCATTGTGTTGTGCAGCCAGTCCATGCCAACCGTGGTCTTGAGGTTTTTGGACCAGCCGAGGTCTTCGAACGTCCCCGGTGTTCCGAAGACGCCGGACGTGCCGCGTCCGATCATTCCGTGAACCCAGTTCGGGCCGAACTTCAGTTCGTCACCCATGAACCGGCCACGACCGATCATCGAGCGGACATCCTCATCGACGCGACCCAACACGTCGTTCGGCCCAAGGCCGGTGCGGGGCTTATTGCGGGTGACGAGCTTTAGAAAGTTCACTTAGCCTCCTTGGGCTTGGTCTCTTTGTTGAAACATCTACGGCAGACCCATCGTCCGTTGGACCAGATTATATGGCGCTGACAGTGGGGTCGGCTGCATACGGCACACTGCTCGACGCAGTATCGCCCCGGATTGCTGCATAGCGGGCAAAGCCGTGCCGGTGCGCCCAATCAGCCTGCGGCCTTGCGAGGCGCTCGCTTCCGGGGAGTGGACTGCATGGCGAGCGCAGCGGCAACGGCGGTGGCGATCCGTGCGTCGATGTCGTCGCCAGCGGCGGCCGGGGCGAGTTGCGCTCTCGCGTTGGCAGCAAGCGCCTTGGCGGCCTCGGCGACAGCGGCGTTGCCGTCACGCTGCTCGCGATCCTTGCGTTCCAACTGCTTCTCCGTCAGCGGCACTTGATCAGGCGAGTAAACCGCCCCGTGGTCGCGGACGAGGTACTTCTCGCACTCGACGCAGTTGATGACCGTCGGCCGCTCGTCGTCGGGGGAAGTCGAGCGGATGTGCTGGTGCCCAGTGGGTCCCACAAAGACGGCCTGATTCGTGTGCGCAAGGTAGACAGGAGGCATGGCTACATCAATCTCCTAGAAGATGCTCCCACATCGGGGACATGACTTTTGGTAGGCCCACGGCGCGAAGCCGCAGGGGCAAACTAAATCGCCCCGACGTGCGGACGGCCGCATTGGGGCTACCTCAAGCAGGGCGTCATACCGACGCTTGGCAGCCGAGCCGTGAATGGCAGCCGCCTGTTCATCGGTGACGTTGATCCGGCCGCGTCTGTCGGCATGAAGCCGGGCGCTACCGGGAAAATCGACTCCCGTGGCGCCGGGGAGCAGTTGGTACGTCGGCACGGGTTCCCTCGCGTTTGTCGGGAGAGACTTGGGGTGAGGAGGGGGTTGAACCCACCAAGCCTCTCCCGGGGTCGTAGTCTGGATAACGGGAGAGGACCCCGAAGGACCCTCTCCCGTGTGACGGTTTTAGCTCCAATTCCCAGCGGTGGCGGAACCAGTCCGCTGGATGCCGCCGAGGCGACCGCTGAACTGCGGCGCCGCTGCGATCAGCGTGCCGTAGAGGAACAGCGAATAGCGGAAGGTCACATCGATGACCGGCCAGGAAATGCTGATGTAATCCTGGACGTTGCAGACTTCCCAGGCGTTTGTGACGTTGGAGAAGGACTGCGGCAGGTTGTAGGTCATCAGCAGCGCGTTGCCCTGCTGGAGGTACGGGTGGGTAACCACCGAGACCATCGAGCGGGTGATGGGGTTCTGGATTTGGGCGATGGCCGCGCCAGCCTTGATCGATCCGATCTCATCCTGATCGATCCGAAGCTGGTAGGACTGCTGCCCGCCGGACGCCTGCCCGAGGATGTTGCCCGCGAAGTTGGACAGGTCCAAGCCCTCGCCGATCAGTTCCGCCGGGTCGGCCCGGAAGCCGCCAGCGGTGCTGGTGTTAGCCGTGGACGAGTTGTCCCACAGCCCGGTGAAAGCGTCGAACAAGGCGTCGTTCGTGAGCGTGCTGCCGACCGACTGGTTGATGTATCCGCCGGTGAAGCCAGCGGGGTACGTGCCAGCCGAAAGGTATCCGTCGAGGGTGTCGAGGATGCCGTCGTACTCGTTGGCCGAGCCCGTTCCGGTGTCCGCAGACGGTGGCTGAGTGCCGCTCGTCGGAATGGCACCCTGAAGGGTGTAGCGCTTGGCGCCGACGTTCGAGGCCATCAGGTAGTAAGTACCTGCGGCCGTGCCCGTCGTCACGTAGATGTTGTACGAGGCGGCCCCCGGAACGGGGGTGATGATCACGTCCGCGACGCCCGATGGAACCGCGACCGAGGCTGCGCCGGAGACGGTCGTCTCACCGAAGAAGGTGACGGCGGTCGTCCTGACGTAGATGTTGGTCGTGATGCCGGTCAGAGCAACCTCGCCCGTGAGGGCGGCGCGCTGGGTGACCGACGGGGTGCCGGGGGCTGCGAGGTTCTGGTGGCTGCCTTCAAGAATCGTGTGTTCCTCGGCCAGCATGGACTCCTGAAGCAGGATCAGGTTTACGAGGGCAGCGATGTCCTCGAAGCCCTGACCGGCGAACTGAGCCAGCCACGAGAGGGCCTCGGTGATCCCGAAGAAGCGGTAGGGGATGTTGACATCCACTGCCGTCTGGGTGCCGGTGCCCGGAAGCTGGTTCGGCCAGTTGGCCACGCCAAGCCCGCCGCCGCCGGGGAACTCGGGGATCGCCCAACGAGAGACCGCCTGCCCACCTGTGTGGGAGCCGGAGACGCCGGTGAACACCTTGATCCTGCGGCTGGTGCCCTGTCCCTGCGTACGGGGGAGCTTGTTGCGCAGAGGCGAATAGACCGGGTAGATCAGGCGGCTGGGGCTCGTCAGGTCATACGGCACGAGGCCGGTGGCCAGAGGAGCGCCCAGGGCGACGGTCTTACCGAGGTCGGCGCCCAGTTGCTGAATCGCCTGAGCGAGCTGGTTGTACGCCTGATTCTGGGGCTGTGCCGAGTAGGCCCGCAGGAACTCCGACATGAAGCTCTGCGGCATCGACTTCCAGATTTCAGGAGCCTGAAGCTTGGAGGTCTCCGCGTTCTTGCGCAGCGACTTGGCGACGCGCAGACCACGGTCCATCAACTTGGAGGTGTTGGTCGTCGGCTTGTTGCCGCCGATCCTTGAGAAGCCTTCGCCCTTGACCAGTTCGACGGCCTGTGTCGCCAGTTCGGTCTTGGCCTTATTGGTAGACGGACGGTAGTCGGCCGCCGTGAACAGGGTTGCCAGTAATCCTCCTTGGGGGATAACTGCGATTGTTTAGTTGGGGTCCACGCCCATTTGGGACAGCCGGTCCTGTGCGTGGATGCGAGTCGCGGAGTCCGGCGAAGCGGCCAGCAGACGGAAGTAGTCGATCTTGTCAGCCCGCTTGGTCTTTCGCGCCGCCTTCTGCGCCGCCTTCTTGACCGTGGCCTGAGAAATCTTCGTACTCGTGATCCCCGTCACGCCGCGCAGGGCGGACCTGTTGGGATCGGGCTGTGCCGCTAGTTCGTTGTACTGGGCCTCGATTGACTCGACCTTTTCAAGTAGTGGCTGGAGGTGGCTGCTGACAGCCTCGTCCAGTTCTGCCTGAGTATACGTCTTAACTGCAAGGTCGCCGGTGACCGACACGCTCTTGACCGCCGGGATGGTGGACGGAGCGCTCGGGTTGACCGACTTGGGTGACGCGGTGTCCTGATTGGGAACCTGCTTGCCGCTGAGCATCGTCCGGTCGAACGACGCGGCGGGCTGGCGGTCGAAGGCGTTCGAGCCGTTGACATCCATGCGGCAGAGGTCCGGGTGGACCGCCACAATGGCGTCGTGGAACGCGGCCATCTTCGTAGCCAGATACCGCTGATGACCTGCGGTGAGTGGACCGCGACTGAAGTCGGTGGCCCGGATGGGGTGGGTCGTCTCGGGGATGTGGGGCGCCTTGGCCGAACCGCTCTCGGACTGGTGGCCAGCGGAGATGTACGGCCGCTTGAACTGGCCGGGCTCGATGCTCTCGGACGGCTTGGGCAGGTCGCCGATCTGCGGGTTCTCTGCCTTGAACGCAACGGTCAGGTCCTCGCGGGCGCCGAGGTACATGTCGCCGATGCCGTCGGCCTTGCTCGCCTGTGCGGCCAGCAGGTCCGTGATGGCTCCGAGCGCCATGCCGAGGTTGACGATGTCCTCGGAGTCGCCGTCCTTGATCGCCTTGGTAAGCGAGGCGAACACGGCGTCCTTGGTCGCCTTGTTGATTGCGCCGCCGGTAGCGATGGTCGGGTATTCCTCGACCACGTCGGCTGCCTTGTAGGCCGCGCAGGTCCAGTCGTGGGCCTTGCGGATTTCCCACGGCATTTCCTCGGTCTTGCCGACCATGGCTGTCTTCTGCGCCTCGGCCGCTTCGAGCGTGTTGTGAGTGCCGAGGACGGTGCCCTTGCGCGTGAGGACGAACTTGCCGTCCTGCTCGCTAATCTTGAGTGACTTCTTTTTGAACGGATTGACGCCCTTCTTACCCTTCGCGACCTTCTTGGCCTCGGGGTGGTCGTCTTCGGCCGTGTCTTCCTCGTCGGCGGCCTGGTCGGATTCCTCGTCGGCAGCGTCTTCTGCCTCGTCGGCGTGATCGTCGGCGGCGTCGGCGTGATCGTCGGCAGCCTTCGGATCGTCATCGACCGCTGCTGCCTGTGCGGCGGCAGCGTGGGCGTCGGCAGCAGCGGCGTGGGCCTGAGCTACCTGCTTCTCGACGGTCTCGGTCTTGACGACCTTGGTGCCGCCGCACTTGTCGCACTTGGCGTCCTCGAACATGCCAGTGCCCTTGCACTTGTCGCACATGGTGCCGTCAACGGTGGTTGCCTTCTTCGTCACTGAGTCTTCTGCCTCCGTGGTTTCTGGTGTCGCTACCTTGTTGGGAAGTGGGTTCATGCGCTCTGCTGTCTGGGAGACGCCAGCCATATCGGTGGCGCTGCCGGGCGAGGCATGCGTGATCTGGGACACTTGGCTAGCACGGATCGCGCCGGGCCCACTTACCAAGTCTCCCATGTGGGAGTTGCTTCCTTCGCCCCGCGCCCGCGCTGCCGCCTCGTGAGCCTGCTCTAGGTTCGTGCGCAACTTCTCGAAGTCGGGCGGTCTCGTGGTCGGCTTGATGCCGTATCGCATCATTTCGACTTGCTGATTGCTCTTTTTCGCTGCTTGGTCGAGCGCACGTTGTGCGCGAACGACGGCCGCATCGGCAGAGGCCAGCCCGCCCGAGGAGATGCCAGCCTCGGTGCCCGAGGAACTGCCACCACCAGAACCGAAGCGACCGTGGTCATCCCGCTCCTGATCGGGGGAGTACTTCTCCAGATCGGGGCTGGCAGCGCGAGCGACCGTAAGGTTGCTAGGGTCGCGATACCGCTCCGTCGCCTCATTGCTGGCATACGGCATGAAATGCCCGCCAGTCAAACCGGAGTGAATGGCGTCTGGTGATAGACGGGTGAGGTTGCTCTCATTGACCTCCTGCTCCTGACCGGTGTGAACGTTGCGGATGCTGGCCATAAGGTCGCCCACGTCGTTCCTGCGGGTGGTGCCGAGGTGCTCGTAAATCGTGCTAGACCCACCTGTTCGGACTAAATCACCGCTGCGAACATCGCTGGCACCCCCGCCGTCGCCCCAGCGCCCATGATCGTCGCGAGCTTGGTCGGGGCTGTACTTCTCGATGATGTCCATCACCTTGTTGAGCGACGGGCTGGTGCCGATCCGCCCCAGACCGAGAGGTGCTCCGAACGGGCCCGGATCGAAGCCGGAGTCGCGCTCGCGCATTTCGGCGGTGTAGAGGTGGAACATCTTCTGCGTGTCGGCTCGGTTGAGCCCTAGGGGGTACTCGCCGGAGTCGGCCCACTGGTTGAGCCTACGGAGTGCGGCCCTGATCTCCTTGCCGGAGTCGTTGCGGACCGACCGCGCGAACTCGGCCTCGTCGGGGATGCCGACGTGCTTGGTGATGACGTCGAGCGGCTGGTGGCCCTTGTAGATGCCCTCGATGGAGTCGCTGTCGAGCGCGACCACGCCCGTGTCCTTGCCGTAGCCCGTCACGTCGAGGGCGACACCGGCCTTGCTCTTGGTGAGGACCACGCCCTCGAATGCTTCGAGGTTGCCGAACTCGGTGCGGGCGTGGACGGTGACGTGGGCGCCCTTGCGGACGCGCTGAAGCTCGCGTCGCGGCGAGGGGAGGATGCCCTCGGTGGTGGCGGTCATGCCTTCGGTGCCGAGGTCGTCCAAGATGACGACTTTGTTGACGTACTCCATCTGGCCGGTGGCGCCGGAGGCCTTAACGATTGCGAACTTGGCAGACATGTTAGCCGGACGATCTACGAGGCTGATCTCGCAAATGGTACCGCCCATGATCCTTCCGCCGCGAGCCTTGTTGTCGTGGACGATACGAGGCCGGGCGATTCCGACGGAGTAGCCAGAATAGACGCCAGCGTCCACAAGCTTGACTGCCCCCGGCTCGACAATCAGGGATTCGACATATTGACCCTTAGGTGTGTCATCGAGCCGGATTCCCTTGCCCGCCGGGGGGATGGACGTGCTATGCATCGCACGGACGTTGGAGTAGCTG
>QGNH01000500.1_pt7 | contig 49280 bp, 63 predicted proteins | sample 1735481 | NCBI WGS metagenome assembly QGNH01 (sample SAMN09239004, study PRJNA386568) | Viral metagenome, whole genome shotgun sequencing project.
CGGTTGTCTACAATACTATAGACGGACACGAGATTGAAGAGCAGCTTAACGGTGTTGAGGCAATTGCAATGCAACACGAAGTTGACCATCTCAACGGCAAGCTGTATATTGATATGCTGGGTCCTGTAAAGAAGAACTTGATTATCAGCAAGTGCCAGAAGTACTTAAAGCTGAAGGCACGAGGAGCGATATGAACGCATTGGAAATTGGCCTATTGTATCTAAGTGGGTTCATCAGCGGCCTGATTGCTATGGCTGGAGTTGTTTTCCACATAGGAAATAAGGCTTTGAACAGTGGCAAGAAGCGAGCTAAAGAGCTTGCTAAGCAGATTCAAAGTGAAGACGTTGTGCAGGCAGCTCTCGAGCCGCGTATGGCTCGCATAAAGGACATAGCCAAGATGCAGATGGACATGCAGGCTGCTCACGACGGACCACAGCGCAATGCTATGGACGGGAAATACAAAAATTCCCTGATGCGACAGATGAAAGAGCTAGAAGAAGAGAAGGTAACAATCCTTAATTCTATAGTTAAAGATGGCTTTGACCCCGACGTAAACGTTGTAAAAGAGGATGGAACTTCACACGTTGTGAAGTTGTCAGAGTTCCTTGCTGGATATGACTCAAAGGGATATGTGCCTAAAAGCGACGACTCAAAGGTAAAGCAAGTAGGTAAGTTCACTGTCCTAAAGGGTGGCAAGGATGATAAACCAACTATTCACTAGGATGTTATGTTTATAGCAGTAGATGATGGCTTCGTTATAAATCTTAAAGACTTTGATACTATGAGTATCAATTCTATCAAAGAGAAGAAGAAGGTGATGGTATCGGATGGGTTTCTAGGTTTATTTCCTAAGTTCGAAGAGAAGGAAGAGATAGTGAAGTGGTCGCTTATCATACACTATGTTAAGCCCGATGGAACCAAAGCTCAATACGGGATTGAGTGCGGCGATAGGAATGCGCTGCTCAAGTCCGCGAGAAATGTATTTAAGCAGATTCAGCAGTATGACCCGACGATGATAACTCAGGCCTTTGAAGAGGCCTTTTTTAAGGAAGAACCTAAATGATCATTGTAACCAGGAACCAGTTCATTCGTGCCACAAACATCAACCACATCATCTTAGATGAACTGGTTGAGAGTCTTCAGGTCGGTCACGAAAGTTTTGCCATGAAGAAGTATCTCATCACTGTGGTGTATACACCAGAGACCGGCAATCCTAACCAACATAACTCTGAACTTAGGGAGTGTACTGTAGCTGTAACTTCAAGAAAAGAAGCATACCTACTGTTCAATGATATTACGCATCAGATTCGTGAGCAAACACCTGATGCCCTATATCTAAACAAGATCCTTGAGAACTTCCTCGGGGACAGTGAGATGAAAAAGATTGAAGATAGTGAAACTGGCGAAAACTTTAAAGACGAAATGAAAGCGGTGCTATATGACCCCCATGCAAAAAGAGTTCGTAAGCCTAGAAAAGCAAAAAGAAAAGGTAAAGGAGTACTTCGAAAATCTAAGAAAGGCCGTAGATAATGTTTCAAAAGAAATCGGACTCAACGGCTACTTCCAGGACGAGGAAGGAACGGTTTATAAAATCGTGGAACCAGAAGGTCGCTTCATTAACTACGAGAAGATATCATACAAGCGAACGCGGCGCCTTAATGAGGAAAGAGGAGATCTTTCTCTCAAAGAAGCAGAAGCTGCAGGATACTCTGTACCGACTAAACGATAACGATTCAGAATCCTGATACAAAATATATTTGGAGGTACCAGGAATGGGCGTATTTGATGACAAACGCTATGACCAGCTGGACTGGGTCTCACAAGCAGTCCAGCCTATAGAAACGCCCTTATCGGCGTTGCTTGAGAAACTACCAGAGTCTACAAGAATTGACTTTGAGCTAATCACAGGCGCAGACAGCCAAGGCAATCTCAACAGAGATTCTTTAGTCGAGTCAATGCTAAGAAGGTTCAACAGAGGACATGAGTTCACGTGGAAAGAGCGTGACTTGATGTTCAACTGTTTTGAGCTTGATATGAGAAGTGAAGAACTCATTCTCAATCTAGAAGACCAAACCCTCACGGGCGAACTGTTTCTTATCAAGACTAAGTTCACACTAGATGAAGACCAGATTAAAAAGGTGATGGGCGAGTACGGAAGAGACCAGCTCAACCGAATGAATGCATACAACATGAATGTGCAGAGAGCACATGAGATGTTGGACCTGCTGGAGAAAAGTGAAGCTGCAATGGCTTCTAGGTCTAACAAGGTAAAGAAGCAAGCTATGATGAATCGTATACAGCAGATCTTTCAAGACAACGAGTGGCGCATCAAGAACACAGATCTAGCTAACAACGTCAGTCTGTGGATTAAGAGCTACATCGAGACTGGCGATCTAGCCGCATTAAGTAACATTACTAGACTTAAGGTGATGACATATAAGGATGGTCCCATCTACTCCATCGAGGAGACAAAATGTTAAGCGGGTATATTTCAAAGCTTGGCAACTCTCGCCCCATCTTTAAACTCCACGTAGATTTTAAGAAAGAACGAGTTGACTCCAAACTCATCAATGAATATTGCCCAGTCGCCGACGAGAACGATCCTATCTCTGTCTTGGTTTGTAGCCATTTCAGGGAGAACCTACAGGATGATAAGTTCGTCAAAGACTATGACTCAATAAAGAAGAGCGTTGTTCAAGAGATCAAGCTCAATCTGAAGAGATTCATCGACTGTCACGGTGGCTTCAAGAACGCCAAGCAGAGTGCAATATTTCGCTTTATGAATTCATATAATACTCCAGAACCATTAATCGATGGCTTGGTATATCTATATAAATATTGTAAATCCCTTGGAATGGCAACAAACGGTACGTTTACAGCCGGCACAACTGGGGTAGAACAGAAACATATAGACAACATCTTAGCTATAATTGAGCTAATGAGGAGTAAGTTTGAACCAAAATCGTAAACTCACGAATGAGGACGTAGCAAAGTATGACCCTATGGTCGAAAAATACATCAGAGATTTTGTCGTTAAGAACTGGAATGAAGCATCTACACACAAAGGGCAAGGTGACGTCGCCCTGGGAAATAGTGGAACTTGCATCAACGACATACGACAGGACCTTAAAGCAGAAGTGTGCGTCGCTCTTTATAACTATAACCCCGAGTACCGTACGAAAGAAGGACGATCAGTTAAGGAGTCGACTTTTGTTTTTAATCATCTGTTTAACCGCATAGGTCAGAAGATGAAGCGTCTTACTAAGAAACGCTATGGTTATGGAATCTGGCATTCCAACCTTGAGGAAACTTTTTGGGAAACCGATCAGGACTAAAGCTGAAATCGTACCAAGAAATCATGAAAGACATGACGGAGCAAGTCTGCGCGTCCACCGACATCAACGATATTACAGCTGGAACTCTTACACAGTCTATCCTTGAAGCTGCAGCTATATCGGCTCAAGCTAACTTTGGAGCAGCTAATACTATCTTTCTGTCGCCGCAGATGATGTCTGCCTTTGGTGGTACATGGGTTTGCCATCCAGAATTTAGTCCAACACCATGGTCTAGCAAGGATAGACTAAGCAAACGCGAAATACGTGTAGCTACGCTACAAACCTTCTTAGACAAGCTTCATGTCATTAAGGGTGAAGAACTTCACCAAGAAATCTATGATGTTGCAGTGAAACGGCTCAAACGAGCTAAATGGGCTCGCTACCAGAAACCTAAGAAAGTATAATCTCTGAAAAGGGGTTATAATGAAAATATATGAAACATCAAGTGAAGCCTATCTGGGAACAGTCGAAGACGTATACTTTGCACCCGACGTCAAATCCTCACCACGCGGGCTTCCGTGTAGAGAAAAACTTGACTATACCTTCCGTGTACTTTCGCCTGATTCATCTCCTATCGTCACTAAAGATCCCGACCGCAATGTTACTATCGCAGCTTATACAAGCAAGGAAGTCGATCTTTATAACTCATGCACCAATAGTGCTGAAGACTTCGGGAAAGCAAGTAAGTTCTGGCTTCAGCTTCAAAATCCGGACGGAACCGTTAACTCCGCCTACGGACATCTCATTTGGGCTAAAAGATCACACGGATCCCCGTTTGAAACTGAATACGAAGAGCATCCTCACTTCGATCAAGCTAAAGGTGCTGGCCGTGTTATGTTCTCTAAACCTAAGATGCGTACGCCTTGGGAATGGGCCAAAGAATCCCTTATAAACGATAAGGATACGCGACAAGCTATCCTACGTTTCTCCTTACCAGAACATCAGTGGGTCGGAAACAAAGACCAGACCTGCACAATGCATGGTAACTTCTTGATAAGAGACGACAAATTACACCTTTCAATCGTTATGCGCTCCAATGACCTCGTACTGGGTTTAGTCTATGACTTGCCGTGGTTCTGCTCTCTTATTGATAGAATGGTAGAAGAGTTGAAGCCATACTATCCGTCGCTGACGAAGGGCTTCTACACACATACAGTACACTCTCTTCACATCTATGAGAAGAACGAAGAGATGGTCAAACGAATGTTGGGGTTATAAGATGAGCAGTGCAGCAAGTTTAATTGGAGCAGCGTTACAAGCAGGAGCAAATAGTACCGGTGGTGGAGCTGGTTCTGCAGGTGGAGCAGGTTTTCCTGGTATCTACATAGGTGGAGCTGGTGGAACAGGTAGTATCAGCTGTAGTTCTCCATATCAAACAATAGGAACATCTCTAACACCTCAGCAGCAGCAAGATCTAAAAGATCTATATGACAAGGTCCAGCAGATCACTGGAACTACGTTTACCTTCCCTAGTCCTGCTACCAAAGAGGAGCTAACTGAGCTTGATGCTTTAGAGCAGCTACGACAACAAGATATGACTCAACAGCAGGTCCGCGCTTTCAAGAGAGTACCAGCGGCAATAAGACAGCGTCTTGTAGATGATATCTTGTGGACAAGAGAGTTAGCAGATCTTGAGGTAGTGGATCAAGGTAAAAGTGCTAGACAGCTAGAACTCGAATCAAAGAAAAGTCTAGGAACTCTCTATGGAACTACTGGGCAAACACTAGGTAGAGCGGGTTGGATCCATGGGGGTATTAGTTCCACTATTATAACATCTTTTCCTGGCTATCCAATGGCAGCACGACCGCTACTTCCAAGTCGTATGACTGAGGAAGATGTTATTCAGGCTCACAATGAAGCCACCATGGAAGAAGAATGTCTAAACCAAGAATAAGCCCTGAAGAAATGCAAGAGATAAAGAGGAATGAGGCTGAGATTGCTCATCTTCTACACTGCGTCGACAATGCTAAGCGCTTCAATGTTGGAGATTATCTAATCAGGTATGTGGGTGAAAACAAGTCTGCAGAGCTCAACTCATACTTCATTGAGCGCAGATTTCAGGTTGTTCATGTCGATATCAATGGTGTCTGCTATATCAAAGAAGTGATGGGCACAAAGACAAGCAGCTGGATAATGACGATGGCTAATCTAGGCAATTCTATAGAAACAGCGCGATCTAGATCGCACTATGGCGAGATGGCAGAATTTCGCTATGAACTTGATCCTCTATATGAAGACCATATCATAATGCAGCAAGATGGCAAGTATGATCCTAGCATCATGCAGAGCGACAAGTCTAAGCTACACAAAGAGATTACTGCTCACAATAAGGCTCTAAAGATCAAGACTGTAAGAGAGGCTGATGCTGTCAAGTTTATAAAAACTATTAAAGTCGGAGATACCTTGTGGTTCTCTAATGTAACATCATTCATTGTGCAGGAAATTAAGGATCTACCCAAGAGAGGTTCCTCTTCTCAGATAGACTATTATGCGCCTATCCTTCTGGGTATTACCAACAAGGGCAAGAACCTTAAGCTTAGTGTTACAGATGTAACTCGCAAAGCAGTGTATACAGCTTGCCCCAGATCTTATAAAGAGCTGAAGACCTAATAGATTCTGATCCAAGAGATTTGCAGGAGGTTCTATGTCTAATAATTTACCAGTTCCTACGCAGCAGAACGACGAATTGCCGGTTAAGTCTGGCGATGACTTCATTGGCGAAATTGAAGTGATGGACCTCTCTAAGCTTAAAGAGCTTACCTTCATTGTAAGCGTGAGCAAGGGCGATCGCAACAAGTGCCAGGTCTTAGCATCCACAATTCATGGTCCGTACAACTTCTTTGAGATGTGCGAAGAAGTTGGAAGCATGTGGAAAGAACATCAGCATCATGCAAAGGCTACTGTCTTAGGTAAGAACAGTAAGAAGACACCCAAGTTTCTAGACCAGAACACCATTGACTACATCGAGGCACATTACTTCGACATCATCACGGAAGGTATGTTAAACGGCGAGTTCGACGAGCAAAAAGAATACACATGTCAAGCTGGTATAGTTGAGGCCGATAACTATGACGACCCAACGAAACCACCACAGATTGAAGCTCCCACAGGAGATGTTAGTGCTCAGCAAACAACACCTTAGTGTTTTTTATGTTTACATACATTCTGACCCCATAACTGGAGAAGTTAGATATGTAGGAAAGGGGTCCGGGAGAAGGGCTTATAGCTTTTCCCATCGTTACGGTCATCATGCCAAATGGATTGGTAAGTTAGCAAAAAGTGAACTAAAGCCTCTAGTGGTTATCTTAGAGAATAATCTCCCTGAGAAAGAAGCCTATACGAGAGAAGAGCATTATATTAATCACTTTAGATCACTTGGGGTAAAACTTACAAACAGCACTGCTGGTGGCAATGGAGTCAGTGGGTATAAATTTTCCACAGAGCAAAAAGAAAAGTTTAGGCTTAATAGCACTGGGAGAAAACAAACTCCTGAACAAATTGCAAAAATGGTTGCAACAAAAATAGGCAAGAAAAGATCAGCAAACGCCTGCAATGCCATATCTAATGGCAAAAAAGGTAAAAAGCTTTCTGATGAGCATAGAGCTGCTTTATCTAAAGCGGCTAAGAATAGGCGCAAACGTGTTACTAAATAAAATACCCGTTTTGGACAAAGGCTACGTTGCCCTCATCGACTCAATGAATGGTACTCACCATTTTCAGCACCTCAGGGATGAGTTTCGCATTCCTATTGATAAGCTGGAAAAGATGGCCACAGCATCTCTAGTTATCAGATGTCCTGTGTGGTTTCAGCTAAGGCTGTCGCTATCATCTCTTACTATTGTCGGAGCACCGAACAAACCTCTGGAAGCCTTTCTTCCTAACGCTGGGGAGATTGGCACAGAGGACAGAGCAACGAATGAAGCAATATCAGATGACATAGCGAGAACTACTGCTGCACTTCTTGTGAATCCTAAGGCTTATCGAGCCGACGGAGCAGATAGCTTCATATCGCAAGTAATGACCCCCATGAATGTTTACACTACACTCCTAGTATCAGGCACTCTCGCTGAGTGGAGAGAACTTATAGGACACGCAGGTCCAGCACCGATGGAAGCATATCTATTAGCAATCAGACAGATCATCAATGTGGAGTGGCCTCATGGCAAATAAAAGTTGCCTAAAATGTAATAAAATAGCCACTAAGAAAAATCTCTGTAATGGGCATTATGCCAAACTTTGGCGTTCTAAGAATAAAGAACGTACCAAGGCGGCTTCCCAACAGTGGAAGCAGTCACATAAAAAAGAACATTCACAGTATCAAACTGAATATGTACGACAAAGATTAAGCAACGATCATGAATATCGTTTGCGTAAAAATTTACGAGCTAGATTATATAGAGCGCTAAAACGTAACACAAAATCAGGTTCTGCCATTAAAGATTTAGGCTGCTCCATAGCAGAACTCAAGAAACACCTAGAATTTCAGTTTGAACCTCTAATGACGTGGGATAACTGGGGTCAAGGTGATGGTAAGTGGCAAATCGACCATATTATTCCTTTTTGTAACATTGATTTATCAAATACTGCATTAGTTAAAATGGCTTGTCACTATACTAACTTACAACCACTGTGGCAAAAAGAGCATTTCATTAAGACAGCAAAGGATCGCCATGGGAAGACCTAAAGGCGCTAAGAACAAATCCAAGGTAAAAGCTAAGACCAAAGCACCTAAGGATCCTAGGATTCAAGAAGTATTTGAAGAAGAGATAGAGTTTATGTGTCCAATAAGAGGTTTAGTAAAACAAAAAGTAAAGGTAAGAAAATTCAAGCCCCTTAGTTCGTTGCAACTACAGCCTATAGTTGCTGGTGACCCGCTCGCTGACATAGAGTCTAAAGACGATGGATTGTCTATATACTCTGAAGACGACCCGGAGACATAATGGAAATCCTATTCTTTATAGTATTATTGGCAGCAGTATTACTGATCGCGTCTAATGCACCGCAACCAGGTGCGCCGTCGCGTAAATCTGACTGCCCTCCACATGCGTGGACGAACATAGAGGTCAAGAACAAGGCAGGCGAGATCCAAGGGTATAAATTAATCTGTACGAAATGCGGACCGATTAATAAAACCTGAGGACCGATGAAGCCTGAGTTATCTCAATCTGACAAGAACTCCATTGAGTGGAGTGCTAAGAACGATCCTGTCATCAAATGGATACGAAACAAGAATGCACTCAGCTTTCAGCCTGGCGACATTCTCATCAAAGAAGAGATGATGCATAGCGGCATATGGCAGATGGTGCCGGTAAGTCCAAGATCTCAAGTCCCTAAGAAGTACATGTTCATGTACGAGGACGAGTATGGTATTGGGTATGTTAAGCAGCTCAAAGCTGAATCAGCAGAGTATGTCCACAACATTACCTGCTTAGCCTCTATAGACCACGATAGGATTAGGTTTCAAGTAGACCCTGAGTATGCAACGCATATCTTGCTAAATGGTGAGGGAACGTACGATCACTCAGTAGAGTACAAGCTAGTAAAAGAGAGACGTGAAAAAGTAAGGCAAGAGAACCTGAAGCTCCTTGCTAAGCGCAATCAGAACAACAACGATGTAGATGCAGCATTTCGCTCCTTTGTGGTTGGTAGGAAGTTTTGGACAGCTGAGGACATGGCAGGCACCAACAGGCAAGAATTAGAAGTCATGAATGCTTCCCTTACTAAGGGCATGCTCGGCGGAGAAGTGTGTGCACTCATGATTAGAGAGCAAAATGGCACAACGCGACTGTTAAGCTGTGAGAGGTTTCATGGCTATGTATTTAAGAGTAAACCCTGGAAATTAGAGGACGTGCTGTGAGGCCTTCAAAGATAGCAAACTATATGGACATGGCTGTTGTCATCTCTGAGAGATCTCATGACTCCGAGACCAAAGTTGGCGCTGTGCTTGTCAACGATAACTCCGGTGCCATCATAGCTACAGGCTACAACGGGTTTGTTAGAGGGGCGGATGATTCAATTCTCCCAACTACACGACCTGAAAAATATGAGTATATACTACACGCTGAACAGAATCTTATTGCGAACGCTGCGCGTCATGGAATTTCTATGGCTGATTGCAGCTTAATATGTACCATGAGTCCCTGCAAGACGTGCATGAGGATGTTGGTGAACTGTGGCATAACTAAGGTTGTTGCCAGTCACCTATACAGGGACTTCAACGAGATTCTGGAGATGAAGGATGTCCAAGTCAAAGTCGAAGAAGACCAAGAAGGGTTCTTCCACATATCGTATTCAGTGGCTAAAACGTAGAGTGGGGCGAGCTGGAGACGGTAAGATTGAGACCTCATGGGAGTCCGAGCCAACTCCAGGAATTAAGCTTTACATTCACTATGCTGACTATATGGGATCTGGGTCTATTCACTACGATTACAATCTATACGTCAATCGTCCCCATATACTCAAACGTGACATTAGATTTGGCAACCACTATATAGGGAAAGCACTGACACTCACAGCAGCCAAACTACAGGCAAACAAGACCTTCCTAGCATTCTTTGTTAGAATACTGCTTGACTCTCGTCTTAAAGATAGTCCAGAGAGTATTGGGTGGACAGGCACAGAATGGAAGGATATACCGTGACATTGGTGTTTGTTGGATCTAACCCGTCTTGGGCCAGTTCTGTATCTAAGGCATTTGATATGTCCACGTACAGTGGAAGAGTACTAAATGGTTGGACAAAAGAGCTAAGTGGTGTTGATTACTTTAGGTATGCTAATGTCTGTGATAAGCCTACGCCCAACAATAGACCTCTAAAAGATTCAGAGATCAAAGACAATATTGCGCAGCTGAATACGTGGCTTGAGTCGTATGGCAATATCAAGATTGTGGCGTTAGGTAAGACTGCGACTAAAGCGCTGACACTGCTTCAACTTCCGTTCTACGAGATGCCACATCCGTCTGGTCTGAACAGACAGCTTAATGATCCTGAATATATAGCTAAGAAATTAAAAGGACTAAAGGAATACTTAGTGCTTGCTAAGAGCAATGACGATAGCGGCGATGCCACCGATGAGGGAAATAACTCCAAGTAGGTATGCCCAACCTGTATTAAGTCCAGTGCTCTTGCCTGTCGTTGCATCGCTGTATGCCTTAAGATCATCGATACGACCAACTAAGCTCTTTGTATTTGACTCAAACTTATCTAAGATCATGTTATTGGACTCAATCTTCTCGTTGATAGTGTCGAATCTCTTCTCAGATGCAGTCTCGGCTTTTGACACAGCACGTTCAGCAGCACTAAGCGCACTAGCCACGGCTTTTTCTTGAGCATTAAAGGCATTAGCCACAGCTTTCTCTTGCGAGATAAGAGCTGTAGTCACGGCTTTCTCAGCAGCACTAAGCGCAGCAGAGACAGCTTTTTCTTGAGCTTCCCAACGTTGTTGATAAGCCCTGTCGCGCTCATCCATAATCTTACTGAGATACGTATCTAGCATCCCAGTAGTCCATTCTATATTATTGTTCATTAATGTCCAGCGATCGTGATTGCAGCGAAGGTGATTGCAGCACCAGTTCCATCAGTTCCACCGACAAGCAATCGACCGTTCACAGAAGCACCAGCTCCACCATCTACGGTGATTGCAGTACCTGCAACGATATTTCCTCTGAACACACAGCTTGTACCCAAGGTAGCTGAGCCACCAAGACCAGCAGCATTGCTGCCAAGCACGAATGCTACGTTATCAGCAGATCCACCATTAATGATGGAAACAACTGAGCTAGTAGCGGTAGTTAATGTAGTACTGATTTGGAAAATCCACTGTGCATTCGGATCGCCCAGAGCATCCAATGTGAGAGTTCCTGTTAGAGCAGCAGAAGAGGAATAACTATAAACACCAGGAGTTAAAGTAAGTGTTCCAAGGTCGATACCGCTCTTATCAATAGCACCAGTGCGTGCACGTAGGTTAGTATAAGCAGATTCAGCTTGAACACGCGAAGCAATAGCTGTAGCATCATCACCATGAGCAGCTCCTACAATAGAACCTGCACCAGCTATGATTGCGCCAGATCCAAATGAGCCACCAGATGGTGCACCGAATCCAGTGATAAAACTAAGATCGTTAGGAGCAATGCCTACATCACCAGTAATAACAGAAGAACCTGTGTTGGTAATTGCAGTAGCAGCGATAAGTTCATATGAAGCGAATGCTCCCATCAAACCTGTCATAAGTCCAACTTGTGGACCAACTGGAGAACCACTCATCAACGGGAGAATCTCGTCAATAGCTGCTTCTGTGTCTGCGTTGCCGCTGCCACCAAGCATAACAAGGAATCGTCTGATTGCATGAGCTGACATCGGAACGCTACCAACTGTTTGAAGACAGTGAATAACTTCGTTTGCCTCAGATGTACGCCCCATGGCATCAATGATGTTTCGTTTAAGTATCTTACTAATCAAACGTTTAGAAAAAAGAGCTGTCTCAAACTCATCTGCTTCCGCTTTTCTGTAACCTAAGGCTACTAGTAGACCGCGTTTAGCTTCTTTTGACAATGACATGTATGTTTCTCCTATACGAAAACTATCTTTATATTACCAGTGAAAGTGACCTAAAATGGTCATAACAGTCCATATTATACCGCTCGATCCTATGAGCAAAGTCAATACCTTGGCAGTTACCGTCGCAGCGTTCTTCAGCCACGCCTTCACAGCATCTTTCTTTATTCTATCTATTTCTATTGGGGCTAGACGAGCATCTACCTTCATGACTAAGGTCTCTAACATATCCGTTCTAAGCATGTGTTCTCTCAGGGATGCTGTATTCTCTTGGAGGATATTGTTCATGCGCATGAACTCTTGATACATCCGCTCATCTTGAGTGAGGTGATCTTCGAAGGTGGCTTTTTGAAGTGCCTGCTCCTTGTCGATCTTGTGAACTATGCTAGCAACCTCGTCAACCTTATCCTGAATGTAGTCAACCTTGAGGTCGATATCTTTGGCCATAATGTGTCCCTATAGGTACTTGTCTAGTTTAATCCTATCATACTTGGTGATTAAGCGGTGGGGCTACAGTAACGCACAACCATATGCGGTATATTCACACCCGACAGCGTTCTAGGACTGTCATAGGGACACGCAAACCATTGGGCCCTTGTCCGTATACCCCTTATCCTTATTTCTGATACTAGACATCCGTATCAAAAGGAGTATTTATGGCAAATGATGACTTAAATGACTACTTAAAAAAGTTCCAAGCCAAAGCCAATAAAGGCAGCGGCCAAACAAGTTACGGAGGTAACATGAGTCCCTTTACGTTGGTAAAACGTGCGTTCCTAGGTTTCCTAGGGTTCGTCGCGTTTTTCGCTCTTCTGAGCAGCTATTACACGGTGCAGCCGGGTAATCGCGGAGTGTTGGTTACACAAGGCCATGTGCAACAAACATTAGCAAATGAAGGTCCTGGCTTTAAGACCCCGTTCTTGACTACTCTTCATGAAGTCTCTGTTCGTCAGCAAACTAAGAAATTCCACACTGAAGCAGTAAGCTCTGACAAGCAATATGTCGGCGTTGATCTGACGATCATGTATTTAGTCCCAGAAGGCAGCGTAATTGATATGTTCACTAACTTTCAAGGAAACCCCTTTGATGCACTGATTCAACCGCGAATCACTGAAGCACTTAAGGAAATCACTGTCCTGAGTACGGCACAGGGAATCTTGGAACAACGTGAAGAGATCAAGCAGAAGACCCTTCTCTCGTCACGCCTCAAGATCGGCAATAAGCTGAACCTTGTTGACGTAGTCGTCGAGAACATCACCTTGAGTCCTGAGCTAAATCAAGCTATCGAACAGAAAATGGTTCAAGAGCAAGAAGCAGCTAAAGCTAAGTTTACACAGTTGAAGACTACGATTGAGGCTGAGACTGCTGTTATTAAAGCAACAGGTGAAGCTAAGTCTATTCGTATCCGCGGAGAAGCTATCAAGCAGAATCCGGGTCTTATCAACTTGCAGATTGCAGAAAAATGGAATGGCGTTAGTCCGCTAGTTGTTGGTGCCGGTTCAGGTTCCAACGTCTTGCTGCCGCTAGGCAAACGTCCGTCTAACGATCAACAGTAATTAGTCAGGGTTATCTGGGGTCTGCTTAGCAGGCCCCGATCTTGTGTCCACTTCAACATCAGACTTAGCACCACTTGCCTCAATACGCTTCTGCATTACCTTCCCGCCAAAAGCCGCACTTAAAAACACACTGACAAGCAAAGAGATTCCACTATAGTCAATAGGCATTCTGCTTAGACCTACAAATGCTACAGCACAGCCAACTAAAAGACTTATGAAACTCATAACTCTATTCATGCTGACACCGCTTGACTCACTAAATAGTTTGGACAACCACTGCTTCATGTCTCTATTATATCGTAGGTATAATCCTAAACGGATAGGAGATATTATGAAACTCAGCAGACTTATTGACCCGCGATTCAAAGATGTAATTAGACGACTTCAGATTGAACGTATTCCACTTAAAGGGGCTTACAAGCTCAAAAGCATTGTTAAGGTCATTGATGATGAACTTACAAAATATGAGGACCTTAGGAAGGATGCTCTAGATAAGCTTGGGCTCAAAGATTTAACTGGGGCGTATATAGTAGACGAAAGAGGCAATGTTCAATTCAACGAAGAGAATGGTAAGGAGTTCGCAGCTGAACTACAAGACCTTGCTAATCTAGATGTTACTATACCTAAGTTGAGCATCGCAGATCTGGGCGACAAGATGAGCCTCTCCGTAGAAGATCTGTTCTTCATAGAAGAACTATTCGAAGAGTTTTAACTCTTATTTTAATCCTAAAAACTTAGCAACAGTCAACAGCTTCTTGACAAACCATCCAAAGGTATGAGCTGTTGTATGAGAGCTTGTAGGTTCTTCCCAAACAGCAGATGCTATCTGACCTGCAGTCGGAGTAGTAAAGGTTCCAACTGTATTATCTGTTCCTACCCCCACTAAGACATTAGCCGGTGAAGGAACTATAAGTGTTCCTGTTCTATTGTTAGTAGTACTATCTGCTTCGTAGGCTATACCTAAGCGCACATTAGCAACACCAGGATCAGTCCAGCGATCAGAGCCATCGTAAGTACCAATCTGCGAAGTCCCATTAACTCCGTAGTTGATTCCCACTTTCACATTGCCTACAGTAGGAGAAACATATACACCAGTTAAGTTTCCACCGTTAATTTCGTATGCAACACCGTTCAAAACATTGTTGATTCCAGGGTCGGTAGTAGTTCCACCAGCAAAAGTTCCAGTCTGTAGAACTCCAGCAAATTCATAAGTTGTTCCAGTCTGAACATGCGTCACACCTGGATCAGTGAACAAACCACCGTCCAGTGCTGCAGAAGCAACAAATGATGTTCTACTTTGCCCATTAAGAGGTCCGCTGCCACTATCAAGCACTACACTGCTTGGGTTAATAATGTCATCCCAAATTACAAACTCATTAACTTTGATCCTAGTGAAAGATGCCCCTTGGTATGGGGAAGGACCAACCATTATATTCATAGCATCAACTAGCCTTGGATTTGGCCAGACACCACCATTGGCAGCAGAAATAAGAACATTATCAACGTAGATTTTACAGTGGTTGCCGCTTGCAGTTGACATGTCGTAGAGCATAACAATGTCGTAGTATTGATCAACTACAGGTGTCCATGTTCCAATATTTACGAGTAAGTCGCTACCTGCTCCATAATTTTCTGCTTCTTGGTAAATATGAGTAGAATCAATTAACGCTCCAGCAGTTCCGTTGTATCCATAGCCAGGAGGCGTAATTCCCCATATAGCGATGTTTCCAGTATTTTGTCCAAAAGCACACCGAATTAAAACAGACATTTTGTTGTTGGTGCTGACGCTGCCTTTACCATGAAACACCAATCCTTGGTTCTGCGATATACCATGGTCCATATCTAAGTACCCAGCACCAATAATTCCAGTACCCACTGCATTAACTTGCGTAACAAAGTTAGAGGCAAACTGCTCATGTGCTGCTCCACCGGGAGCGTATCTAGCATCTAGCATGTCTCCGCGAAGATCGAAGGTCACATTTGCCATTATTCATCCTTCTTACATGTGTCACAAATCATATCAGGAGTTCCGTCGTAGAACCATACGAAAAATCTTTGACAAATAGTACATAGACCGCTGTATCGACTCATCTTCTTACCCATAAGTTAAACTCGTACGATTGTCCCAGATTTGGTTGAACAGGTCTGTAACACCAGCCCAAGTGATAATTAGTCCAGTGGTTTCATCTAATTTCTCGATCTGCCAGACTGCAGCAGAAGTAGCAGAACCTATAGTAGCCTTGCCTATGTAGGTTATATTTGCTGTCGTATAGTCATCAAGTATTAAATCGTAATTATGAGGCACTATGCTAACAGCACCCGAGACTGGTACAGGGGTAGCACGAAGTTGAGTATCAGTTAGAGGTCCTGTTACCGTAAGAGGTGATGTTAGTTTTGAGTCTATAGAGACCAATGATGCATTGGCAGTTGTCTGCAAGGCTGATGTGCTAGCACCAGCAGGTAGAGGTAGAGCTACTGCACTCACTGGCTGCGTCACTGCAGAACCATCTACCTTCCAGGCAGATGTCCCTCCCAGTCCTTGGTCTACTGTTCCTATCTCTAGGCTTTCCATCTCAATCTTTACATTGAGTGAACCATCAGGGTTAACGGTAAGTGTATTGCCGCCTTCTACTATAGAAACACTACCTATAGAGATAGTGCCATCAAAAGCTACAGGAAGTGGATTGGTGCTATCATAAGCATTGCCAAGTTCATCAACTTGAAATGTCCTAAGTGCTACAGTGGGTTCTTCTGCATATACGGCGCGCATGTACTCATCAGAGTTAATAGCCGGACGTTTCTGTTCCGCAGGGCAGAATATTACTGCAGATAAGGCCACTGTATAAGCAGATAGGTCTGTAGGAAGGTTTATAGCTCCACCATCAGGACCAATGATCATCTGGGTCTGACTTAAAATGTCTTTGACTTCCAGCTTATATAGAGTAGGAAGAGTATTAGCTGATATGTGTACGTCTTGTTTTACTTTGAACAGTGTGGTATCTGGGACAGTGATGAGCCCATTTGCTGTACCATTAGCTGTAAATAATTGTGGTGCAACTGCACGATAGCGCTTTTCTAACATAACCCAACCTTGCCAAACATCGATGACCCTTCATCGACTTATAACTATTGTATCAGACTTAACTACTTATCTTAATAAGATAGAAAAAGTTCAAACTTGTAGTACCATTGCTAATACTTGGTGTAGTTCCCGCAGCAGATGCTTGAATATCTATGGTATCATTCAGTAAACAAGGCACTAAATCATCGACTACAACTGTATCTGGTTTTTGTGTCGCAGCGCCAACAACATACTTATTTCTGGCAATTTCCGCGCCGTTTTTACGAATAATGATGTCGTAGTTATTACCAGCTGCTGCAGTTACTGCAGTTAAACTTAAACTTGCTTTGATAAGGTACTTACCGTTACTAGGAATCGTATATATGCCGGCTGAATATGCAGCAGACTGAGTATCATAGTCTTTAGTAGCAAAAGTGATTGTAGCCAAAGAAGAAGTTATTGTTGTAGTAGAACCATGATATCTAGCATTAACAACTGAGCTAGAAGCGCCCGAGATTGAGCTGATGTTCAGTACAGTATCGGTGCTTGTAGAGGTCAATGTCAAGGATGAATCGAGGGCAACAGTGATAGTATCGCCGACAACGCAGTTAGGGACCACTGTACTTGCGAATGTTCTAACACCAGATCCAGTTCCTGTTTGAACTAGAGCACCATTCTTATAGATCTGAGCGAGAGGAGTCCCTGTTGTGGTAGCAGCCGTAAAGTCTACAAGGTAGTCGCCGGCAGCTGCAACAGTATAGACTCCAGTAGCGGAGTTAAAGCCACTCAAGGTATCTTTGGTAACTGTTGTCCATGTTGGAATAGTAGTATTAGCAGTAACCGACCCTGCGTTCTTAATTGCACTAAGAAGAACTTCTTGTACTGCAGTATTTAAAGTATTTAGAGCATCTGTTACAGTAGATCCGGTCACACCCGAAGAATTTGTAACATCGGTAGAAGCGATTGTAGCCCAAGCAGGAGCAGCACTTATTGTGCCGTTACCAGTTTGACTTAAATACTGTTTAACTGAAGTTATATTTCCTGCGAGCCTTGCCGCTTTTGGAGTTGCATCTTCGTAAAGAGTATCGCCTAGAGTAGTCATTGGCGATAATGCATTAAATGCCGCATTAGCAGAGGCTGCAGCTGTTCCAGTACCACCATTGATAAGAGCTACAATGCCCGTTACGTTCGCGGCATTTCCAGTCGTACTTTGATTTAATGTAGGGAAGTCACCAGCAACGGCAATACTTAACACACCGGTTGTTGTGGTATTTTTAACAATGCCTGTGACTAATGCTCCTAAGAACTGAGCGTTTGTTAAGCCTGCGTCGACAGTGCCTTGAACAATAAACTTATTAGCAAGTGTGATGTTAGCAGAACCGTTAAAACTAGTTCCTGCAATAGTTCTAGCTGTAGTCAATGTGGCTGCGCTACCAGTCGTATTTTGGTTCAGAGTGGGGATATCTGCCGCAACAATTAATCTAGCAGTTGGAGCACCTGCCGAACCATTAGGTGCAGCTAAGAAAGTATTCGCAGACTGAGATTGAAAAGTCAAAGTTCTAGTAGCAAGAGTATAAGTAAATGGATTAGCTGCAACAACAGCTGCAGCCCAGTTGATGCCGTTGCCAGCAGCAGAGTTAGCTATAAGAACGTTTCCATTAGCTCCAACAGTGAGAACTGTATCGCCTCCACCGTTATTAGATCCGTTATTGGTTAGCAAACCGCCCTTAACAGGAGTACTAACGTTACCAGAGATAGTCGCAATCTGGTCTTGATACTTAGTGAACAATATGTCTAATATAGATGAGCTAATTCCTTTTCCAACAGAGATATACGTATCTGTGATTGTATAGGGCAATGGAGAGATTGCGCCAGCAGTGACATCAACATACTGGTTATAGCCAACGAATGGCCCAAAACTGAAACCATCCATCTGTCCAGAAGTGTAAATATCAGCTACCAAACCTACGATATTTGTAGCAAAGCCCATCAAACATGTTGGATCTTGAATATATAAAGCTAATGTAGCGGGAACCCAAGTAGTCCCACCATCAACCCACATAACACACATATGGTCTGTTACAGCACCAGATATAGGTTGAGAAGGTTGCATCACAGCAGGAACTGTGGTTACCGCAGCAGGATTGATGATGTCATTAAGTAAAAAGCTATCTAACAGTAAGTCCCAAGCAGTGGCGTTGGCTGTTGCTATATGAAGAATCAATCTATAGTTTACGCTGGATGCAGAAGATACAAAAGCACCAACAAAAGTATGAGCGGCATTGACTGGACCTTTTAAGGTTCTAAGCGGAGTAACAGGAATTAAAACCGCGTTTGTTATGTCATATACAAACACTTGTACGTCAGAATTAGCTCCAAGAACCATTCCAGACGAGCCCTGATAGGCAAAACTTATTTGAAGTGCTTGACCTTTATCTAAACTATTAATAATAAAGTCAGTACTAATGCCTTCACCTTCTCTACTTGTAGCATCTTTACCAAGGTCAAAACTTGCAACTCCTACTAGAGGGGTGCTAGTATTTCTAGTGAATGTGACACCAGCGACAACGCCACCGGTTCCATCTACAGGTGCAGTATCACCACCATTTGCAGTAATATGAGAACCAGTTATATATTGTCGAGTGGCCGCGTTACCAGTTATAACGCTAGTTGCTAAGGCTACAGCTCCAGGAACAGCATCGTATGCTGCCTTCAGTTGAGTTGCAGTTGGGTTGTTGGCAAGAGTTGGTCCGTTATACCATGCAACAGTAATGTGGGTAGGCGATAAGACTGTAACTAAAGGAGTAAGATAACTTTGTGTCGGGTGAAAAATGTAATCAATATTGATACCGTTGCCGGCATCGCCTGCTGCAACAGCTGTATATGTAATATCATTAGCAACAACAAAAGCGAGTGCCGGATTACCCTGATCGTTATATAGGTTCCAGCCAGAGGTATCAACCTCTGCATCTGGGTTAGTGATGTAGTTGCTACGAGAAGCATCAAGCTTATTATTGAAAGTGCTCCAGTCAGCAGCAGAGAGATAACCATTTGTAACACTGTCGGCTTTAGGAATAGACACTACGCCAACTGTATTCACAAGAGGCGCCACTACGCTAGTGAGAGCAGATCCATTTGCGGCAGCTGTGATTCTTCCCTTAGAATCTACAGTAATATTGGCTAATGTATAAGGTCCAGCTACAACCGTTGTATTGGTCAATGTAAATACAGCGCTACCTGGACCAGCTGCTGTTCCATCGCCAGTTAGGGCTGTTATGTAGCCACCAGCTGGTTGCTTGTTATTAAAAATGTTCCAGTCAGTAGCAGAGAGATAACCATCAGTTGAAGTGGTAGCCTCTGTAATTGAGATTACACCAGCGGTATCAACAATAGGAGCTGTTGCTGATATAGCAGCTTGAGCTCTTGCTGGAGTGAAATATAAGGCACCATTCTCAGGCACAACAGAGGTATCTAATGTATGAAATGTCTTGTCGCCACGGAAATATTGAGCAGTAGTGCCAGCAGTGATTAAAGGCTCATTGCCTGATGCACTACCAGTTACATTACCCGTTATATCAGCAGCAATGTGACCAGAACCATCTCTCTTTACTATAGAGTCTGGGGTATTTGCAGATGTCGCTGCATTTGCTGCAAGTTCGGCTGCATGAATGTCAGCAGCACTGGACCCACCAACTGAATTTACAGTTGCAGAAACAATGCCAGGGCCAATAGCGCTGACGTCATCTATTAGACCTGTGATTGCTGGACCACCAAGTCCACCAGGAATCTGTGAAACAGGAACAAGACCTGTGTTATCTAGTGAAGCAATTCCGTTAGGTTGACCGACCTCAGCAGCTAAAACAAAGCCTTCAAGACCACCTTCAATGGCGTCAATGAGCTCTGTTGACTCAGCAGCCTTAGCAACCAGCTGCTGTATTGTTTCTTTTAGGTCTTCTGATAGTTTAGACAACTTTATTCTCCACTTACTTAACCTTGATTATATCATGGTTAGAAGCCCGGTTTACCGTCTGGAGCGTCAGATACCTTGATAGAGTTCCAGTAAGCCATCTCTTCTTCTTCAGATGCAAATCTGTTACTTATTGGCTTAACAGCTTCATTCATCCAGTTGTTGATAGAGTTACCCCAATTTTCATCTTGAGATTTCATTACTTCCCTGGACTCTCCAAGACCCATGCGCTGACCTGCCATAATCATATCCTCTGTAGAAGGAGATCTATGATCGGGTCGCAACATAGCTTTGCTGTTCATCATGTTGGCAAGTTGGCGAGCCGATGCATCATCACCGCTCTCATAGTCTACGTCGTATCTCTGAACCATCTCGTCGCCATTGGGGAAGTCAGGATGATTAGACCAGGTCTTCTTAAGGCCACGCTTCTTGTTCTCTTCAGCGATCTCCGCTGGAGTCCACTTCTTTACAGGTTGCTTTCTCTTAAGTTTAGGATCAGTCTGAACTCCAGCTTGAGTTCTAGTGTTATATGTCTTAGCATTAACGTTGGGTCCGACACCGCTTTGCTCAGAGGTATTGTTCAGCTTACGTCTAATATTATCAGTTACACTGTACTGACCAGCACCCCTAGGTCCATAGTCTGATTTCTTAGCATTGGTGCCAATCTCACCAACTAGATGATTAGGCACACTCGGTAGAGTAGCTGCTCCAGCAGTATTAGGTATACTTGGACGAGGTGCGGGAGAAATTAACGGTGCAGGACCTGCTGATCGCTTGCCCTGATCCTGCTTCATCTTTCTCTTTGCTGCTTGATGAGCAAAATCACGCGCAACATTTTCTGGACTACGCATCTTGCTCAGACCAGTAAGACCCGACAAGGACTTAATGAGTTCATCAGCAAGATCATTTGCCTTATCCTTAGGCAGGAAGAAATATCTATTTGAAGATGTACTCTTCATAAGATCCTCTACGAGCCCGCGTTCTACAAACCCGTCACATATTCCATTCACAGTGACAATAGGGGTCTCTGGTGGAATTGAGACAATAAGGTTATTATCGTCTACCTGCTTAATCTTGATCTGGCTCATACTCTATCTCCTCTTCTTCGTATATATCATCTGACTTCTTTAATTTAGGCGGCGGCTTCTTAGCATCTGCCAACTTATGCTTATGCTTCTCATCTGCAAGCTGAGTCTTCTGCTTCATCTGTTGCTTTAACTGAACTTCCATCATCTTAAGTTTAAGAGCTTGTTCTTTCTTCTTAAAGTCAAGTTCCATCTCAGTCTGCTTCTTATGTAGCTCAAGTTTTAACTTACGTTCCTCAAGATCCATATCTGCCATCTTCTTCTGTACTTCTTTTTCAGAACCATCAGGAGATTGAGCCTTGGCGTTATCAAATTCTAGATCCATCATGCGCTTCTGGTGTTCCTTGTCGGAACCATCTGGCGATGCACCCTTGGCATTCTCATACTCTAGATCAAGCATTCTCTTCTTGTGTTCTTTCTCTGTCTCAGGATCTGGAGTCTGCATCTTGGCATGCTCGAACTCTAAGTCCTTCATTCGCTTAGTGTGCTCATGCTCAACATCACCCTGACGCTCTTGATGTTTAGAATCAATCTCAGCTTGGCGCTTCTTCGTCTCAAGTTCAACTTCATTCTGTGACTTAGCATTTTCAACGTCAACCTGCGACATATCCTGTGTAGCAGTAGCTTTAGCTTCTGCTGTAAGATCTGGTGGCATAGAGTGACGACCATGAACGATATACTCAATCTCAGGAGCACTATAGCCCTCAGCCTCTAATGCTTCTTTTAACTTGTCATCTTCATCCGACCCATCTTCATTTCCGGAATCCTCGTCATCTTCCGATTCTTGCTCGGATGACGGATCTGAATCATCCTCGTTCATTTCAACGGGCTGCTCGTCAGGAGATTCCTCTTCTAATTCTTCACCTTCAGGTTGGGCAGGATCAATTTCCGGGGAAGATCCAGAATCACCTTCTTCGTCTGGCGCTTCTTCTTGACCTTCTTCTGGTTGTTGAGCAGCCTCGGGGTCCATCTGTTCTTGTCCGGGCTGTGGCTCATCGAAGCCACCTTCTTCTTTAATGTCCATAATAGCATCTTCGTTATTAAGTCTAGCTTTAATTAAAGCCCAGCGCTCCTTAAGAGACTTGACCTTTTTTCTAGGGTCTTTCTTAAGTGGTTCCTTACCTGGAACTGGTTCTTGCTTTCCGTCTGCTGTGACTTCAATAATCTTATCCACGCTATCTCCTTATATGTAGTCTACCAAGAAGCGTTTTTGGTAGTAACCTTTCATGGCATCTTTCTGTTGAGCAATGATCTTCTCAAGATCTGCCAAACGATTCTGCAAGAATGCAGGTCCTAAAGTACCAACACTCTGACTAGTACCGTCAATACCGATGCTCACAGAGTTATGCGGAAACAAAATAGGTCCCATAACTGACAAAAGCTTAAAAGCCGCTAAATTCTCAATAAGTCCCACTATCATAGCAGGAACCTTATTCAACTCAAAACCAGAGTTATATGTAATGCGCACAGCTCCAGGCCAAGCGTTCAACATCTGACTGTTGAAGGCATGAAAGCCCAAACCAGAATAGATGCTAACGATAAGACCAGAGATACTGATACCCTGAGCAGGAACTAGTTGAACTGTACCTTCCTGAGGTTGCACATAGACATACTCAAGAGGAATGTCGACCAATGGTGGAAGACCATTGATACCGTTATTGAATGTAAGTTCAAACTTAGTAACATTCAATATAGGAGAGTGATTCAACTTCACATACCCAAAGCTCCAAAAATTCATAGCTCTGCTGTAATCTTGATTCTCAGTGAATGTACAAGGAGTGATATAGATATCAAACTCATGCTCTATCTCTGAGATAGACTGATTGATAAAATTCTGAAGAGCTTCGTCCGACACTGCTTGGCCAGTCAAATAAGATACAAGAGGAATACCGAACAACACTGTTTCCTTTAAGGATTTTGGCGTAGGAATAGGAGCATATCTCGAGGGACTATCCTCTTGATCCACATTCCATGCTGGAAATACAGCGTTTGTAGTTGTCTTAGTAATACCCATTATTCTTGCCCTCCCGGCTTCTTAGGAACATACCTGGCTCTCTGAGCATCAGCATGTCCTAGTCTCTCTTTTATCTCTGGTGCTCTAGTATGAGATCCTAACAGCTCTTTACTTGAGATTGTCTTGACCGCAGGCGCTTTAGTCTTCATATAGCTCTTCTGTGCTCTACGCATCTCAGTGGGGATCTTATCTTGATCTCTAAGTGCAGTCTGCATAAGACCGCGTATCTTGTTGCCAGCATGTGTTGCGAATGATGCTTTGCTGGGGTGATTATGGTCATAATCATTGATAGACTGCATCAAACCATGCATTCCTGCTTCGTGCAGCATGCTCATATCCATGTCGCCTGACTTAGAGTCTAGACCAAGCTTCTTCATAACCTTAGAAGCACTCATGCCAATAAGAGGATGATAATGAGCAAAGAACTGCTCTACGCGAGGGTCTTTTGCAGGAGCTGCTCCCAAAATACGGGCAACATCCTTTCTAGAGGCGTCGTCATAGTTCTGCATATCGTCAATATCGCCAACCTTTTTGGCTTTCTTTTCATAGTCCTGAGCGTATTGCTTGATGAAGTCAGGGTTGCTATGAGCAAAAGAAGCAGCTGGGTCTTGCATAATGCGCCCAGTAGTACCTTCTTCACCTTTAACACCGCCTACGTTCTGCAGAGCAGCCTCAGTAGACATTCCCTCTCCAGAATTAGATCCACCCATGATAATATTGCGAATATCAGCATCTTTAGCTGCTGCGTGCTGTGCACCAGCTAGCTTGCCTTTCTTATCTGCAGCATGATGCTCAGCAAAAGCATTCTTCATATGCTCAGGGTTATTCTTCTTCCAATCACGCTCAAAACCATCATCCATCTCCATCTGTTGCATAGGATCTGCGTTCTTGTAGTCATCAGAGTTTATAAGCTTCTGGTACTCAGCCTTGCGACCGCCGTGAGCTTTCTCACGAGCCTCAATAACTTGACCCTGATGGTGCAATACTGGATTCTTAGAAGGATCAGCATTAAGCTTAACTGTCTCGCGAGCACGTTGTTCCCAAGGACGAGTGTATCCACGCATAGATGTAATCTCTTCAGGAGTTGGTTGTCTGAAGCGACTAGATCTTACTTGTCCTTGCGGTTGTGCTTCTTCCACTTCTTGAGGTTTACCACCTTTGGATTGTGCTTTGGCATAAATGTCCCTAACTGCTTTAGGCATTGCTGCCAGGTCTTTTTCAGAGATTTTTGGCACATCCGCTGACTCTTCACTGCCTGCTTCTGCAGCTTCTGGAGCTGCTTCTTCAGCGCTTTCATCATCTTCGATGTTCTTTCGATGAGCATCCTCATCTTCGCCATCATCATATTCTTCATACTCATCTCCTTGTTTGGGATCGTTTTCTTTAAGCCAATCATCGCCAGCAGACTCCTCGTCGTCTGGGTCAATCTCACTGAACCCTTCTCCAAGCTCATTATCGTCGTCATCTGGATCATTGGTCCAATCGCGAGCCTTATCGAGCATTTCAATGGCTTTAGCTAGAGCTTCTTCATCTCCCAACTCTAATGCCACATCAATAGTTTTAGTCATCTTCTGGTATATAGAGTTCACAACGGCCCAATAGCTATCGCCTTCAGATGCTGAATGAGACTTATCAGCTGCTTCTTTAGCCTTTGACCAACGTTTTTCATCTCCAGGAGTTTTAATGAAGGCTGGCATTACTTATTCCTCGACTTCATATATATAGCACGAATAGCAGGAGGCATCTTAGCTAGATCAGCCTCAGAGATATCTGCAGTTTTGCCAGCGCTAGATGGCGCTTCTTTCTTAGTAGTTTCCTTTTTTGCTCCGATCTTCTCAGGCTTACCATAAGTCTCTGTGTGGTGCTTAACGTGATGTTCCGGTTCTTGCAGGTTGATCCCTTCGTAGGCATGACTTGGTTTTGTCTTCCCGCGGGCTTTAAAGGCTTCTGGGTCTTTAGCGTAGTCTTCTTTAAGTTTTTCTGTCCACTTTTTACTATGGTCCGAATCATGCCATTGCTCCATGTCTTTAGCAAACTTTGAAAGCCTAGGGTCATTCTCATCAATAAAACTACCTTGCTTCACATCAGCCAACGCGTGAACAGGATGAGAATCAAATGGGTGCGGAGTATACTTATCTGAAGACTCTACGTCGCGATCGTGGATATGTGCTTCTTTAGCATCGACCTTAGCAGGGTTACCAAGTTGTGTCTCTTCAAAGGGATATCCACCTTCGTGAGCGGTGGATTTATAATCTGGATGTCCAGGATGAGGAGCCATCTCCAGATATCTGTAATCAGGAACGCCATAAGGATTGTGCCCCTTGGCGTTTAAATCAGCATGCTGTGGATCTGATTCATGAAATGGATTCCGTTTTGTAGACTTCGGACGACGACCAAGACCCTTAGTTCCTTCTTGCAGCTTACCGTTCATGGGATTTCTGTCGAGACGCGTATAGTTAGTTTCCCAACCTTCAGTTGGTACATAGTCTAATGCTAACGACCCACCAGAGTGCGGCGCAGCGCGACCAGCTAAGTGCATAAGAGGAATTATCTTATTAAGATGTTGATCTGCAACCTTCCTGTGGTTTGCAATCTTGCTTGGGTCAGTGCCAGGATCTTGAGCAGCTTTCAAAGCGCTCTTGTAATGAGAGACGTGATGTCCAAGTGCATCGTGCATCATAGACACATCTTTATTCTTCAGTTGATTGGCAAAAGCCATAACAGCAGCGTTTGCACCACGGCCCATAGATGCATTAGGACGAGCCATCTTCTCAAGAGCTTCAATCACTTTATCTATTAAAATGTCATCTTTGGCATACGCTATAAGCGTTTGCAGGGTCGTATTGCCTTCAGCCTTCTTAAGCAAGATCTCCCTGAAACCTTTGAGTTCCATGATATCTCCTTAAGCCTTACGGACGTTATCTCTTGCAGTCTGTACGAAAGCAGTTCCGGCAACAATAACAACTGCTGTTATTGCTCTTGTATCTGCAGGAGTAGGACCAGAAATGCCAGGTTGACCACTTCCCGCATTGAAGATAGCGATTTCACCAGTTATCATTGTCATGGCTAATGTGCCATCAATGGTCACTGTAACAGCACCACCGGCTCTAACTCTAAAGGTCGTATAAGGACGCAATGAAAGCGTACCAGCAGCTCCAGAGAGCTGTTCTTCCCATACCTGGCCAACTTCGGCCTGTCTTACTGCTTCATTTGCTAAATTTGCTGCGCGCATTTATGTCTCCTTGCTATAGGGACATTATACCGCATTTCCCGACTTAAAAATCTCAGGAAGCTCTGCGAAAGATCTCGTAGAGTGACTTTTTAAGTCGACGACTTGGATTAATACCTAGGGGCTCTAGCTCTTTCTCATATTTGGTCACTTCGTCCCAGGCCTCTTGCTCTGAGGTCCAAACTAAGTCCTCATTGGCTTCAATCTCGACAAAACGTCTAAGCTCTTTCATCTCTTTGTCATAGACTACGTAGTAGACCATAACGACTTTATCGACCCAATAGATCTGGCAGGTCTTATAGATACCAAAATTATGCTTATAGCCCAGGAGATCAACGAATGCCTCAATGGCTTTAAGGTTATCTCCAGCTGTAGGAACATTGACTTCGATACGATCATTGTTATTCTTGTCACTGGTCTTACGTTTGATAGTGAGCTCACCCCTGTCATCCGTATAGCGATACCTGATGAAGTTACTATCATTATCAATAAAGTAGTCGTCAAACGAACTGACCAACATCTTTTTGTTGATCTTGTACTTCGTTGTGATAAGCTCCATGAACTTGTTCATGGAGATATCTTTTGCATCGTACTTTGATTCTATCTCTTTGAAGACCATAACTACCTTAGTTTCGTGGCGGGCTAACCTTCAGGGAATCGCGCTTTTCTTTCGAAAAGAGATTTTGCTTATCCCGGATCTCTGCACCACATTGTTTACATTTGTGTTTCTGATACTTACCAGCGCTTGTATAATAGAAGCCGTTCTTAGCAAACGACGTACTTCCACACTTGCACACGTGGTCTGTTTCATCATGATACAGATTGAAGTTAATGCTGTTGTCCCACGGAATAAGGATGTGGTATAGCTCTTCTAGAGCTAAAACGTCATACTTATTGTATTTTTCCATTGCAGCCCAAGCCTTCTGATTGCCTGCTAAACATTCGACCCACATCTCATGGCCGGGAAATTCCTTGTGTTTTAGCTTCTTGTATTTAACACACAGTTTATCGGTCATGTACTCAAGCTTATTGCTTGTAAAACCGAAGTGTTTTGATGCAATAACTTTTGTGTCGATGTGTTTGTAGCTGCTTGGCGGTTGCATCTTGTTTAGAATAAATCTAGCGTTAAGTTTCTTCTGATCGAAGTGCTTGCCATTCTGCGTAATAACAACATCAGCCTCATCTAGGAGTTTCCAGATGCCTTCAAGGAGTTTTGCGTCGTCTGAGATGATCTTTGCTTTGCTCTGATCCTCGTACATGATCTTTGTTGGCGGATCGTCAAGCCATTTTGCACTCCAGCTCAAAACATGCCAATCAGCGACTATCTGGTTGAGAGACACATTGTTCTCCCACAGACTCCAAACGTGTCCTATGATAGGAGCAGTCTCGATGTCAAATATCAGTACCTTTGGACGATTCAGCTTGGGAGGACTCTTGGCTTTGGCTTTCTTAGACATTACGCATCCTTTAGTTCGAGTGCGGCAAGTATCTCTTGGTGCACTTCTTCAATTGACTTGCCATCTACTTCTATTCTACACGCATTAAAGTAAGACGAGTATTCATCCATATTGCTGGAGCACTTCTCCATGAACGTATCACCTTTAGCCTCAATGGCGTCACCTGCAGTATACTCCTGTTTCGAATCCGTAGCTCTTCTAAGATTCTTCTTTGAGTTGCCTCGCAGGTATACTACCTTGTTGTAGATATTCTCTGGACAATAAGGAAAAGCACGGTTGGATAAGTTAGCACCCTGAACAGTAGCCTCTGCCATAGTCTTCAAGAATGAAAATTCATTTCCACATGCATCTCCGTACGAGTAGCTTGACAGTATACCCCTGTCCTGAACTATATAGTCATACTTCTGATGAGCGGGAACAATGAGATGTTCCAAGTGAATGGAGCGGATTGCTTGAGCCAGATACTCTCGAGAAGCAACAGTGAGTTGATCATTGTACTCATTGCTAAGCATGATCTCGCGTAGCTTCATTGTGAGTGGAAGATGTGCTGTTCCGGGTTCTTTTGTCAGCAAGACGCTGTAACCCTTGGAATGTAAGTAATCGTACAACTTCTGAGTTTGTGTGGTCTTTCCAACGCCCTCAGTACCTTCTAGACATATATATTTGGCTTTTCTCATGCTGTAATTATACAAATTACGCAGAAGGCTTTGGAACCTTTAAGGCCTTCACCTTTGGAACGATATGCTGGTAATCAGGGTGATTATCGAGTTCACCACTTAACAATTGTTTATGAGTGTTATGCATGTGCTGATGAGCGTCGACTGGTAGTGCTCCCCAGTGCGCAGGAGCAACGCCATAGTGCATATAATCAGGATTGTAACCGTGCATGTCTTTGGGCAAAAGATTCTTAGGGATCGCGCTGTAGAGCTCGTGGGCACTGTCGGTATCGCCCATGCTGTGCAGCTTGTTTACATGCTCTAAGGCTTCTTTGGTTTGAGATGCAAGTTTGCTCTGTACCATGCGTTTAGCTTTTTCTGGCTTGCCAGCATCAAGAAGCTGTGTTGTTGCCTCTTCAGAGGTAGGGATATTGTAGTAGTCATCTGGCATAGCATTAGGATCTCTTTTGGCTCTTCTAGCGGAGGTCTCTAATTCTTTGAGTGTTGAGTCACTGCCTGGAGTGGCAGGAGCGTCTCTTACTTTCTCTTTAGGTAGTTTTATGCCGGCACGTGCGGCGATCTCTGCGAGCTTCTGATCAGCTGCAGTGGCTGTCTTACTTTTAGCTCCAGCTAGAAGCTTATCTAAGTGAGACATTCTGCTCTGCGCAGATCTCTTCTCTTTTCCCTCATTAGCAAGGCTATTTACCTGCTCTAGGGCCATCTGTCTCTGCTGTGGGGAAAGCTTGGGATTCTTAGCAACTGCTAGATGATCTAGCATCTTTTGGACCTTGCGAGGCGTCACACCTTTAAGCAAGTCTTCGTCTTCTATTAGTCTTTTGACTAAAGCTTCGATAATATCCATATCTCTATTCTACCAGACGTGTAGTACAAATAAAAAAGGCCGCATAAGCAGCCTTTTTAAGAGTCTAATTTTAACTAACGATTACTTGCCAGTGTTTTCGAACAAGCAGTTGAAGCGAGGAGTGTATACGAAGAGAGCTCCGTACAGCACGATCGCGAATTCAAGCGCAGTCGTAACGATAGCAAAGTTGATCTTGCTCAAAGGAGCTAATTGCTTGAAGCGCATATTTTCAGCACTCATGTCAAGCAAGAAGGCCTCACCAAGACCAGGCTGCATTGCGCCAGCCAATGTGTAGGTAGTAGCACCTGCATTTGCGAAGTTACCGCAGAACTTCTCAGTTCCAACAGCGCCGCCTGGAGCAGAAATGTACGCTTTAATGTACTTAACGCCAGAAGGGATGCCAGAAGCGGACAGAACAAGGTTCTGACCAAGAGTAAGAGTAGGAGCGGAAACAACTTGGAATGGGCTAGATTCACCAGCGTCGTTCACCAAGGTTACCTTGATGTTGTACACGCCAGCTGCAAGAGCTGAACCAGAACCTGAACCAGCAGCAGTGACTGCGAAGCCACCAAGCTGAGGAGCAAGAGTTCCAGTTGCCTGCGGACGCGCTTGTGAGCGAGGACGCAAGAACAAGTTCGGCTTCAAGTCGATAACGCCGGCAGTTGTTGTGACTTTCGACACATCATAACCAACGGTTTGGTTAGCGAGACCAGGAGCAGAACGGAATTGTGGATAGAACTGCTTCACGAAAGCAGATAGAGCAGCCGGTTCAATGTGAAGCGAGCTTGGAGCACCGAAGTTTTCCAACGCGATCACGGCCAACTGTTCGATATCGTCTTGGGCGATTACAGCACCTGCGAGGTTAGTGATGATCGAGCGAACATCTCCATATCCTGCAAAGTCACCAGATTGTTGAAGAACATCTGTGTCACCTTTTTTAAGTTGCTTCAAAACGCCAGCCATTGCGATCGAGTTAGTGTTGATGTTTGAATCAGCACCATCGTTTGCGCCAGAGCTACGATTTAGGAAGTGAGAGTTACCCCAGTAGAGTTCACGCTCAACGTTCTTCAAAAGATGCATCGTTCCTTCTTTTGCTTGTTGAGCGACAACGTCACCAACAGTCACACGGACGAGCGTCATTTGGTGCGAAACCTTACGACGTGTACCGAAGAACACGATCTTTTGCCCGTCACGTACGTAGGTCGAATCTTCCTCAATAGGAGCTCCACCTTCGCCGATGTACGGAGCAGAATCAGAACCATAACTGATCAAACGATTGTACTGTTCGAACAAGTTATAAGCCTTATCGACGGCAATTGCCGGCCAAAGCTTCATATTCTTCATATCAAAAGTCACACTCTTTAGAGTAGCTTCCAATGATTCTGCTTGAATTACGCCACCGTATACGAGGTCGGTAGGCTTACCTGAACCACCGTAACCAGCGGTGATAGCCTTATTCAAGGCTTCAAGGTCGGCTGCGGACACTAGGCCCTGGTCCATTCCCTGTAGAATTTGGTTAACTGCGTCGTTCTGCATTTTCGTGCTCTCCTTTGATTACGAAATTTTATACTTTCTAACTATCGACTCTAAGTCTGTGCCCATTTCAGCTTTGGCCACATCCATCGAATCAACATATGTTCCTGATTTCTTCAATTCGAACAATTTATCTGCAATTTGTGCTTTGCTTAGTGCTTCGCCAGTCTCAGCATCTGATTTAAACAGAGGTTGAACACGTGCAGTAGCGCCGCGCGAAGCGACAGGCTGTTCAGATAACTTATTCACTAAGTCGAGGATTGTGCTCAGCTTGGCTTCTAGCGGCTGAATCTTTTCTTCGACATACGATTTCATCAAGGACTCATGCTCATCAGCCGATTTTTTCATCTCAGCTTTGTGCATGTCTAAGAGTTTCTTAGCCATGTCCTTTTCTTTCTTTTCATGATCAGGATCATCCTTGTGGGGTTCCTTATCATCTTTCTTATCGTCTTTCTTATCCTCAGCTTTGTCCATCTTGTGATGTCCGCCGTTGGGATCAGCTTCACGATTAGCAGCTTTCTCTACGTCGCCTTTATCCATCTTGTGGTGACCACCATTAGGGTCAGCTTCGCGATTAGCAGCTTTTTCAACTTCTTTCTTATCTTTGTCATCTTCATCTTCGTCTTTGTCGTCTTCTGCTTTCTTAGCATGAAGATCGCCATCAGACGGTTTGCCAGCGATACCTTCGCCAGGGCCTTCGATCTTAATTTCCGAAGCCGAAAAACGTGACTTGCGAAGCTCTTCCAGTTCAGAAAGAGTTTCGTCGATCAGGTCATTGAGGCTTTTTGTAAGTTCTTTATCCATATTGCGCTCCTCAGCTGTGACCGATTACTGACCCATACCAAGAAGGTTAACATCACCGCGAATTTTTGCCAAAACAGTAACGCCATCATCATGCATCAAATTGATGTCATTAGCGTAACCAGCCATCATAGCAAACAATTGAGCAGCAACAGCGCTGTCAATCAAGGTTCCGATAGTAGTTCCAGTTGCGCCTTGAAGTGCAAGTTGTCCAGGATTGCCGGGGCCAATTCCAAGAAACGGAGAGATGGTGTCATCAACACCGCCAACTTGTGGGGGCGAGAAAACAGGTTGAACATAGCTAACGGTTAAGTTATTTGATCCATTGCTGATCACGAGAGCGCTCTGTGATTGAGAGACTACAACTAGTCCCAGCATTTGCGCATCACGCGCCATTTTGAATAATATTGCAGGTCCTACTTTAGACATTTCGTCTTCTCCTTATGTCAATTGAGCCTGATAGACTCAGTTAATATTTACTATACCATGGCCCCAGAGTTAAACTACTTGAGCCGTACTTACTTCTTACCTTCAGAACCGAACACAGAACGATACAACTTATCAAGGCTCCAAGGGTTGTTACACTCTCGGCACTTTACTTGATGTTTGGCATAGATTTGCTCTTTGCCGCACTTGTCACACGTTATGTACTTAAAGCCCATTATACCGCTTCCAAAAGACTCTGTTTGCAATACTGCGCCTTGTACTCGACTAGTTGGTGCTCCAGCACCACCATATCCAGCAGTAAGGGCTTTCTTAACCTGCTGGTTTGACTTAGCTTTATGGGCATTATAATACTGCATGATTTCTTTAACGTATGGATGCTCTTTTATTGCTCCATCACCACCAGATTTCACTTTATTCCAGCTTCCCTTGAGACCATTCAACCAGGAATAGGCCAATTGCTCAGGACTTTTGGTCTTAGACTTGTTCCTATTATATAGAGCTACAGCGAAGTCAGCCGCAGCCTGAGGATCTTGATTTAGTGTGTCAGTGAATAACTTATGATTCTTCTTCATATCCTTAGATGCTTCGACAAGCTTAGGATACTTCTTAGCCAACTCAGAATCATTCTTTAGAACGTACTGGGCCGAATTTGGCATCATACCGAACATTCCGCCAGCAGTCTGTCCTGCATGTTGAGATCCCTTAGATGCAATCGTACGATGCTGGTAGTTCTTTGCACCACCAGACTCTTTCAAGCCTATAGCACCGAGCATTGGATTCTTCGCTGCGATCTGATTGTAGATGTCCTGGTGATTCTTAGGCATGTTGCCTAGATCAATTGCTTGAGCTTCTTGTACTGGAGGTTTAGCAGTTGGCTTTGGTGCTTGTGCCGTTTGTGGTACAGCCATTGCACCAACCATTGCAGCTCCAGCAGCAGCATTCTTCCAATTCTTTGCTAGCTCTTCATCTTTCAGTTGAGTAACTAGAGCATTAATTCTCTCTACATTGTCGTGTATCTTATGTTCTAGCGCGTGATCTATGATCTCTTCGCGAGAGGGCATGATGATCTCAACTTCCAAACCATGACGATTCAGTAGTTCAGCTATCTTGTTTAGATTCTCTTGAATCTTACCGGCTGACGCATCGCGAGTGATATGTCTGAATGAGGGGACGTTGGTCTGTGCCAAGTGTAAAACGGATTTAATGAGTGCCATATCGGCAGCTTCGTCTATCTGAGATTTATCTAAGCTAATAGGCTCTACAAGCGTATTGTTATTAGCAGGAGTGAATGTCAAGGCAACTGAGTGAATTTTTGTTCTTGCTAACAGAGAAGGATCTGAAATCCCACGAGAAACTACACCACCCTCAACTGAAGCTTTGAGCTGCAATGGGCAATCTGTCTTGTGAATGTTTCTTAAGATAGCCGCTGCGGCCTTAGCATTGGGATGATCTTCGTCATCATATAGCTGACCAGCAACATAGATAAAAGGAGCTTTTACCTTATCCCAGTAGTATGTTTGACGATCGTTCTCACAATCCTCGGACTTAAAGATCTTCTTAGCAAACGTAACTCTACCTATAGAATTGAAGAAGCCCTTGCCGTGATTGTCATTGAAACGCCCCTTGCCGGAAGCAAGGTCGGATATGTCTGCCCCCTCAACGGAGAGCATCTCGCCTTGGGTATCTCTGAGTTGAGACCCGGCGATCATGTCAATCTCTAGTGGTTTCTTTGCCATACTAGAGATTATACTACGGTTCTAAGTCAGATCTCATCCTCGTCGCTATAACCTATGAAGTAGCCACGGCCATCGTCTTCGTCGTGCCAACTGAGCTGCTTTATGCCACCTAACTTATAGACAAACTCAATGAGATTGCCTCTTCTGAAGTCATTTGGAGTCTGACCATCCCAGACCTTATGGTTATACATGATGTTCTTATGTAGTGGACGGTAGAAACAGTGAATAAAGGCTATAGATAGATAGGGAACATGCATGGTCCAGAACCAAAAGAAACTATTAAACTTGTTGTGCTTATGTTCTGCTCTACCGAATAAAGCTGTCCATTGGATCTCGTCCTCAAATTTAACGATGGACTTTATAATCATCCGAACCGTCTTTAACAACGGGTTCATCTTTTGAGGACATGTTTGAGAATGCTGCATCTTCCCTCATTCTACCAAGGGCTGTTTTCTCTATCTTTTTCACAGTCTCAGTAGAGACATTAAGAAGAGAAGCAATCTCCATGTCAGAGGGGGCTTTATCGCCGGTATATTCAAGAATGTACTTGAAGAAGCAATAGTTAGCAAGCTGATGGTCAACAGCCCAGGGACATCCAGGAAGTTTAGCTTCCTCTTCTTCCGAGAGTTCTTGACCTGCATTTCTTATGGCTTTTAAACGCATCACAGCCAGAGGGCACCAAGTGTCCGGGACTTCTTCTAATTGTCGCGGACACCTGTTGTCCATTTTGGACTGTGGCTTAGTCATTACTGAAGCTGAGTCTCAGGTGCTGGTACAGGCGTTGGCGGAAATGGCGGAAGAACTGGAGGAACAACATCTACGGGACGATCTTCGGGTTTGGGATTGCGAACGCCAAGGAGTTGAACTGTATGATCTACACCGTTCAGTGCCACTGTGACTTTATCACCTACAGTTTTGCCAGCGAGCTCTGTAATGAGCGCAGGCACGCCGCAAGAACTGAGTTCGATACGTGACCGGAAGATTCCCTTCCCATCTGGAGCTTCAGAAGAAAGAATAACAGTGCTGTCTGGGGACACGGTTTCTGCCACGGTAAAACCTTCTTTGGTGTCTTCATTGTCCGAAGCTTCATTAAAATCTTTGACACGTAATTCATCAGCCACCTTACTTAGGTCGTCAATGTTAAGGTTAGATACCTTCTGAACTGCCAAAAGCTTATATTGAAGCTCATTGATCAAGCCAAGGGCACGACCAAGATCCTCAGACATTGACTTATTGTTGTTCATGATCTGTTGAGTCATCATCTGAGAGATGCGACCTGCCATCTGTAAGTTGGCTAATTCTGTTTTTAGACTGCGAAGCTGTTCTTTCTTCGATGTCTCTGCTGGTTGTCTAAAACCCTTCATCCTAATTCTCCTTTTCCGTTACTCTTTTATACATTGCCTTAAAAAATGCTATCTCATCGGCAGATAATAATGGTTTATCTTCAGTATTGCCGAAGATGGCAGCAAGTTTACCGTTTAAATACGTTCTAACGTCAATCTCAAGCTCATCATACAGCGTTCCACCCTTCTTGAGGATACGCTTTTCTAAAATATCGTTTATGGCGTTAGCTTTTTCAAGGAGTTGACGTTGATCCACTGGTTTACTATTTTTTCCTGCAACGGACTTAGTTTGACTAACAGTCTCATTAGATGCAGCAGGCGATAATGGTTCTTGTTTGGCCAATGTAGATTCATCTATTCCAAACTCCTTACAAAAAGCAGGCAAAGTAACACTCTCAAAGCCGTATTGTTGCCCCATAGTAGCATATATCGATCGTGCACGAGCAAACTGAGCCTTAGTTAGTGGTTCTTTGTTGTCTACACAACGCTGCCAATGAGCTTCAGCATTAGGATCATGCATCAGAATCCGCTTAACGCCAATAGACTCTTCGATCTCACGTAGTATTTCATAATCGTCATCACCAAGAAGAGGTTTGCGTCCGTAGACCTGCGGCCAAACCAACTCACCATAGTGAGTTCTGTCTATGACTAAGTCACGACTGGCGCCACGTTGAAGTAGATCGACCATAGCATCTAAGTATGTATTACCAGCATGAAACTCTTTTCCAGGAGCTTTAAGGTGGACAACCTCGTATCCTTTGCTCTCAAAGAACTCAGCAACGGTAGTTTTACCGGTTCTATCTAGTCCCTCAAGTAATACTAAAGCCATTTTATTCCCTCTCGATGAGGGAATTATACTAGATTATTATTCTTGGTTATCTAATTTGTTCAACGGATTGGCAACAACTTGCCCGCCAATATTAGATGCCTTAGAGGCGCCGAACTGCTTAGCAGAGTCCTTAAGTGGATTATGTCCAGCATGAACTGCGTTAGCTGCAGCTTCAGCATGAAGTTTCTCCATCTCCATCTTATGCTTCTCACCGTCACGACCGTGAGCTTCTTCTGCGTGATGATTCTCAAGCTTCTGTTGTTCAACTTCATGTTGTTGAGCTTGAGCTTCCTGAGAGGCCTGGTCTTGCATCTGTTCGCGCTGAACCTTAGCATTATCGATAGCGAGCAGGTTCTGCTGCCATTGCATAAACGCAGGATCAGCAGGGAAGTACTGCAACTCACGACGCTTAGAAGCGCCCTTATCTCCAAAAAAGAGCTCACGAATCTCACCTTTGGTGTAGTTCTTTTCAACGATCATCCAGAACGCCTGGTTCATGGGTAGATCAGCACCAGGACTGTTTATCTTGGTCTTCTGTGCTTGTGTCAGTAGATCGTTCATTGTCTTATAAACGGTCATCTCAGCCTGCATCTGCGCTATCTCGGTCTGAGGGGTATCGTCTGTATAGCCCGTGAACTTGAACTTATACTTTTGAGCTAAATTCTTATCGATAGCAGGAATGATCTCACCATTGATAAGGTCCTCAAAGTACAAAAGCATAGGTTGAAAACCACGCTCACGAGAATAGGCAATCTTATATTCATTGTTGGCCTGTTGCATAGGCGAACGTCCAGTTGCACTTACGAGATAGTCTAAACCAATCTCAACAGGGTCAATCTGGAACTGAGCGCATAGAATACGCATAAGGTGGTTGTTAAAGTTAATGTACTCCATCTCTTTAGCAGATGCAGACATTGGTACCCACTGAACTTCATCAAGACCAGCAACAATTGGCGTTCTCCATGCGTGCTGAGCACCAGAAATAGAGTTATAGAACTGACGACGGAAGTTCGACAATTGGCTCTGAGTTACTGTACCCTTAAGGTGAAGTACGCCACGAGCAGCATAACCTTGAGTAAAGAAGTTTGAGTTGTAGTTCTCAACATTCAAGTGATTTGTAATATTAATGATCGCCATCTCCAGGGGAGAGTAGCAATAACCATTAGAATCAGCAAAGTTCTGAGGGTTAAAGAGTCTAAAGATCATATCCTCATCGCCGAAGTTAGCAATAGGACGGTTATCGTACGAGACCTGAACAAACTTGTAATAGTCGATCGGTACATCAGTAACAGTCTGATCTTGGCGAGGGTCGTTATCAGACTTAGGAACGCCATAAACCTTAGCTGCTGAGGCTGCTTCGGATTCGATCTGTTTCTTGGGAACCATACGGTTCACGCGATATACAGATTCAGCAGGAAGTAGTCTGAAGCGGTGTAAGCCGCCACCACGAGTTTTAACTTTTTCAATAGCAACGTGGCCAAATGTAAGAGCGTCTCGACCCGCGAGTTTTAAAAATTCCCCAAACAGCATGCGGTCATCATGAGGTGTATTCTCTTTACGACCACAGTTATACATGAAGTCCTCTAAGGCAGCAATCTCCTTGCGGTCTTCATCTGTATATGCTTCCATCTCATTGCGCTTAGAAATACAAAAGCCTTCTTTATGTCTATCAAAGTTAGGTCTTGAGTACTTAAGTAGAGTATCAACGCGGCACTGGATGATAGAGGATATCAACCAGTCCCTCATCGAGACTTCTTTCAATGTGCGATTTGTAAGCCGAGACATTCTCAGCTTGTAGTGATACTGCTGACCAAAGTTATCAAAATAAGGATCATCAACGATGGCCTTGCGACCGATCTGATCCTTGGGGTCTATGCCTGTCTCAGGCTGATCTGGCAGAGAATCTGCAGAGTATTGACCTCTTATAGGGTTCTGTGAGGGCTGTTGGGCTGGACTCTGAGGACTGTCAGTGATATCACTATCAATGCCATCGGCCTTCAGAAGCTCTGAGATATCGCCCTGTAATCTACCCTTAATCCAATCATTCCATGCCATACGCTGATTATACCACCTAAGTTACTAGAAGGACCACAAGAAACCACCCTGGCTTCCGTTGCCTTCATCATCACTTTCTTCATCTAGTTTGTCTTTTGTACCGATCTTACCCAGTTTCGAAGTGTCCTGTTCATTATGGTTGATTCTTAAACCATTAATGTCAGCAAACTCTTCGGCTGTCGGTGTTCTGCTGTAATTTCCACGATTGTCAACTATATCAGCACTAGAACTTATATCTAGACCGCCGCCTAGAATGATTGCAGCCTTGCCAAACAACAACGTCATTGGATATCTAAGAGCATCCAGCCAGTGATCGTGGGCATCCTCAGGATCATCCGTCACAAGACCAGCAGCATCCATCTTATAGTGATATAAGGTGAATTCGTTGACTATATGTTGAGTGGTCTCTTTAGCTAGAAACATCTTAGGTTCATTAGTACCAGGGATCTTCAAGAACTTCTTGATTACCTGGATGCCAGTCATGATGTCGCCTTTATCTTTGACATTAGCTACGGGCAATCCTGCCTTCTGCATCTCTAACACAGCACCTTGTGCAGCTTGGTCAGGAGCATAGAGTTGGCATCTATATAAGGAGTGATACTTGGTCTTAAGGTGCTCAATCCACATAGACTCACTGACATTAGTCATACCAGCACATCTAACTATATAGATATTGTCTCGCTTGTCCACAAAGAAGTATACAACAGTATTGGGAGATGTGAATCCCCAATCGATGCCACCGTAGCAAGGAAGTTTAAGCTCATGGCACTTCTTAACGAACATATCATGAGTGCATTCACCTGGGAACTCCATGCCTGTTAGCATGAACCACATCTCGTTCCATTCTTTAACATGTAGGCGTTCCTCGAACTCCCTGAAGATGATCCCCTCAACTGAGGGTTTTAGGTTCATAAGTTGTGCAAGAGCCCAGTCAGCACCCTCAGCCTTGACCTTCTGAATCATGTCCACGTCAAGGTTCTTTAACATAGGAGATGTAGAGGTCTGCTTCTTGGCATCAGTAAGGCATATAGAGAATATAGGGCACTTAGCGCATCCTGTGTATCCCTCGTACTGAACGTACTCTTTCTGTTTATTTCGTTCCTTTTGATTGAACTCGACTTCAGTTAAAGTTTCCATGCGGTCTTGGTTTACCCACAGAGGAATCTTCGCAGTACCAGAGCGCTCGTCTGAGCAACGCTCCATGAACTCAAATGCAGTCCAACGGCGAACCGTTCTGCCTTCAACCTCAGCATTCTCAATCTGTCTGTTCATTAGACCATATCGAGTCTTTCGTGTAGAAATACCTACGCGAAGAGCCTTCTTGCCTGGACGAGAATCTAGCATTCCAGATATCTCTTTAAAAGCTTTCAAGCCCTCACCGCTGACTGTATCGATCTCATCGACAACAACTAGAGGAACGTGCGGTCCGTTACAGGCCTTAAGCGTGCAAGGAATAACCTCAAGTGTTAGTTTCTCTCCGCTCACATTGAACAGAGACTTAGACATGTTGGCTTTCTCAAGAATCCGTTGTTCCTCTGGAATATCAGAGGGCATGACCAGTGGTTTCAGCTTTCGATTGTATAGAAAATTCTTCTGATACGCGTAGCAACGATCAGCTTGGTTCTGAATGGCTCCAACATGAACGACTTCTCGTTGGTCATGCAATAGAATCATTAGTTCTGCAATGGCCATACCGAGAGTCTTTCCAGAGCCTCGACCAGCAACAAACAGTAAATCCTTGATGTCCTGTGGATTGTGCTTCAGCACGCAGATATCGTAAACTTCCCAAATAACGTCAAGAGGATTAGTATCTGAGTAACGAGATACCGTTACGTCTGGCAAATGCATATTAAGAAAGTACTTAATCCACTTCTTAAGCTCATTGCGGTTCTTACATGGTGTTAAAAGTAACTTTCTCTCCTGTTCGAGAGTAAGTTTTTGTTTTGGCTTAGCCATTAAACATCTTTCTTAATGGGCTCAATGTCCATAACATTATCTATAGTGATTTCTTCTTCTTCACGCTCTTCTATCTGCTTTTTACCAGGAGTTAAGGCGTCGAACATTGGGGATCTAGGCTTCTCCTTGCTTCCGCTGGGAGTTGCACCGGCAACGATCTTATAAAGGGTCTCTGCAACATCTTTGTATTCTTTAATGGTCTCGATGCGCATTAGAGGCTTGGGATTGTTCATGGGATCGTTTACATATCTAATCATGGATTCTAGATGTTCTGCATTAGTAACAGCCATCATAGACGTAAGGAAGTCAACCTGCTCAAGAACAGACTTAACAACCTTAGCACGGACCCTATCTTGAAGGGTGTGCATCATCTTTTCACGGTCCTTGGCCCATCCACGTAGTGAACAGGTTAGTGCTATCTGCCCAGGGGTATATTGTGGAAACTGTTGGCCTATGCGAGATAGAGAATCGCCTAAAAGGTACATCTCAAACAGCTTTGCTGCATCAAGATCCTTTAGCGCCCCAGCTGTCTTGTTCTTTCTAAGCCACTTAGTGGCTAGTTTGATCTCGTCTTCGCTAAGACCGTACTTCTCATCATCTGTCAGATTCTTCTTTAAAGCCATAGTGTACTTCCCATGCTTTATTATACCTTATGGCAGCAATAGCTTGCCTAATACGCACCTGACTGATACCTTTATATTGGGAAATTTTCTCTACTGTGAGTCCAAGCATGAGGACTATAATCAGACTTCTTTCAAAGTCTGTGAAGTCCTCTAAGAAATCTTGAAATTCTGCATTGGGTGGGTTCTTTAGAAGTTCCCATAGTGATCGTCTAACAACTGCATCGTCTTCGAACGTAACAGCCATCTTCTCTAGATGGCTAGCAAAGGACTCAACGGGATTCCCGTCAAGGTAGTAAACCCACAGCTCTTGCCGCAAATCATCATCATTAGTCAGGCAATTGATTAGGTGGCTGACTTCCGCCGTGGTTTTCACCTTGTGCTCCGAGTTCCTCTAAGTAGGTATCGAAGTCTTTAATAGTAACTTCTGTTGACCATTTTGGTCCGCAGTAGTCCCTTACGAACTTATTCAACATATTGCGAAAATCCAAAGTTCCTTCCTTTTTAAGGAAACGTTTAAATTGCCACATGCCGAATAGGCTTGTAGACTTGGAGAGCCGGTGATACTTATCGACCTTATTAAGGGTCTTCTTGTCAAAGTAAAGCAGATATTTGATTATTCGATCATCAGGAACGATATCAACTTCAACTGCTTGTACATCCTTATGGACGATAGAACCACAGAAAAACAACTGATTCTTAACGTCGTCAGAAATAAGGCCGTTATTCAACAACCATCTCTGCTGATCTACGTATTCAGCTAATTCTCTGTTATCCATCTAATCTCCTAGGTGCTCTCCACCTTACATTTATTATACCAGGCGAAGAACGTCAATTACTTGGTTGCTCTTAGTATCTCTAATGCTTTCTCTGTCAGAAGTGTCTTGTCGAGTGATCCAGAGTATATCTTAGCGACATACTGTGTTATAATGTCTCCAACCTTAAGAGATTCAATGCGAATCAGTCTCTTCTCTCGATCTGTGAATGATGTCTTTATCTTGACATCGATGCCTTCTATCGTCTTTTTATACTCAGCAGAATTAAGATATCCAGTAATTTCTGCCTTAGGACCAATCATTTCTAAGCGCCAGTGATCCCGTGAATTTGCAAGATTATTAGAAATGTACTCATGCATATCTGTAGTTGTAAACCCAGCTTCAATAGTGAACTTATCTCCACGCCATTTAGGAAGTGAACATTCGTAAAATGTTTCTTTGTATGTCTCTGTATCTAGGACAGTAATGCCTTTAACCTGGTTGATATCAGAAGCACTTTGCGCAAATGGTGAGCCGACATATAGCACGCTTGGTCCTCCGCTTGTGCCGCTATCAAGTTTTTGTCGTTTATGTATATGACCCGAGATGATGAGCTCGGCATTGTGAATGCTCTCTTGGCAAACGCCATCCTTCGTGGTGATATCGCCATAATCAGCTCCTTTAAAGGTCTGGTGAGAAACGCATATGGGAAGACTCTTCGTGGGAAAATCTGCAGGATTAGGTTTATGCGGGACTAGTGTCATTCCCATCCAATCCATCTCCTCATCGACTATATAGAAACCAGGTACTTTACCCTTCATATGCTTGAGCGCATGATACTTATCAGATTTAGGTTTATAGAAGTCATGATTACCAAGGAGATAAGCATACGGTATGTCTAGACTACGAACATAGTCTACATGAGAGATAGCCTCAGTCATAATCTCTGAGCGCAATACTGCATGTGTATCGAACATATCACCAAGATTGATGACCGCGTCTGGTCTAACCTCGGTTATTAGTTGGTTTATCCACTGCAGGAACTTCAGTGCTGTCTGAAAATTCGTTATCTTCAGGTGTGGATCCCCAATAAACATTATCTTTGCCATCGAATACTATTTCCTCGAATGCCTTATCTATCTTAGCCTTTTCTACCAAATTGTAATCGTCCTCTGTACCTATGAGGCAGAAGTTATGTAGACTTGGAACTGGAATGACATCTAATGGACCAGCACAGGTATTAATCTTCATTATGTGCATACCGGCCTTGTAACCAGATGATCCATAACTATGAGCCATCTGCTTAAGAAGATCTGCATATAGATCATTACTTAAATAAACCTTATCTGGACACTGGAAATTTTCAGAGCATATTGAGGCGCGCTGCTCTATCTCATTTAAAGAGATCTCTTCGCACCAAGGATTTAGCGGCCAGTTCGATTGCTCGCCATACCCAGCAAAACTATTTGACATACTGAAATGTATACCCGCCACAGCGAGATCTTTCACCTCTACAAACAGAGGCAATATTAGAGTAATTTAGTTTTAAGGTTTGTGCAGCTTCGTGTGTACTATTAAAAACTTTACCAGTGTCTATACAAAGAACAGCTTTACGATTATTAGAAGGGAACTTAGATTTTCGTTTACGCGCAAAATTATTACCTATTAAAGACTTTGAGATATTGCTCTTTCTACTATTAGAAAACTTTTTACCTTTATTGTGGTTTGCAATTTTTCTTTTAGACTCCTCTGTGTGTCTAAAACCAATCCCACCAAGTCCACCACTTTTTAAGTTTATTAACTTAATCCCCTTAGAAATTAAATTATCAATCAAAGCTGATTCACCAATATAAGCTGATTGTTCATTATTAAAATACTGAACAATTTCATAATAAAAACCATGTTTATTAACTACATTATGCCACCACTTGCTGCGACTATTTTTTGAATTAACCCGCTTTCCGGTGCCTTTACCTACGTAAAAAATAGATTTATCATCTAATTTTCTGTGCACATAGATATAATATTTCACTTCGGTCTAACCCCAGATGCTAACACTATCTCGCATATGTGGTCTAAACGTTCACAGTGCTCGTATGCTTCCCATACATTTCCACCAACAGCACAGACGCCGTGGTTAGCTTGACCTACAATGTCATATGCCAATATACCGCAGTCTTTGGGGTTAGATGAGACGTTTTGCTTCAGTAGCGCATATGCCGTTGCGTCTGCAAGTTCTTTTGATGTAGCTGGAAGGATAGGCACATTTGGGGCTACTCTAGTATATCTAGAGATCTCAGGGAACTCCGCTGCAATCTTGTCTAGTTCGAGACCAGCATATATAGCAGCAATAACGTGAGTAGGATGCACGTGGAGTACAGCTCTTGTTTCATTATGAAATCGCTGTAAAAAGTAGTGCATGTAAATTTCGCCAGAAGGTTTTTGCCCTTCTGGGATAATAAGTTCACCATTTGACATCCTCATCTTGATGATCGACTCGACCTCAATTTTATTCTTTCTAACTCCACTAGGGGTTACATAGATGTATGAACTATCCTCACGGCGAAGGCTGACATTACCATCTCTTGTGGTAATCCAGCCATTATCGTAGCACTTTCGCATTACGTCGCCGATAGAGGTAAGCATTACAGCTCCACGTTCAGATCGTGCTCATCTGCAAGGGTATCAATAACCATTCCATCAGCATCCAGCTCAACCTGTTCATCCTGGTGCTTGTAGCATGCCTCCATGATCTCATCTTGAAGCTTCTTAGAGCCTTTAACAAAGGTCCTCATATTGTCTTCACCACGAATTGGCTCGCAGCTGGCAAACTGCCACATCTGATTGTTTTCTTTACCTGTAGCAGCACTGACAGGATGAAAGATAATGCCAAGGGACTTAGCTAAGTCAAAGATTTCATTGGATGTATCCACTACACCATGGTTATAATCAAAGGTAAACTGAGCCACACGAGCCGGGATACCAAGGCGATTCTTTTTGACCTTGATTCGGACTTTGTGTCCTTTTTGTGCCGCTCCACCTGCAATCGTCTCTCCACTTTCAATCACTCCTGCCTTTGTATCTAACTTAATCATCTCTAACATCAAATCCCCATAGTGCTTCAGGGCTTGACCATCAGGAAGAACATATGGGTTCCGCATGGCCTTCATTGGGTCAATCTGAATACTTACCTGTTGGATCAAGAAGGTAAGAAGCTTGAACTCTGCAATAACTGGAATAACAAGCTTAAAGGCCGAAGGGAGATAGTTAGCTCCTGTTCCACCCATAATCATGTCTGTGGTCTGTTTCTTCATGTCCTTAGGGAAACGAATGGACCTTACAGAATCTAAGACTATAGCCTTAACAGGTGCGCCATTCTGTAACATCTCTAATAGTTCTATGCCAACATAATCAAAGATCTTCAAAGGATCATTAGACTGGCGAACGACAAGTCTATCTAGATCACCACCAAGCTTCTCAAAGAAGCTAGGGTTGAACGAGAACTCAGCATCAAACCAGATAGCAATAGCTTCCTTGTCTCTGCGCTGTAGCTCAATGATGGCCATCATAGCTAGCATTGACTTACCACAGGACTCTGGTCCATAGACAATATTCATCTTGCCAGGAATAAAGCCACGTTTTGTGACTGCCCAGTTTAGACTAGGACTCCATGCTGGAATGGGTGCTGGCTCATCTCTCTTCAACTGAGAGGCCAGTATTCCAAACTCTGATGTTAGCTGCGTCATCCATTTAGACATATTATAATTTCCTATCAGTTACTAAGATTTCTTCATCTTTGAAGGCTTGTTTAGGAATACCATCCACAACCTGTAAGTACTTATATCCATCTTCATTGGGACAGGGGTTAGTAAAGTAGATGTTATCGAATGGACCTAGTAACTTAATATGATCTGCATCTTTAACTACCTCATAGAAGTATTTACCTTCGTATAGCGCTTTTGCTTCTTCTTTTGACATAATTACCTCACGTTATTGTATTTTACTAAATTATCTTTAGCCCACAATGGCTGAAGCTTAGTATAGTGACATGCTTTTTGAAATTCTTCTTTAATGGTTAAATCAAACTTAGAAAGTGGAACAATATGATCTACATGCCAACCATCGACACTATGATTTTCCCATGTCATACCCAGTTGAAATTTAGACTCAAGATGTTGTTTAAGCATATCGATGGAACAACCTAAGTCATTAACTGCAGATCCAACCTTAATCCTTTCTTTAAGGATATCGTTGATTCGAACCCTAAGTGTATGGGCAAGTTTATTAGAAGGATTAGAAAGATAATCCCTACAATAATTAGTAGTCTTTCTCCAGGTTCTTTGCTTTTCTAATCTTTCCTGTAATCTGGGTTTTTTATATGCTTTACCATAGGTTAAAGCACAAGACATACACCAAGTGCTGTGACCATCCTTATAGGCTTTACGCTTATAAAATTGATCTATATCTTTTGATAAAAGACACTTAGTGCACGTTTTCACTACATACCCTCAAAAGACGTTAAGTGCTGATCACCGTACAAAATCTTTTTAAGGTCATCATGCGCTTGGCGCAAGATAGACAGTTTATTCTTCATCAGATGGGTCAATGCTTCGGTCTTTGCCTTATTCTCTAAAGCAATCTGTACGTCAGGATCTAAGTCCACATACATCTTACGAGCCTCCGCTGTATCTTTTACTTTATGGGCTGCTAGGTAATCAGCAGCTCTATCTAGATAGGCAACTGATTTAGCATAGTCAACTTTTGCTTTTGCACGGAGATCAGCGTGTATCGCCTTAGATACTAGCTGCCCTGCGACATCTTGCCCTTCGATAAAGTCTCTTAAGTAAACTGCCCCCATCACCTTGTTGACGGAGGCAATTTCCTTTACTTTACCGAGGTATACAGCAAGTTTCGCAACATCCGCATTTTGCGGGTCACTCATCACTTGCTCCTCTTACGAGTTTAAGATTGCGTCTGCTTCGTCCATAAAATCATCGGTAACAGTAGCAGTTCCTGTTGCGCGAGGTTTGCTATTAACGGGTGGAGCGTCGTCATCAGCATCATCAAAGCGTGTAGTAATAGGCTTAGTAGCCTTCTTCGACACCGCTTCGGGTTCAACCGAGGGCTTGGTCAACTCTGATTTCAGAGCCTCATGAAACTGTTCATCAGCTAGATCAGCCTCAGGGCATAGCTCGATAAGAGCTTCCATGTTGGCGTTCAAGACTTCTTGAAGTTCTTCATAGGTCTTAATCTGATAGATCGCGCTAAGATCATAGGCTAGATTGTCGTAGTTCTCTACAACACTCTCAGGAAGTGGAGATGTATCGTTCTCGTAACCTGACTTGCCATTTGCATTCTTAACCTTAACCTGACAACGCTTTACAGAGTATTCAGTATTAAAGCCAGAACCTTCACGAATAACGTCGAACCATACGCCAGAATCGTCAACATCGCTGTTGAGTGATGTAGGATCTTGGTTCTCCTGATTCACATATAGGCTCATCTCTTTCTTCATGTCTTTGTGAGCAGTTGTCTTCAGCTCGAGCAATCCTACTTCGCCTGCCTTATCGACAGCATTGTAGACATAGATTGTCTTGGGGTTGATATCGCCGATGAAGGTATTAAACCCCTTCATTTGCTCCTTGATGGAGTCTTCGTCAAGACCTCTAGCCTGCAATTGGCCTTTGATCTTCTCAGCTTTCTTCTTAAGAGCCACAACATATTCTGTTACTGGGCACTTCTTCTCAGAAGTCATTGAGGATGCGAATGGACGTGAACGACCAGTTTCCGGGTCAGTTAAGCCCCAGCAAATCTGCCATTTACGATATGCGTATCCATTTGATGCTTCGCCGAAGGGCGGGAGGATGCGGAAGACGTTATGTCCGTCTTTAACTTTGTGTCGTTTCCAGTCGCGGCGCGCTTTCAACGAATCAAGATTGAGTTTAATCCTAGTATTTGCCATAGGGTATCTCCAAGGGGTTTTTCATACAGCTTAATTGCCGTGAATATATTATACCATATCTCAACGATTTAGAGCGTAGAAATATCGTCCGTAGTCACTTCTGTGAAGCCACGATTAGTAAGGGCACTTACAGCTTCTGGAACTCCAGCGAAGTTAACTAAGTAAACTAACTCAGTTCCTGTAGGTAATGTAGCAAGATGACTTTCTACATACTTCTTGAAGATCGATGGGTGACTCTTTTCCAACATCTCAACAACAATAGCGCTAAGCTCTAGATCGTTGCTGTAAGGACGTCCTTCGAACTGATGTGGTTTAATAGACCAACCATTAGTTCCCTCGTTATCATAGCGCATGCCAATACTGTCTACGATATAACGCAGCTGATTGGGACCAGTAAGGGTTTGCGTTACCCCTGGACCAACAGTCCTGGGACGAGAAGCTTTGGAAGCGTTTGCCTTAATTTCCTCGAGGAAATCTGGCTTGGCAATGACGAACTCGCCTTTGCGCAGTTCAGTGGGGACAGTATCTACTTGTACGAATTTATACACCTTCGTTCTCCTTTGGGAGTTTAATTGTTCCATCCATTTGATAGTATTGATCCTTATACCAATCAATTTTAGTAGGGCCGTGCTTAAGCGTACAACCTATTTTTTCTCCGTCGAAATGAGTATTTTCAGAAATAAACTTTTCTAACATCTCAATACGATTTGAGAAAGCCATTAAGTTACGTATATGATCTTGTCCGGGTTGGTTTCTGAGTGCGTTAAAAGCTAACTTATTAAGGTGCTTCATGTGTCTCCTTTAAGGTTTTATTTTACTTCTTCAAGATGGACGATATTTAAAGCTACTGGAGTTTTCCAGCCTGCTCTAAGTTCTGCTCGCACATATACAATACTATTTATAGGCAAGCGATAAGCCTTCTTGAGATTCCAATTAGTTGCCTCGATGACATTAAAGCCATCGGAAAGCTTAACCGAAACACAGGACCAATCCCTACCGGTCTTCTTAGATTTACCGGCTCTTACCTCAGAACCGTCAAACAACAACATCATGCCAAAGATCATCGGCTGTCCCTTACTGGCAGAGAGATTAGCATTTAACATAGCCTCAGCAACTCTAACTCCGCCCAAGATGTGAGTAGGTTCACCTTTACCCATAACTAGAGGAAAGGCCTTACGAGTAGTAGATTGCAACCCTGGCCACTTATTCTTTAGGAGATCTACAATGCGGCCGTCTGCTAGCAGCGGCTTATTAAAGCACTTATTAGCATCTCGCTCCTCTAAGAACATTTTGATGGGGTCTGTATCATACATCTCATCTTTAAAGTTCTTGGATTTGCGAAACTTAGTGTAATCGTCCATAAACTGTTTGCGAGCATCAAGATATGAATATATAGTTGGATCCATAAGATCGTCAGCAGCTCTAGCCTTAATGAGAGCACTAACAACACCGATGTTGCATTTAGAATG
>QGNH01001285.1_pt1 | contig 49148 bp, 66 predicted proteins | sample 1735481 | NCBI WGS metagenome assembly QGNH01 (sample SAMN09239004, study PRJNA386568) | Viral metagenome, whole genome shotgun sequencing project.
AGTGATTTGTCTGTGGTGCGCTCGGCCAGGGTTTCATATTTAGCTGACTGGAGAGAACCAGAAGATGGTGAAGTAATCGGAAAAGACGAAAAGTTAATTCATTATTTGATGAAAAATAAACATACATCACCATTCGAGTCGTGTGTCTTTACTTTCGAAGTAAAGGCACCCATATTTGTTTTTCGTCAGTGGCATAGACATAGAACATGGTCGTTCAATGAAGTTAGCGCACGGTATACAGAATTAGATATGGGTTATTATCTGCCTCCATTAAATAAAATTACAGGGCAAAGTACAAGTAATAAACAAATGCGTACTGATGAACAACATCCAGAGGCACCATGGATACAAAAGCAAATGTTTTATAGTATTTCAAGGTCGTATAAAACATATACAAGACTTATTGATAGTGGATGCCCGAGAGAGTTGGCAAGAATAGTTTTGCCTGTTGCAATGTATAGTAAAATGTTTGCTACGGTTGATTTGCATAATCTGTTTCATTTTTTGACCCTTCGTTTGCATACTCATGCTCAATATGAAATTAGGGTATATGCTGAAGCCATGTTAGAATTAATTAAACCGATTGTGCCTGTTTGTGTGGCTGCGTTCGAAGAAATGAGAAACCCTCAACCGAAACCAAATATCTATCCGGCCTTACCTTGTTAAACAGTGACTTACGTTTTAATAATTCTAGTACCTATATAAAGCATTCCAAAACAAAAATAAGGATCAATCATGGCGGTTGAGAGAGAAGTATTACCGACTGTTTACCAGCAATTTATAGCAATCTCCAGATATGCGAGATTTCGTGATGATTTAGGCCGCAGGGAGACTTGGGCCGAAACTGTTGACAGATATATTGCCTTTTTCAAAGGTCGTATTAATAGCAAAAAGATTCCTTGGGATGAACTTCGTTCGGCTATTTTAAATCTTGAAGTCATGCCATCTATGCGTTGTTTGATGACTGCTGGTGAAGCTTTGGAAAAGGATCAGACTTCTGCGTACAATTGTTCATTTTTACCTATAGATAATCAAAAGTCTTTTGATGAAATTCTTTATGTTTTGATGTGTGGTACGGGAGTTGGATTCAGTGTTGAATCTCGTTATACCAATAAGCTTCCTGAAGTCCCAGATGAATTACATGATACCGATACTGTTATTGTGTTTAAAGATTCAAAGATAGGATGGGCTAGTGGATTTAGGGAATTTCTTTCACTACTTTATTCAGGTAAGATTCCTCATTGGGATGTTAGTAAAATTCGCCCTTCTGGTTCAAGATTGAAAACGTTTGGTGGTCGTGCCAGTGGTCCAGAACCTTTGGTGGACTTGATGAAGTTTACTATTAATCTATTTAATAAAGCCAAAGGTAGAAAATTATCGACATTAGAATGTCATGATTTGGTATGTAAGATTGCTGATGTTGTGGTTAGTGGTGGTGTCCGGCGCGCCGCTTTAATATCTCTTACTGATTTGAATGACGATAAGATGCGTTTGGCTAAGTCAGGAAATTGGTGGTTGGATAATAGTCAACGTGCATTAGCTAACATTTCTGCTGTCTACGAAGACAAGCCGGATATTGGTACATTTATGGCTGAATGGCTCTCATTATATCAATCTCATTCCGGAGAGCGTGGAATTTTTTCACGTAAGGCAGCACAATTACAGGCATCAAAATACGGTCGTCGTGATCCAAATATAGATTATTCAACTAATCCTTGCTCATTACATGAGAATACTCTTCTGTTTACATCAGAAGGTCCTGTGCAAATAAAATCTTTAAAAGATAAGCACTTTATAGCATATGTTAATGGTCTTCCATACAGAGCAAGAAGAGGGTCTTGGGTTTCAGGCAATAAAGAATTGTTTCGGTTAAAAACAAACGAGGGATTTAGTTTAGATTTAACTGCTGACCACAGACTTATGACAGAAAACGGTTGGAAAGAAGCCGGTCATCTTGCAATAGGTGATAAAGTTGTAATGTGTCAACATGATGATTTATCTTGGCCAGGAAAAGGAAGCTTTGACGAAGGATTTCTTCTTGGTATGTTTGTAGGAGATGGTAATTTTTCTAAAGGTTTTTCTAAAAATAGTTGTTACTTTGGACAAATTAAATTGTGGAGACAAGATAAAGGTTTTGATTCACTTAAAAAGGCTTGTGAAGAATCTCTTAATAACGCAAGAACTACACTAAGATCTGGTGCTAAGGTTTGGTGTGATTATGATAGAAATACTTATATTTTGAGTAATATAGGAAAATTACCTTTATTATTTGGTATAAATCCACAAAAAAAGCATGATATTGCTTGTTTAGAACAAACTTCATCAGAATTTCAACAGGGTTTTATACGCGGTATGTTCGATTCAGATGGGCATGTAGAAGGTAATCGTGTCAAAGGTTATAGTATTAGGCTTAGTCAATCTGATTATGAATGTTTACAAGTCGTACAAAGAATGCTTCTTCGTTTTGGTATATATTCTCGCATCAGACTTCAAAGAGAGGAAGGAGAATCACTTCTTCCTGATGGAAAAGGAGGAAGGAAATATTATAGNNGAACTAAAAAATGTTACAGATTGATAATTGCGGGTGCTGGAGCTAAAATCTATTTAAATAAAATAGGTTTTGCTAATCAGATTAAAAATAATAAAGCTGCTGACGTTTTAAATGTTCAACACTATGAACAAAAATTTTTAGCAACAATTGAATCATTTGAATCTTTGGGGACACATGATGTGTGGGATGCGGAAGTAGATGGTGTTGAATCTTTCGATGCTAACGGATTTCATGCTCACAATTCCGAAATTATTCTTAGACCATATCAATATTGTAATTTAAGCGAAGTGGTAGTTAGGGCATCTGACACAAAAGAAGACCTTGAGCGTAAAGTTCGTCTGGCCACTATCCTTGGAACAATACAAGCTACACTAACTGATTTTCGTTATATTAATAAAAAATGGAAAAAGAATACAGAGGAAGAAAGATTGTTAGGGGTCAGTATGACCGGCATTATGGATAACAGTAAACTTAATACTGTATTTGGTAATAGTGCTGAGTTAAGAACTTTATTGTCTGAGTTGCGTAATGTTGCGTTACAAACCAATATTGAATTTTCTAAATATTTGGATATTGAACCGTCTGCTGCTATTACTTGTACAAAACCTTCTGGAACAGTTAGCCAGCTTACGGATTCAGCATCAGGTATTCATGCTCGATATGACAAATATTATATTCGACGTGTGCGTTTGGCAAAAACAGATCCATTAGGTCAATTTATGATGGATAAAGGCTATAAAGCCGAAGAAGATTTCTACAATAAAAGCAATTGGGTGTTTTCTTTCCCAATTAAAGCACCAGAAGGTAGCCGTCTTGTTAAGGATATTACGGCTATTGAACAGCTTGAGCATTGGTTAATTTTTCAGGATGAATGGTGTGAACATAAACCGTCTGTGACTATATACGTCGGTGAAGATGAATGGCTCGAAGTCGGAAACTGGGTTTATAAACATATAGATCGGATTTCTGGTGTGTCTTTCTTACCGCGCGATACTGGTAGTTACAGGCAGGCACCTTATGAATCTATTACTGAGGAAAAATATAATGAATTGGTGGAATTGACAAAGGTAAATATTGATTGGGAATCTTTTCGTGAGGAAGATGACTTCACGGAAAATTCAAAAACTTTGGCTTGTACTGGAAATGTTTGTGAATTTTAAGAGGTAAATTTATGGCGAAGTCTCAAAATAAAACGTTGTCTATCATTTGTGAAAACTGTGATTCTGAATATACCGTCAGGTATCAACAATTGATGGTATCGGGTAGTCCCCAGTATTGTGCGTTTTGTGGTGAAATAATTGAAGATGCACGCGATGATGGTGACGATGATTATGAAGATATTTTAGGCGACGATGAATACTAATGATTGTTGCCTTTGATTATAGTCTTTCGTGTCCAGCGTTATGTATAGCTTCCTCTCCGGAATGGAAGGATGCCAAGTGTTGGTATTTGACCGATACACAGAAGTATGAAGATGTTTTCTTTAGGGGACAGATTAAAGGTTCCCTGCACAAAGAATGGAAAACACAAGAACAGAGATATCACAATATTAGCGAACATTTCATCAAAATAGTCAGTCAAGTTGCGCCCAATGTGGCAACGGTGATTGAAGATTACAGTATGGGATCAACCGGTCGCGTATTTAATATTGCCGAGAATTGCGGTCTTATTAAACACAAACTCTTTTTACGAGACCACAAATTGACTTTGGTAGCTCCTACCGTGCTGAAGAAATTCGCCACTGGTTCCGGCGCAGCCGACAAAATCAAAATGTACGAAGCATTCAAAACCCTAACCGGGGTGGATTTGTCCCCAGATTTGGGGAAACCGGGCAATAGCCCTATGTCGGACGTAATAGATGCGTATTTTTTGGCACGATATGCCCTTACTATTAAAGAAGAATAGGGTATAATAGGACATGTTTAAGATTGACCAAAAACGGCTTTTTGATTTGCTTAGAGCATCCCAATTAACCGTGGTATTTACGAAGCAGGACGGTACAGAGCGTACCATGCTTTGTACCCTTCAGGATGCCCTATTACCCGAGGAAAGTGGCCCAAGTGGCCCAAGTGGCCCTATAGAGCCTTATATTGGTGATGGTTCAACCGTCTTATTCAAAGTCTGGGATCTGGAGAGGGCTGATTGGCGCTCTTTTCGGTTAGATACTCTTAAATCGGTCAAAATAGCAGGAATATCAGTCTTGTAGGAATTTGCTATTAAATAGATGGTCAGTCCTCAGAGGAACGTGCCCATGCTTAAGATTACAGGGATTAAGAATCGCAAAGAAAGGGCATTAGTTCGTAAATTTACGATGTTCGTTTTGAATCGGTTTGTCAAACCAGAGGATATAGAAAACTCTAAAATTAATATTAATATTATATNNTTATATGTTCCAAGGAGATTCCTGTTGAGGAACGCAATGAGTTTGAAGATGCCTGTGCTTGGATGATATATGTGGGTAAAGAACGTAGTCGCAGGGTGTTTGATATTCATATCAACAAGAATGTGATTCTCAGACCGGGAAATTTAAAGGAAAGAATGTCGGTATTGTTACGTTATCTGGCTCATGAGTTGGTGCATGTAAAACAATATTTGAACGGTGAATTATTCGATTATGCCGATGGCAAAAGGTATCGTTATAAAGGTGTGGTGTATTCCACTTCAACATACGAAACATCTGATTGGGATTATTATGACTCATTGATTGAAATTGAGGCATACGGAAGAACTGAAGGATTGTATGATATGTTCTATAAACAATTGAGTGAGTGAAAGAGGAAATTAGATAATGAATTGGGATCAAACGTGGATAAAATTGGCTCATGAGTTTTCAAAAAAATCAAAAGATCCATCAACCAAAGTCGGTTGTGTAATTGTTGGAGAAGGCAACTCACTTTTGAGTATTGGCTTTAATGGCTTTCCGCGCAATGTCATTGAGGAAGAAAGCAAGTATATTAAGCGATACGGTGCCGAAGAAAAGTTCGACCGTTGGGATAGACCACAAAAATATGCGTGGGTTGAACATGCCGAGCGTAATTGCTGTTATAATGCAGCACGTAATGGTATAAGACTTAAAGGTGCGACAGCGTATTTAAATTGGGACCCAATACCTTGTGTTGAATGTACAAAGGCATTGATTCAATCTGGTATTGTTAGAATTGTCGGTCCTGTAAACAGAGATTTCAAGAAGCGAGTTTCAGCAAATGTTGAAAATGCTGCCGACTATCAATTTAGGATTGCGATGATTATGTTGATGGAAGCTGGAATTAATGTTCATACGGTGCCAGTACCCGATGAGGTTTTTGCTTGACCAAAGAGTTTGCATACATTTCTACTCAAAATACGGTGTGGACATGTGTGACTTGTGGTTGTTATATAACTTCTGAGCCGACTGAATATGATGTGGACGGCAATAGAGTGATATTATATACACAGGCATCCAGATATTGGAAAGCGGGATCACAACCAGGAGCAACGACTGGTGTGTATTGTCAAGCAAAGTGTGCGACTACTACTACATTAAAGGTTCAAAATGACGCCACGTAATCAGGAACTTCTCGATATCCTGCAAGAGGAAGCATCTGAAGTGATTCAAGCCATATCAAAAAAGAACGTGGACAATATTCACATAGAGATTGGTGATTTCTGCGGAATCATGAAAATATTGATGGCAGAAGGTTATCTTAATCCCGATTTTATTCAGGATGCAGCCGAGACTAAGATTAATAAGGTAAGGAATAAGAAATGAACTTTGACGACTATCAAGAGTGGTGTAAATCTGGATGGAAAGGTAGTCCGTCAAAATACACTTTGAAAGATGATTTCATCATGTGTACTGGTTTGCCGGGTGAAACAGGAGAGGTTTTAGAACTATTAAAGAAAGCACAGAGGGATCAAAAAGACATTAAATTAGTAGATAAGAAAGAACTGACAAAGGAATTGGGCGATGTGTTCTTTTATCTAAATATAATTGCCGATAGACACGACATTAAAATGTCGGAAGTGATTGATACAAACATTAAGAAATTGACGGCTAGAAGGAAGAGGAATAAAAAGTGAAATTTCTCGCTATACTACTAACAGTAGTTGGATTTGCGCTCATTCTATTTGGTGCAGGTGGTCTTTTTATTGAACGAAAAATTGAGTTAAAGAAAGACGTTGCTACTACTGCGTACAGTACAAACACTGAAAAACAAATTCAAACGGTTTCCGATTTACCGGATGATCAAGTTCCAAAAGAGACTGATGAATTTGTTGGTGTCTCGATACTAGAGGACCAGTCTGTTGTTATTCTGGATGCGACGACATGGAAGAAGAAAGCTGACGTGGCATCGTTTCTATTAATAATATGGCCTCCGGATGGTTCTGTTACGACTTCTGGTGATGAAGTGTTCGAAGCGGTTACTGCACAATTGATAAATTGTAAAACGGATCAATTTTCGGCTACTTCACATGTAACAATAGGAAATGATGGTAAGGTTTTGTATTACCAAAATACGGACTTTGTGTGGAAAGACATTAAAGGGAAATGGCAGAAAAGAATAGAAGAAATGGTTTGTGGAGATTTGGCACCGGCTCCAACAGAACACATTTGACATTCAAATAGAATAGGGTTAATATGGAAGCAGAAGTAGCAAACACAATAGCTGAAGCAGCAGGTTGTTATTTTAGGTACGACACGACACTGAAGCGTTATGCTCTATATGTCGGTCAAAGTTGGGCACATATTGCTCCGGAAGATTTGAGGAAATTGGACGAGGTAGAATACAGAAAATTCTTGATTAGTTTCCTGATGCAAGAAGCCGACGATATTCTTAAATACGGTGTTACAGTAAACTAATGCCGTTTCACGATAATGATAAAGATAGCTTGGGTGATTTTACCAAACCGAGCCGTCAAAAGAATAGGAAGGGTCATCGGCACAAGGAAAGTGTTGAAAAAGCACAAAAAGCGCCCTACCGGCGTCAACGGATCTCCAGGGACGACGTTAACAGGGTGCTAAATGACGATTTTGACGAAAATTTTGATGAAAATTGAAAATTTTCGATTTTTGTGACTAAATAACTTTACTATTAAAAGTTTATATACTATAATGGTAAAATATTGGGGTAGTAGAAGTACCGCACTAGTAAAGCGCCGACGCAATGTTGGATGCTGGACGAAACCGGATTCTATTACGTAACTCGTGCAACGTTCTTGCACGCCAGACACGCGGTGACTCCTTCACTTTAGGAACCGCTGGAACAAGATAAGGGAAGTCAGTTTAAATCCCGATCTCGTATTCCTATTAGGAAGAAAAGACAAAGCTGACAATAAAAACTCCAGGTAGCCCTCACCACCGATTTCCGGTTCAATCGAAAAAGATTGAGCGTTGTATAGTATTGATTTACAGCACGACGTAAAGAAGGGAAATATTTTAATAGTAGAGCCTTATGCTCCTATTATACCGATAGAGGCTGAAATGAGTGTTCGACTCACTCTTATAAAAAATAGTAACCTGAACAGACGTGTTCTGTAAGCGAAAGCGCGAATACTATAAAAATTTTATAATCGTCTAATGGAAGGACGCGGCCCGTATTATTAATCACCCTAAAATGGTGATTCCTGTGATAATCAGGCGTTTGGGGCACGATAGACTCCACCAGTTTATTCCGGTAGACGCGCGGGGTGTGCGAGAACGCTGTTAACGTTTTGTGGGTAGGTTCGACGCCTACTGCCGGAGCCAATTTTATTATACCGCTGTAGATTAAATGGAGAAATCACTTGCCTTTTAAGCATCGAGACTGTGGGATCATACCCCACCAGCGGTACCAATTTTATTATGGGGGATTAGTATAGAAGGAATTACGTCGCACTTGCAATGCGAAAAAAGAGGGGCGGTACCTCTATCCTCCACCAATTTAAGAAACGTGTTTGTAGGTAGCTAGAGCAGAGAAACCTTCCTTCGCCTCCAAAGCATTGCCGTCGATGCACCGGTTTTGTAATCCGGATAATTCAGTTAGACTCTGAATGGAGGCTCCAATTTATATCTCTCAAGTGTTACGGTAGCACAGCGATCTCCAAAATCGCGGGACGGAGTTCAATTCTCTGGAGGGATGCCAATTTTTATGTCCCTGTATCAGGCTGAGTTTCTACCTCAAGCGACTGTAATGGAAATATGCACGTTCGACTCGTGTCAGGGATACCAATTAGAATTCGGTGTAGTAAAACCCTTAAGGATGGGGACCAGTCTGTAAAACTGGTGTGCGCAAGCCTAGCCAGGATCGTTACCTGGATACACCACCAATTTATACTCCTTAGCTCTGGTGAGCGGGTGCGTTTTATAAACGCGCGAGAGTGGTCGGACTGGCTGCAACGGACAGGTTCGTTTCCTGTAAGGAGTACCAAAAGTTTATGGGCTATTGAAGGGAATTGGCATACCTATTTCGCTTAGAACGAAATGTTTGCGCGTTCGACTCGCGTGTAGCCCACCAATATCTCTGTAAGGTGTTACGGTAGCATCCAAGTTTTGGAAACTTGTGGCGCAGATTCAACTTCTGCTACGGAGACCAATTTATGAACCGTTCGACTTCCAGTGAGGTCAGCGTCCTTTCAAGTCGCGCAGATCGGAGCATCACCGATACGGTTTACCAATTTAAAATGCGGGTATGGTATAAAGGTTGTGCCTTTGCCTTCCAAGCAAAAGTATGCGTGTTCGAATCACGTTGCCCGCTCCATTTATGCGTCCGTAGCTCAGAGAAAGAGCGTCCCCTTGGGGAAGGTCGGTGGTTTAATTCCATCCGGAGGCACCGTTTTATTCTCCTGTCGTATAATAGCATTACGCCACGTTTTCGAAGATGTGGAGATGTTGGTCCGACTCCAACTGGGAGAGCCATTTATGTCCTAATAGCATAAAGGATAGTGTGAGGGTTTCCTAAACCCTTCGGTCCCTGTTCGATTCAGGGTTAGGGCACCAAAATATAAATAAAGAATAATAGAGGATTCTTTATGCCATCAGTAGAAATCGTACAAGCAGTACAAGCAGTTCGCGGCACACTTTCGTTTTTCCTAGCCATCGGTTTGTGGAAATTCATTGACTATGTTGAAAAAACATTTGGTCGCAAGACGGCAATGTGGACCGCAGTAGTGATTGGTTGTATAGCATTTTTACTTTTGGAAGAATATCCAAGACCAAACCCATAATACATGGACCTGTCGTATAGAGGCATTACCTTGGTTTTACATACCAATGAAGGCGGATCGTTACCGTCCGGGTCTACCAATTTAAAACAAAAGAGGAAATAACATGTCACTAGTTTACGTATTGAATCTTTCGAACACAGCCAATATTGTTGTATCTAGCAATGGATCAAACACAGTATTAGGCCCAGATGCACATGAAAATTTCGCCGTCGCCGCAAACGTCGATGTTGTAATCAGTGCAGGCTAATTACGCAATTTGCGTCGCTAACTCAAATGGATAGAGTAACTGACTCTTAATCAGTAGGCTGTCGGATCATACCCGACGCGACGCACCACATAAATAAAGCAATGGAAATAGTAAGAAAACATCCCATTGCTGTTGACGGTAGAATCATACAACGATGCCATCGTCTTGATGGCAGAGTTGTAAAAGAATCATTCTACCTGGATGAGAACGGCAAGAAATATAAGACCTTGCTGGACTTGTTTAACAAGAGACCTATTAATTAGTTTATTTCTCCATCATCTAACGGCAAGATGGTCGCCTGATTAGCGGCTCATGATTGTTCAAATCAATCTGGAGAAACCAATTTTGGCTCCATGATCTAATGGCTATGATGCTTCTCTGTCTAAGAAGTCGTGCGGTTTCGATTACCGCTGGAGTCGCCAAGTTTATTCATGAGGATTCGGTGCTGGTTTCCGAACACAGTCTTTGAAACTGTTGGTCGCACGTTCGATTCGTGCCTCATGATCCAATTTTATGCACGGTTGATGTAATTGGCAAACATAGATGGCTCAAACCTATCTTTTTAAGAGTTCAACTCTCTTACCGTGTACCAATTCCGGGAATTAGGAAAGTCTGTCTAATCCGCTTGCTTCGGAAGCAAGAGACCGCTGGTTAAAATCCAGCATTCCCGACCACGTTATGTTCCTATCGTCCAGTGGCAAAGACACTGTACTCTCACTACAGAAACGACAGTTCAATCCTGTCTAGGAACACCAAATTTATTCAGGAATAGTTTAACTGGTAAAACCCATGTCTCTGAAACATGTGACTGTAGGATCGTCCCCTACTTCCTGATCCAATTTCTATGGTGGCTATTGACTAAATGGACAAGTCCCGAGTTTGTGAAACTCGTATATGTCGGATCATACCCGACTAGCCACACCACATTTTAGTTAACAATACTGAAAGGCTTCAGTCGCTGTTTCGAAAACAGATGGACGGCGAAAGCTGTTGTGCTTCGATTGCACTGTTAACTGCCAATTTTAGCGTCTAATCTCGGATGGTCTGGGTCGCGCCTTGAAAGCGATGAGATTGGTGAAGAGCCAATTGGGTTTCGATTACTCTGGACGCTGCCACTTTTCATAATAAAAATAACATAGAAGGGTGATATGAGTTCTAATAAAAGATATAAAAAATCTAAGATAAGAAAATCTAAACAGTTGGGTATGAATTTTTGTACGGCAACAAACCGATTAAAGAAAGCAATATTATTTGAACTAATCAAAGAATGTAATAAGAATTATTGTTACCATTGTGGTGAAGAAATATTATTAGAAGATTTGAGTATAGAACATAAAGTACCATGGATGTATTCTAGTGATCCTAAAAAATTATTTTGGGATTTAGAAAATATATCTTTTTCACATCTTTCTTGTAATTGTTCTAAAACAAGAAGTAAAAGTGAAATTCAAAAATTAGCGTGTAAACCTGACCGAGTTAGGGACTGATTGGAAATCAGATCGCCGCCTATATGGGGGTACAGTTTGACTCTGTTGCACGCTGCCAAATATGCCCCTGTGGTGGAATGGTATACACATTGCGCTTAAAACGCAACGTCTTCGGATATGCACGTTCGACTCGTGTCAGGGGTACCAGTTTGCGCTTGTGATGGAATTGGCATACATACGACATTGAGGATGTCGGTTTTGCACGTTCGACTCGTGTCAAGCGCACCAATTACGGGTCTTTAGCTGAGATGGATTAGCACGCGCCTGAAGAGCGCACTAGGTTGGCTCGATACCAACAGGACCCACCAATTTCGTGAAATAGCATAAGTGTCTGTGCGCCGATTTCATAAGTCGGAATGGTGTGAGTTAAATTCTCACTTTCACGACCAATTTTCGAGTAAGGAAAGTAAACGGAGAATGGGCAGCAATGACCACCCTATTGTGGGTGTAGTAGATACCTCACCGGCTCGATTTAGTTTTGAGTGTTTACTGTTGGATTTTTGTGACTGATAAGGCACGTCCTTCGGTGAAAAGGTATTGGCGAAGTTCCATGAGCCAAGTTTTAGTAAGAGCATGTAGAGTAAGGGTAGAAAGTACAACAGCAAGACATGGAAACGGCTGTTATCGCTGTAATGTTGGTAGACCATATAAGAGTCAGAAGGCGACATTACTGAAGGGGAAGATCCTTCCTTAGCGTTGAAGATGGACGGCCATTCATCTGAGCTATGTGAACCTGAAAAACTAGATGTGCGATGAAAGATAGAAGCTTGACAACTTCTCGAAAATTCAGCACTAAACACTCAAAAATTTTTATAGCGTGGAAGTCGAAAAAGTTGACGCCAGTCTCATAAACTGGAGAACCAGAGCATTACTGGCGAACGCTACCAATTATGCCCATATCCCGAGGGAAGTCGGGGACCTAGCTACGAACTAGGATCGCGTAGGTTCAACTCCTACTATGGGTGCCATTTTATATCCCATTAGCTCAATGGTCGAGCGTCACATTGACATTGTGAAGGTAGCAGGCTCGTTTCCTGCATGGGATACCAGTTTATTCCGGCATAGTACAATGACTAGTACAGGGTCTTGGTAAGACTCAAATTTGAGTTTGATTCTCAATGCTGGAACCAATTACATCGCGGATGTAGCTCAGAAGCAGAGCAAGACATTGCCAATGTCTAGGTCGAGATCGCAAAATTCTTCATCCGCTCCACTTTTCAATTGTGATGTGCTATAATAGTATTTTCCCTATAAAGGATTTATAATGTCTACTAATGTTAAAGTATTAAAATTGATTACCGGCGAAGAAATTCTTTGTGATGCCGAGCTAAAAGGAGAACTAGTGTCTCATGGGCCTGATCCACGGTGGAAAATTACCAATGCTGTAGCCGTCATGTTGCAGCCTTATCAGGACGATAAAGGTCGGACAGGTTATGGCCATGCTTTTGTCCCTTGGGGTACTTTGGTTGATGGTCCTATCCATATCGACGTTAGTGCCGTAGTGTACGCAGAACCGGCTTCGGCGGAATGGGTTGAGCAACATCAAAAAATGTTCGGCACAATAGTTACCCCACCACAAGGTTTAGTCTTAGCACGTTAAAGAATATGTCGCCATGGCAGAGTGTCCCATGCACCGGTCTGCAAAACCGATTACTCCAGTTAAATTCTGGATGGCGACTCCACTTTCATCTTGTTCCTAAATAAATCATGTACTTGTGTTGAAGGAATTCTAAAATGCACAAACAAGTTTTAGTCGTGGACAAGGGTGGTCAGCCTAGAGGCTGGACTGGTCTCCAGGAAGAAGCTTGCAAATACTATGCCGAAGGTATGGTCATTTGCGATTTAGGTTCTCCTATCTATACATTCTACGGTGGTAAGAACAAAGATGGTGAGCAATCCAAGATCACCATTTCTTCTATCATTATGGTCACTGGACCGGTATTGAGTAAGGATTTTTATAATCGTGAAACTCTTTATTGTGAGAGAGATATTTTGCTCAGGCGTGACGCTGGAATTTGCGCGTATTGTGGTATTCAGTTTCACGAACATGAATTGACCATAGACCATGTGATTCCCAGATCACAAGGTGGTGGTCATTTTTGGACCAATGTGGTTGCTGCGTGTTCTTCATGTAATCATGCAAAAGGACCGCGCACGCCAGAACAGGCGGGAATGCCTCTGTTGTATGTTCCGTTTGCACCGTCAAAAAGCGAAAAGCTTTTGCTGGAAAAGCGCCATGTATTGGCAGACCAGATGGAGTTCTTGTTGTCGAAAATCAACAAGAATTCCAGGGTTAGAAACAATCCATTGTATCAATTGAACTGAATTAAATAATGTGTACATTATCAACAGTATTGGATGGATGGAGAGACCCTACGTGGCCTAAGCCTAGCGATATTCCGTGGACTCCTAACAATCCACATCAGCCAAATCCATTGATTCCTGGACCTAACTCTGTGCCATGGCCAATTATTGCTACTGATCCAGTGTTAGCGGCACAGATGTTAGAAATTTTGAGGAAATTGGAAGCTATTGATGAAAGATTGGGTCAGGTTGAGAAATGCATTGTTGCTCAAGCCGATAAGGAACGCATCAAGGCTGAATTGAAGAAAATAGCGGATGGATTATAAATATTTTTGGAAGGTAATGTAGTCTGAGACTACAACGGTTTGCTAAACCGATTGACTCTAACGGGTTCTGGTTTGATTCCAGTGCCTTCCGCCACTTTACTAAATACATAATATCAATGACTGCTAAACGTGAATTAGTCTTTTCTGTTACCGCTGCTGACTGTGATTGGTCCTATACCAGAGGGACCGGCAAAGGTGGTCAGGCCAAAAATAAGACTTCTTCGGCTGTTCATTGTACACATCGTGCTTCTGGTGCCCACGGTTATGCCGAAGATCATCGGTCTCAACAGCAAAATAGAAAACTGGCTTTTGAGCGCATGGCTAAGACTAAAGTTTTCGAAGATTGGCGTCATTTAGAATTTATGAAGCGCACTGGTCAAGAGGCTGTAATTCAGGATAATGTAGATAGGGCCATGCGTCAGATTAGAGTTGAAGTGAAAGATGATGGTTTGTGGAAAGAAATTCCTAAAGATGCTTTACTTCCAGATATAGAAAATAATGAGAAAAAATAAAATTAAAGTCTTGTTCCAGAAAACCGGTGGAGATTTTATAGATCCTCTCGATACTGGCAGTCATGTTCGTTATAAGACATATGTTTATGTGAATAAAGGTGAAACACCAGATAGAGACTATCTTTCTGTAGATTTCGAAATATCTTTAGGTGACTGTTCTCGTGTCATAACTTGGGATTTTGACGATTATCAAACCCACTGTTTCAAGGTAGATAAAATAAATACTGTTATTAAGATTCTAAAGAAAGCTAAGTCCGATATGGAGAAAGCAGAGAAGATTGCGACTAAAGAAAGGGCGCGTCTTGACAAGGATAAGAAAAAGGCTAAACTAAAGGTTCCTAAGAAAACCGTGGAGGACTTAAATGGCGATTAAGATTGTTGAAGATAATCCGGATGTAGTGTTGACTCGTTCGGAATATGAAAATTTACTGGTGCAGTATAATGCGCTTCATACTGGTCCGCTAAAACCTGCATTCGAGGAATGGGTGCGCGGCCAGAAACAAAATCTGAAAGAATTTTTGATTGAGAGCTAAGGTTTTAAATTCACCATCCGATCTATCGCTGGCGCGGAAACGCTAGAGGAACTTCGGTGCTGGCTCGAAGAAACCAGGAGAGTAAATCGTTTGTACTGGTTATGTGGCCAGAAACCAAAACAGTCTGAGGGAATCTTCACCTGATGAGGACGGGTTTGGGAAGTCACAAGTGGTGACCAGGGTAAAACCTGAGAGGAATGATAGGTAGGGATTGAGATAGGCTCAATTCATCACAGAAAACCGGGTATAGGATGGTGACCGTTTATGAATGTGGGAGATAAGGTTAGGATTATAGATACTACTTCTCCTAAGTATAATAAAATTGGTATTATTGTTAAATATATTTTATGTTATGACAATTATCTTGTGAAAATTGGTGAATTTGGTACTTTTCAATTTAATCCTCAAGCACTTGAACCATACGAAGAGCCGGAAAAGTTTTCCTCTCCTGAAGAATTTGAATCAATTTTTGAATAAATAGAACAAAGTCCTGTAAGCATTGCGGTTGATGCGCGCCATTCGTAACGGCGAGAACACAGTTAAACTCTGTGACAGGGCACCACTATTATTTAAAAGGAATTCAAATGAAATTAGGCAGAAAACCGCGCGGTCACGACACTAGAATTCCCAAATATGCCGATCTTATTAAAGATAAGGCGTTACCTACCATCCCGACAGAGCTAGATTACGACGCGGGAATGCCTGCAAATTTAGGCATGATGCTCAACGATACTTTAGGTGACTGTTGCGAGGCCGGTGCCGGTCATGCACAACAAGTGTGGACTTTCTGTGCCGCAAACAACATGGTTACACCATCGGATGCCGACGTAGAACTTCTTTACGAGAAAACTGCCGGGTATGTGCCCGGTAATCCTTCTACCGACAACGGTACCGACGAACAAACACTTTTAAACTATTGGCTCAACAATCCGTTTGCCAATAATCAATTGTCGGCCTATGTAGAATTAAATCCATCTGACTTTGAAAATGTCAAGCGTGCCATCTGGGAAGCCGGTGTGGTCTATATCGGCATGAACGTTCCTCAATACATTATGGATTCTTACACAGCAGCCGGTTCGGTGTGGGACGTACATCCTGAATTAAATAACAATAGTGCTGGTGGGCATTGTGTTATTATGGTAGAATACAAGGTAGACAATACACTAGGTTTTATTTCATGGGGCGGTATGTATACCATGACAAAGGCATTTTGGGATGCCAATGTCGATGAGTGCTATGCCCTGGTTAATAAAGAGTGGATTGAATTGATGGGTATTTCCCCGGCTGGTTTGTCTTTGGTTGAATTGGAAGCATTAATGGCTCAATTGAAATTCACACCATCGTCAGGTAAACGTCGCCAGCATCGTCGTAAAAAGCGTCAACGCGCAATCGGAGTTTAATATGGGTCTTATTAGTTTATTGATTTTTTTGATTGTTGTCGGCGCTCTTCTTTATGTCGTATCACTCCTACCGATTGATGCTGTTATAAAGAAGATTATTCAGATTATCGCAATAGTGGGTATTGTAATCTATCTGATTCGAGAATTCTTACCACAATTTTTACATTCGGGATAGCAACGCAGGAGGTTTCGTTAATGGAAGCATTCATCCTTGCCCTGATTGACGAAACCAAAGAAAGACTGAAAGCTGAGATGGCTTTACAGGCAATTCAACCGTCACCAGGGCTATTAGAGTCAATCAAGAGATTACAAGTCAAGATCGAGCATCTTGAACACAGTCTCGCTTTGGCTCGCGGATACGCAAAAACACGTTGACTCCTATCATGGAAGTGATACACTAGCCTTCGTTATAAACAACGGAGGACTTATGAACACAATTCGTGATGCTATTCTGAAAGCCGCCGATCATATCGAGCAGAATCCACAGAGTTTTAATTTTAGGGAAACATTTACTCCTAATGATGAGTGTGGTACTGGCTGTGCTTTAGGCTGGATTGCATACTTTTTAAATATTAAAGATACTTATGATTCCAGGGCAGTTGGAATTGTTAAGGTAGCATCCCTTCTATTAACAGGGGAGATCCTATTAACGCAAGTTACTGCAAAAGATGTACCCAATTGTTTAGAATTTTACAATAAAATGCATACGTTGGATTTTGATTGGAAAAAGAGTGCTGTAAACTGCGCTAAGGCGTTACGCCTTTATGCTGATAAGTTTTATCCTGAAGTACAATCCGGCATTCCTGATAGCGTGAAAGCCATCTTTGAAGTGGAGTCGAAAAAGTTGACTCCTATCGTAGAAACGGTATAATTCCACCACATTCAGTTTTGCCGTGCGTCGAGCCGCGTTTTCCCTCCTTTGTTTTACGCAGAGCCTTCGTAAAGTTCGGTGATCCGACACGGCTTTTTATTTAAGGAGATATTATGAGTGCTGTGATTAAGCCAATGCTCGCTGCCAAAGCAGCCGAGTCTTTTGAGTTTCCGTTGCTGGTATCACCTAAACTTGACGGCATCCGCTGTTTGGTGCATGATGGGGTAGCCATGTCTAGGAATTGGAAACCGATTCCTAATCATCATGTCCAGCGGTTGATTGGTCGTCCTGAATATAATGGTTTGGACGGTGAATTAGGTGTGGGTAGTCCCACGGCTCCAGACTTTTATCGCAAAACCATGTCAGCGGTCATGTCTGAGGATGGTGAACCTGATTTCACCTATTGGGTGTTTGATGATATCAAAGACCCAAACATGTCTTTCGAGCATCGTATTAATCGTCTCTATGACGCGCCTCCGTTTCCACCAGCAAAAATGGTGGAACAGCGATTCATTATGAATCAGGAAGAATTAAATGCCTTTGAAGCCGAAGTGTTGTCAAAAGGCTACGAAGGTCTGATTGCCCGTTCACCGAAGGCACCCTACAAGAACGGTCGTTCCACGGCTAGGGAAGGCGGCATGGTCAAGATCAAGCGATTCTCTGATGCCGAAGCTGTTGTGATTGGCGTCCAAGAATTGATGAAGAATGAGAACGAGGCCGGTGTTGATGCTTTTGGTCATACAGAACGATCCAGTCACAAGGCGAACATGAAGCCTATGGGCACTTTGGGTGCCCTGAATTGTAGGACTCCGGAAGGGGTGGAATTTTCCATTGGAACGGGTTTCGACGCGGCTCAACGCTCCGACTTGTGGAAGCGTCGTGATGAAATTATTGGAAAATATGTGAGATACAAATTTTTTCAAGGTGGTGGAAAAGAAAGGCCGCGCTTCCCTGTGATGTCGGGTTTTCGTGACGAAAGAGACATGTAATATTAATTAACAAGAGGATTTATTATGTATACAAAGACAATTAAAGATTCCAATAATCCAGCGCGCACATTTTCAGTTTTGAATTGGTCAAAGATTATTTGGCACAGTGTTATAGGTCTGGCCACTTTTATTACATTGACGATTATTTGGCCTTTCTACACCGTCCCTGTGGGTAGTCGTGGTGTAGTGACACAATTTGGTAGGATTGTTGGCATTCAGCAAGAAGGATTGGCGATACTACCACCGTGGCAAGCAATGACTTTGTTTAGTATTCGCGCAGAACAAGCTAACATTGATCATGCTGATGGTGCTACTTCGGATACTCAGCCGGTGTTTGTGTCTTTGACTGTAAGATATAGTATTAGTCCGGATAAAGTGGCTGAAGTGTATGAAAAATACTCACATAACGGTGATCTCTCCAGCTATGTAGATACGGCTACCCATGAGATTTTTAAGGCTGTGACCGCTCGTTATACGGCTCCCGATCTTATTGCACAAAGAGCCAAGGTGTCGGCGGATATCTATTCTGCACTTGGGTCTAAACTGGCTCTTTATGGTGCCCAAGTAATTAACATCGACATGAGAAACTTTGCGTTTCAAGATTCTTACATGAAGGCTATTAATTCCAAGGTAGAACAAGAACAGTTGCGTCTTGCTGCTGAGAATAAGCTGTTGACGGTACAGGCAGAACAGAAGCAAAAGGTTGCTGTGGCCGAGGCCGAAGCGGAAGCGGTAAAAGCCACGGCCGATGGTGATGCCTATGCTACAGTCATGAATGCTAAGGCTGAAGCCGAGTCTTTGAAGGTGCAAGCCGCTGCTATTACGTCTAACCCGCAAATTTTGGAACTGAAGCGTATTGACGTGGAAATGCAAAAGGCTCAGACTTGGGATGGTAAGCTGCCAGAAGCTATCTATGCTGGTACTCCTATTCCGTTTTTTAATATGGCAAAGTAATGAAATTGATTGATAGTGACAATTACGCCGCTAGTGGAATAGAAGCTTTCTTCTTCCCTGGCGGCGAACCACACGCCAGAATTCCGGAGAATTTTGGCGATGCTCTGTTGTATCTCAAGGCACGCACCTGGAATGATGTTGGTCTAGGGATGATGGTTTTGGATGCTTTGTACGCTCAGAACGTCAAGCGTCGTTGGTTGTTTGTGCCCTATTTCCCCGGTGCTAGACAGGATAGGACCGACATGCAAACACCACAAACAGCAAAATATATGCTGAGTCTCTTTTGGTATAGTGCCAATAAAGTTTACACATTTGATGCACATTCTGATGTGGTTGCGCATAAGACTCTTAATTTTATGCCATCTGATTTAAATATAAATGGATATTTTGATCCAGGTTATACCGTGATAGTGCCGGATGCCGGTGCCAAGAATAGGTGTCTCAGTTTTGCGCGAGCAATTAACAATAGTGATAAGTTGCTCCAATGTGATAAGAAACGCAATTTTGCGACTGGTAAATTTGAAGGATTTACGATGCCGCCGTTGCCCGGTCCAGGCAAATACCTCATTGTGGATGATATTTGTGATGGTGGAGGCACGTTCAATCTGTTGGCGCAGGAGTTCAAGAAAGATCAATATGCCAAGGATAGTGAGCTATCGTTGTGGGTAAGTCACGGTATATTTTCAAAAGGTGTCGGTAATATTGATCCTATTATTGAGGATGTATACACAACAGATTCCTGGTTTAGGAATCTTGTTGGTTATCCTACTGATCATCCTACTCTTGTGACTCTTAAACCACTTATTGATAGAATTTTACTTACTGCTTTGGCACAAGAAGGGTTTTGAAATGAAATATGATTTGATTTCTTTAATAGATGGCTACAAGATTGACCATCGCAGGCAATATCAAAAGGGAACCACGAGTATCTATTCCAATTGGACGCCGAGATCTTCTCGTATTCCTGGCGTAGAGAAGGTCGTATTCTTCGGCCTGCAATACGTGCTTCAACATTGTTTCATGGAATTGGCAAATGATACTTTCTTTAATAGAAATATTGATAGTGTACTTGCCAGCTATCAGAAGCGTTTAGACGGTTATCTAGGTCCTAATAATGTAGGCACAAAGCATATTGCCGACTTGCACAAGTTGGGGTACATTCCATTGGAGTTTAAGGCACTCCCAGAGGGTACTCATGTTCCTCTCCGCGTGCCAATGGTTACGGTAGAGAACACTCACCCAGACTTCTTTTGGGTGACTAATTATTTCGAATCAATGTTATCTAATTTGCTTTGGAAAGGCTGTACATCGGCCACTAATGCTTATCGTATGCGTCAATTGTTCATGGATCATGCGATATTAACTCATGCTGACGTGGCTTTTGTTGATTGGCAGGGGCACGATTTCAGTTTTCGTGGCATGAGCGGTATTGTGGACGCTGCTATTAGTGGTGCCGGTCATTTACTGTCATTCACAGGAACGGACACATTACCCGCATTGGACTTGCTGGAGCAATATTACTTCGGCCAGCGTGAAGAAATTTTAGGTATGTCGGTACCCGCCACGGAACATAGCGTAATGTGTAGTGGTGGTATGCAAAATGAGACGGATACTTACTCATGTATTTTGGATCTTTATCCTACCGGCATAGTGAGTATTGTTTCAGACACATGGGATTTATGGCATGTCATTGGGCACATATTGCCAATTCTTAAAGATAAAATCTTGGCTCGGGATGGTAAGACTGTTATTCGTCCAGATAGTGGAGACCCTACTTTAATTCTTTGTGGTGATCCAGATCATAAAGGGACTGATCGGCGGGACCATCTTATTCGTAAGGGTGTGGTTGAATCTCTTTGGGATTTGTTTGGCGGCACATATAATTCTGGCCGTTATAAAGAGTTAAATCAACATATAGGTGCTATCTATGGTGACAGTATTAGTTATGATCGTGCCAATGATATTCTCACCAGATTAGGCGAGAAGGGATTTGCCAGCACAAATGTTGTATTCGGTCTAGGCTCGTATTTCTACGAATACGTGACGCGAGACACATTTGGATTTGCCATGAAGGCTACGGCATCTGTGGTCGATGGCAAGGAACATATGCTGTTCAAAGACCCTAAGACCGATGATGGAGTCAAGCGCAGCGCCAGGGGTCGTATTGTGGTTCTGAGTGATTGGGAATTAGGCTATGGAGATAGCTTTAAGGCTTGCGATGGTCTAAACAAGGAGCAGCAGCGTCAATGGGCCGCACAAGACCAATTACAGCTTGTATGGCGAAACGGTGTGTTCTATAAGCAATGGACGGTCGGGCAGATTCGGGAAAGGATTAGGAAGGAATAATATGAAACGTTATCTTTTGGCATTGGCAAAGACGATAGGTTTATTTGTTTCGGTAACTGTAGGTGCGTGGTTATTTGTTTTATGGGTGGAACTGATAAAAGGGTTGCCGTCGCCTTGGTGGTTTTTTCTGTCTCCACTTTTCTTATTGATGTTAGCGGCGGTCTGGTTAGTCTGGTTAGTTTTTTGGTCGTTTATGGATGATTCCCAATCAAAGTAGAAATAATATGGCAGCATGGCCCATAGGGCATAAAAGATGGAAATTGGCCACGTCGGATGGGCCAATTAAAAGAATTTATGTCAATAAACACATTATTGGTGCCAATAATAAGAACGGCACAAATGATCCTGCTATTACTGTGAGGACCAGCGCGGGCACATTTGTTGTCAGAAATGTCGATATTCTTGGGCCTAGTGTGATTGTCGATAATCCACCATTGTCTTGTGGTGCCAGAGTGTATGTTGAGACTAGGGCTAAATTAGCCATCGAATTATTTTAAAGGAGACATATTCTGAATAAATAGAAGGTCTAGCCAAGGACCTTCTATTAATGAAAATTGTATTTTGTACCACCTGTAAAGGTCGCTCCCAACACATTAAACTAACACTTCCGAAAAATCTGGAAGATAATAAAGACTATCCAGATGCCAAATTTTTAATATTAAATTATAATTCTCCGGATGATTTAATGGATTATCTCTATCTGAATCATCTTGATGATGTAATTTCAGGTAGATTAGTCGTTTATTCTACTCATGAGCCGGAAAAATTCAAAATGGCTCATGCAAAGAATATGGCGCATCATCTGGGTATTTTGGAAGGTGCCGACGTTCTTGTGAACCTAGATGCCGACAATTTAACCAATCCTGGTTTTGCCAGTTATATTGCCGCACAATTTCAACAGAACGGCATGAATTCATTCTTGTGGGCAAAAATGATTCCCGGTGTGTTGCCGCGTGGTATCAGTGGTCGTATTGTGGTGCCGAAGGATGCGTTTCTTAAAGTCGGTGGTTATGACGAAAGATTTGAAATTTATAGTCGGGATGACAAAGATTTTAATGAAAGATTGCGTCGTCTTGGGGTGTCGGCATTTGAAATAGATACTCAATATCTTAATGGAGTGCGTCATAATGACAAATTACGTTATAAAGAATATCCCCATGCTCAATATGCCGTTGAAAATTACGACGAACTTATTTCTGAGAAATCAGATAAAACTATTGTAAATTATGGTAGGATAGGATTGGGTAGAGTTTTTAAGAACTTTGATTGGGAATATACCGGACAGGTTATTGAATTAGGGCCGGTGCCGACTAGAATTTTCGGTATTGGTATGCATAAGACTGCTACCACGTCTTTGCACACGGCATTGACCATTCTAGGTTTTGATTCGGCCCATTGGAAAACGGCCCATTGGGCAAAGAAGATTTGGAACGAAATGCAGCTAGATGGTCGATCCTTGACCTTGGAGAAGCATTATGCCCTGTCGGATCTTCCTATTACGTTGCTTTATAAAGAATTGGATAAAACATATCCAGGCTCTAAGTTCATTCTTACCGTTAGAGACGAGCAAGAATGGCTTAATAGTGTCCGAAATCACTGGAATCCTGAGCTAAATCCATATCGGCACCAATGGAACACAGACCCTTTTACGCACAAGATTCATAAGGTCCTGTATGGCCAGAAGGGTTTCGACGCAGAACTGTTCCTGGAGCGTTATAGACGGCATAACGCAGAGGTTTTGGAGTATTTTAAGGACCGTCCCGACGATTTGCTTGTCATGGATATTAATAAAGACGGTTGGTGGGCATTGTGTCGGTTTTTGGGGAAACCAGTACCCTCAATGGACTACCCGATGCTTAATAAAGCTGGAAATTCTATCATAGAATGACTCTAATCCCACAAAATTAAGAATTAATGTGGTATAATTAAGAATGAGTAAAATTTGGTTTGGGTCAGACCCACACTTTTCACACCGCAATATCCATAGGTTCTGTCCTAAGACTCGGCCAGATGCCGATATCGAGACTATGAACCGTAAGATGATTGCCAGATGGCAGGAGCAAGTTGCGCCGGAAGATACAGTATTCCTATTGGGTGATATATTTTTCTGTAACTTGGTCGATGCCAAGGCAATCATGAATCAGTTGCCGGGTGAAATACATTTGATTTACGGCAACCATGACGATGTTATTAAAGAGAGTGTACATCTTCAGAGTATGTTTGCATCGGTCCAGGATTATAAAGAATTGAGTCTACCTAATGGTAGATGGGTACTTTTTCATTTCCCGATGCAGGAATGGCATAAGATCAATAAAGGTTCCTATCACTTACACGGCCATATCCATGAAAGATTGTCTGGTGTTGACGGCAGGATTGCGAATGTTTGTTTGGATTCACCGACGTTTGGTACTGGTGACTATTCACTCTATTCCATGGATCAAGTTAAAAGGTATTTGGATAAACAGCCGATCAGAGAATTTCCGAGTAAGAGGCTTTAATGCGTCACATTATGTTTGATATTGAAACGTTGGACGTGGAAAGTACGGCAGTTGTTCTTTCTATTGCCATGATTGAATTCAAGCTGGATGAAACGCCGACCTATCAGGAATTATTAAATAGAGCCGCTTTTGTGAAGTTTAATGTTCATGAACAAATTCTTAAATATAAAAGAACAGTAAATCAAAGCACGGTTGATTGGTGGAAAAAGAGATCCAAGCTTGTCCGAGAAGTGAGTCTCAAGCCAAGACCAGATGATGTGTCTGTTTTGGAGGGTTTAGAAATTTTGCGTCAGAAAGCCGGTTGCCGCTCTGATTTTAAGAGAAACAATAACGTAATGTTTTGGGCACGCGGTGGTCTGGATCAAACAGTATTTGAGAGTCTGTGTCGGAGTGTCGGTCAGACCGCATTTACACACTACTCGAATTGGCGCGACGTGCGAACAGCCGTCGAATTGTTGGTTGAAGGGGCTGTACATGGGTATGTAGAGGTACCGTTAATTCATCAGGATGCTGTGGCGAAACACGACCCGAGATGTGACTGTGCCTATGACATTATGCAGCTTTTATTAAATAATTATAGAGGTAAAGAAAGTGAGTAATCAAACACAAAATTTTAAGCTATTTGAACTATTAAAGAGTGGGGAGCCGGTAAAGGTTACGACCATTGCAGAAGTGTTGGACGTGGAGTTAAAGTCGGTTCCTGTTTATATTCATGGATTGAAGAAATTGAATGCTGATATTGCTTCTATTCGTGAAGGGCGCAAGGTAGCGGCTTATCAGTTGAATAATTCTAAAGATATGAATGTGCAGCCAAATAAGACCACTCTTTTTGTGAAGAAGCCTGTTGCGGTAAAGGCCGACGACGATGAAGAAGAGGTTGAAGATGTGGTATCCACGTTGTCCGACAAGGATATTGAAGATATTCATTCCTCATTGCGCGTGGAAGTGGCAAAGAATCTGGCGGATTAATGCCCTTATTGACGCAATTAGCCATTAAGATTATCGGAAATGAACTGGGTGCTACTTTCGAAGATAAGATTGAAGCATACCAGTTCATGGTTGATAATTTTTTGATGGATCTTTTGTCCGAAAGGCAAAAATCAGAATTGAATATGCTGATCGAGGGTGGGCAGATTGAAACACCACCTTGGAGAAATTGGGAATCATGATCTACGAATTTAAGGTGATTGCTCCATTACCAGATTCTTCTTTGGCCGAGAAGTTTCCTGTTGGTACTGTGGTTGAAGTAGATATGAAAATGTCGGAATACGACGATTTTGCTGCTAAAAATCCAGAGTTAGAGCGGTATATTGGTACTGCACCATCAGTGACATTTGAAGGCCGAAGATATGGTGGTGGTCATGGTGTAGAAACCAGACAGCCAGACGGTTTCAAAGAGGTTCTAGCCAAGATTGGTGAGAATCATCCGTCATCGCCATTGGCCGAGCGTTATAGAAAGAACAAAACTATTAAGGAAGTCAAGACACGACAGATAGTAGAGAAGCATCGAAAAATTTCTGAGGATAGGACCAAAGAACGAATTAAGAAAATTAGAAATAAGGTTAATTCCTAGTGTTCACCCATATTCCACTAACACTACCTGTTCTTACTCAACATACAGAAGAAAACGGCGATAGATATTACACCCGAGAAGGTAGCGATTATAGATATTCTTCTGTCACCAGATTCATTGGAGAAAATTGGGATAAGAAGTTTTTGGATAAATGGAAAAAGAGAGTCGGGTTAGTTAAGGCTGCTAGTCAATCTAAATGGGCAACAGAAAGAGGCACCAGTCTCCATACTATTACAGAAAAGTATTTGTCTAATGACGAAGCCGGATACCGAGAGATTTTGAACGAAGATCGGATGAATAAGGGGTTGTTCTTAAAGATCAAACCAGAGCTAAACAAAATTTCCAATATAAGGGTCCTTGAAAAGGCTCTTTACTCGGATGAGTTAAAGTTGGCCGGAACGCCCGATGTTATTGCTGATTACGATGGTGTATTTTCTACTATTGATATTAAAGGTAGCACCAAAGAAAAATTAGAGTCATACATATCAAATTACTGGATTCAGACGGCAATTTATAGTAGAATGTTCCAAGAGTTGTTTAATACGATGCCAATGCAATCAGTGATATTGATGGCAGTAGAAGATAACCCTACAGCATCGGTGTTTATCGAGCCGTCAATGAAAGGGCAGTTGCGCCTTCAGGAATTTTTGAGTGATCCTGTGGTATTTCAAGAGAATTTAAATGAAGCTAAAAAGCGTGCCAGGAATTGAAGTTCCACCGGATGAGGGTGATGTACGATTGCCTAATGGTTATACGCTCTATTGGAAAATGGACGAAGCTGTGGGTTGTCGTGAATACTATAGTGATGAAGTTGGTGGTGGTGTAGGTGTGTGGAATACGGCATTGGTGGACGATACGACACTCTTGGCTGCTATTGTGAAAGAAGCCGAATTTAGAAAGCGAGAATATGTGATATGGTCTCGCATGACTGAAGAAGAAAGAGAAGCAGCTATTTCTGCTATTAATATTTTAGAGGACGACCCATTATGAAAACGAAGCGAGATCTTGGATTATCAGAAGCCCTAATTATTTTAGGAATTGCGATAGTTGCTGTTATTGGCTGGATTGCTAATTTGTGGCAAACTGTCTCTTTAGGATTGGCTACTGGGCCATTAACAACATTGTTTGTTGTTAAAATAATAGGTATCTTTTTTGCGCCTTTGGGTGCTCTTTTGGGTTGGATAGGATTTTTCACTTGATTATGAAAATTATATTAACATTGTTACTATTAATTTTGACAGTAATATTTGCCTATTTGTTGGCAATGGGTTTGTTTCAATTTATTGATATGGTGTCTTCATGAGTCGAAAAACTTATACTGATATAAAAGAATTCATTATTGTGGTCAAGAAATTAGAACAAGACCACGGTGTTAAGGTTGTGTTGGATAATGACGCCAACACTGTTCTGGCCACGTTTGAAAGCACAAACATTGGACAGTGGTTTAGTAATTACGGCACGATAGAAAAAGATTGGGTCGAGAAAGTCACTAAATAAAAGAATACGCGCATATAGTTCAATGGTAGAACAGGGACCTTCAAAATCCTGTGTCGCGTGTTCGATTCACGCTATGCGCGCCAGTTAAAGAGAGGAAATTATGTCTTTAGTTACGTTAATTCAGAAACTCAACAGTGCAGACCGCGATGCCGTTGTGCAAATCGAAGAATTTGCCCTTCCCAAGGAAGCGGTATTTACCGGCAAGGTCGATGAAGCTGGCCGCGCTATCTACACTCTATTCACAGAGAGCAAGGTTAAGGCTTTTGTTGAAAAGGTAGAAACAGAAGTTGAGAATGCTATTAAGGATGTTGAGAAAGAATTGGAATCACTCATGAGTGAAGCAAAGGATGAAGCCAATACAGTTGTCCAGGAAGTAAAGACGGCGCTTCATAAAAAGAAGAAGTGAATTTCCAGTAATTGAATCCTATATTATGAACACGGTCCACCTAGTGTAGTTGTTTGATGTTATCATCGTTCAATTACACTAGGAGACTATCATGAAAGACTTTCGCGCAATCTACAAAAATCTTGCTCGTAGCAAGAAACTCACCAAAAATCACGTACTGCAATATTGCATCTTGAAAGGGATGGATGTGGGCACGTATGACGATGGTGAACCCCTCAGAGAAGCCAAACGGCATATTCATCGGGCATTCAGCCCTATTGTCAGTAAATCCAAGCTGGATAATGGCCGACAGCCGTTCGATACGGTTTATCATCTGTTGATGCATATTGATATTAACCTTATGTTTTTGGGTAGTCATTCAAAAACACCTGATTATACCCAGAAAGTTCGTGTTCTGGATGTTCCAATCAAGGAAATGTTTGAGGACTATGAATTAGAGCAATACCGTGCTATAATACAAACTCTTAAAGAGAAGTATTCGTTTCATCTAACAGCAGAGGTTGCTAAACGCTATTACGTTTATACCTTCGTCAGGCAGGATATCTCACCGGAGTATCAGCTAGTGCAAGCGGCTCATGCGACGGCTAGAATGGGGTATGGTATGGCAAGCTGGCCGAAAGCGCAGTTTGATGAATTGTACTTTACGGTGGTGGGTGTGCCGGATGATGCAGCAATGGCTGTGGCTATGAATGATTGTAAAGAGGTAGGAGCCGTGATTTTTCCTTTTTACGAGCCAGATATAGGCAACATTCTTACTGCATTCAGCACTAATCCTATTAGGGCGGATAGGCGAAAAAGACTGTTGTCTTATAAGTGGTTGAAATTCTCAAGGGAGACTAAATAGTTAAAATGGTAGTAAACTTTTGATTAAAGGCGCGGCAGGACGAGATGTTCAATTCATCTCCTGGTCCACCAAAAAGACATTAAAAGGTTTAGTGTCTTTCTGATGGGCCAGACAGGCTTCGACTCTGCGAGAAATAACCCAAAAGCTACTCAGTGTGCAATGACTGTAACAATGCAAAACGTCTAAATGCAAATGAAGACACATACGAGATGGCGCTAGCCGCTTAATCTCACCGGGTTTTGGCAGTTTTCCAGGCTACTCATAAACTGCCTTTTATTACAAACCGGAGCATTCTTTGAACGAAAATAAACCTCCTTTGACAGAAGAACAAATCAATTCGTTATTCTGTATGGCTTTGTCGAAAGTCTTGGATTGGATGCCGGAATCAGACATGTCTAAAGCCATCCTTCTCCCAGATCCCCGCGATTTTAATAAACTTTGTGCCATCCATAACGGGCCGGATGGACTTACCCTAATGATGGATGAAGGTTATAATAGTTTTATAACCACTATGTTATGTGAGGAATGTCAGGCTAAATTAGAGCCATTCTCAGTCATTTTTACCGGAGTTAATGTTCACACTGGCGAGGAAGATCCTAATGCTTTTGTGGGCCTTTATGGTGGACATGATGAAGATTTTGATGACGAAGAAAAAGAAGAAGTTGAGAAAAGAACAATTAATTGAGGAACCATGCCCAAGCGACGACCGAAGGTTAATGACCCATTTGCCCGTAACAAACTTAAACTGATAGAAGTAGAGCCGAAAACAGACAACCAGAAACAATTTTTTGATGAATATTCCACCGGGAAGCATCTGTTTTGTCATGGATGCCCTGGCACCGGAAAGTCATTTTTGGGTTGTTATCTTGCCGTTAAACAAATCATGGTTCAAAAGAACTATGGAAAAATTATTATTATCCGTAGTGCTGTTCCCACCAGAGACATAGGTCATTTGCCCGGTTCCATTGAAGAAAAGACAACGATCTATGAAGATCCCTATGCCGCACTTTTTGGTGAGTTATTTGGCCGACAGGATGCCTATGACATTCTTAAGTCCGAGGGTGTGATTGAATTCATCACCACCAGCTTTTTGCGCGGCCTGACATTTTCCAATGCTATTGTGTTGGTTGATGAAATTCAGAATCTGACTTTTGATGAATTAAACACTGTCATTTCTCGTATTGGGGACAATAGTAAGGTCATTTTCATGGGTGACTATTATCAGATGGATCTCAATAAGAAATCCAATGACCAAAGCGGCTTCATGAAGTTTTTGAGCATTTTGGAAGCGACCGATGAATTTGCTTTTGTCCAGATGAATACGACTGATATTGTTCGTTCTAAACTGGTGAAGAAATATATCATTGCTCGTATCAATTATGAAGAAAAACACGAAAATTAATGGTATAATAGCACCATGCCATCTAAAGAAGAAAAAGACCTGTTTTCGAAAATGATTGATGAACAGGCCGCAAGATTAGGTATCACTATTATGGATAGTGTTATTGAGTATTGCTCTAAAAGCGGCATGGAGATTGAGGTAGCGGCGACATTGTTATCTCCTACACTCAAGTCCAATATTGAAATGGATGCAATGGATTTACATTTCTTACCGAAGAAATCTAGGTTACCTTTATGAAGAAAATTGTGAAATATAATGGTCAGATGACTTCTTTTATTGTGGTCGGTCAAAGAGCCGTGGTATATCCTATCAATCATCCGGATTGCTCTAACCAGAAATTTGTATCAACATCGCCGGTCCAGCATATTGATGCTAATGGAACGTTTGAAACAATGAACAGTGTTTACGTGCCAAATACCTTAGACAATTAAAGATATTGCTTATATAATGTGTTTATTAATTATGGAGATCTCGAAGTGCCTAGAACCCCAGTAAGTCCTGAAGACGTAGCAGAAGAAAAAGATAAGAAGTTTGATGAATTCTATTCTGGTAGCCAGATGTGGGCTGTTAGCGGTGGAGACTCTTTCTTTCCTTGTGCCAAGACAGATAAAGAATTGCCGTCTGGTCAATACATTATTCAGTGGTCTGATGCCAAGGGTATTTACTTTACAAAGAAAGAAATTAACCTGGATAAATTGCTGGTGTTGCCTGATTCTAAGGCCGAAAAAGTCTTGGCGTCTATTGACCATTTTTGGTCTTGCGAAGATAAGTTCCGTGAACATGGATTTCTCTGGAAGCGTGGAATCTTGCTGTTTGGTCCGCCAGGATGCCTAGCTGCCGATACTTTCATTGGATACGACATTAGGCGTCCAGATGGTGAAATTTTTGAGCATAAAGGCGGCACTATAGAACATCTCTATAAGGTTTTTAATGGAAATGATATTCCTGAAGATCATATTTTTTATGTTTCGTCTGCTGATGAAAACGGGTGGTTGATTAGCAACAGAATTTTAAATGTACTCCATAGTGGAGTTAAGGATTGTTTTGAGATAGAAACTATTTCTGGATATAAGTTACAGACAACAGCCGACCATAAGTTTTATATGGGTAGCGACGAATATGTTGCTCTGAAAGATCTTATGATTGGAGATAATGTTGTAACCACTAATGCCATCGCATACACAGTTTTGGATGACACTATTAAGTCTATTAAGTTTGTTGGACAGAAAGAGACTTATGATTTGTGTATGGCTGCACCATACAATAATTTTGTGGCACAAAATTTTGTTGTAAAAAATTCAGGAAAAACCGTGCTTTGTCAGCAATTGAGCAAACAGATTGTAGATCGTGGTGGTATTTCTGTTTATCTCAGTGAGCCAAAATTCACAGCCGAAGGATTGCGTGTGTTACGTTTGATTGAGAAAAAGCGTCCAATTGTTGTAATGATTGAGGATATTGACGCTATCGTTGAACGTAACGGTGAATCTAATTTGTTGGCTCTATTGGACGGTGAGTTGCAGATTGATCGGGTATGTTTTGTGGCTACGACTAATTACCCCGAGAAACTAGACAAGAGATTAGTTAATCGTCCTTCTCGTTTCGATGAAATTATTAAGATTGGAATGCCTTCGGCTGCGGCCAGGGAACAATACTTGAAGTGCAAGGTGCTGCGTCTGGCTCAACCGGAAGCTGCCGCAGAACTGAAGAAGTGGGTTGACGGCACGAAAGAATATTCTATTGCTCATTTGCGTGAAGTTATTATTAGTGTTGAATGTTTGGGTAATAAATTGGAAAAGACACTTTTGCGCTTGGAGAAGATGAATAATATTAAGGCTACGTCAGAAGATTCTGGTAGAAAAATGGGGTTTGCTCCAGCAGGGTTTGAAGAAGATGATGACTAAATAATTGATTATATTATGACGGTGTGGTAAAATAGTAAACATAGAAATTAAGAAAAGGAAAATGAAAAATGACAACATTAGAATCCCTACGAAAACACTCTTCTCTCGATAAGCTGACTAAGGCTCTCGAAAAAACCAATAAGCAACGTAATGACGAACGTTACTGGCAACCGGCAACGGATAAGGCTGGTAATGGGTTTGCTGTGGTTCGGTTTTTGCCAGAACCACCTGTAGATGGTGAAGATGGGCTGGCCATTCAGCAATTGCTCTCAGCGGCCTTTGAAGGTCCTGGTGGATGGTATATTGAAAATAGTCTCAAGACTTTGGGACAGAAAGATCCATTGGTTGAGTTTAATAATAAGCTTTGGAATACTAAAATTCCGGCTAATGAAGAACAGGCCAGAAGGCAAAAAGTTAAGAAACAATATGTTTCTAACATTTTGGTGGTAAAAGACCCGGCGCACCCTGAAAACGAAGGCAAGGTTTTCTTGTACAAATATGGTGTGAAAATCTTTGATAAGATTCGCATGGCCATTAAGCCGACTCAGGCGGAAATTGATCAGGCTCTTGTTGAAGGAGTTGAATTAAAACCAGTTGATGTGTTCAATCTAGTGGAAGGTCATAATTTTACTTTGCGTATCCGTAAAATAGACGGTAATCGTAATTATGATACCAGTAGTTTTTCTGGATTGCAGACACCCGAATCACCTGTAGCCAAGGGTACACCTATTGCCGAAACAGTTGAGGAAATTACAAAGATTTTGAATCAATGTTATTCACTCAAGGCAATCGTAGCTCCAGACCAGTTCAAAACTTATGCTCAATTGGAAGCTAAGTTAAACAAGGTGTTGGGATTGGACGGTGGACCTACTGCGGCACCCAAGCCGGTCAAGAGTCAGCCGGTTAAAGAACCTCTCCCTTGGGAAGAAGAAAAGACGGTAGCCAAGACTCTACCGGTAACAGATGATGCCGACGCGAAAATGTTGGCTATGTTTGAAGGTTTGAACGAAGAAGATTAATTGACTCTCTGCGATAAATCCATAAGGGTTATGAAGCCGCTGGAAAAAGCGGCTTCTTTTTGTCAATTACATTCTGCTAACAGACATAAATCCTAGTGGATGCTCAAAGAGTTGGCTAACCAATGTGGACGCCGATGATTCGTCATTACGAACCTTAATAAGAACGTTAGTTTCGTCACTACCTTTACTACTGTTTTGAACCACGGTAGTATTGTTATTGACAACAGTTGGTTTGTCATCCTCTGTGCTGTCATCCGAATCATCGTCTGAGTCGTCATCTTTTGGTTTAAGTTTATCGGCAGCATCCTTAGATTTACCACCCACCAGACCGGCATCGCTGGCGGCATGATAGGCGTCAATAGCAACGCTGGCCGCAGTACCTATACCAGGAATCGTGGCGGCAATGCCAGAGGCGGCATCCAAAGCAGCGCCTTGTGTATCACCTTCGAGTAAATCAGCCGCTGCAAACCCTAGACCGGCAATCGCACCAATTATAGGAATTTTCTTTATTAGACTCTTGCCTATTGTTTTGGCACCGAGTTTAACCGCAGCTTTCTCACCCGCCTTTTCTCCTTCTTTTTCTAAGGCTTTTTCACCAGACTTTTCGGCAGCTTTCTCGGCATTTTTCTCACCTTCTTTCTTACCACCTTTCAGGAAATTCTTAAGACTGGAGAATAGCCGTTTTACCGCAGACCACGCTAGTTTGACGGTTTTCATTGCCATGCTACCGGCAAACTTCACCAATTCCCATAAGGATTTACCGAATAGTTTTAGTGTTTCTTTTATTAATTTAGATGCAATAGCAGTTAAAGCCATTGCTATTAGATCGACTACACCATGATTTTTGACTAGTTTTAATATATCATCAAGTTTCTTATCTAGTTCTTTGTCGCGCCTTGCTTGTTCAAGCCTTGCCGCTTTTCTTTCGGCTTCCTCTTTATCCATCAAAATTTTAAGTTGATCGGCCCCACCGGTCGCAGTATTGGATGCAGCCGGTCTAACATTAGGAACAATAGGCTTAGGTGGTACTGGTTTTGCCTTCGGTGGTGGAGGCATTAATTTAGGGTTAGGGCCGAACATGTCTATCTGTTCCGGTTGATTCGGTTTCTTTGCAAACATATCCAGTTGCGGTGATTCTTCTGGTTTTGGAGCAACACTAGGAACAACACCGGGGACTCTGTGAGCATTATGATGAACAATTCTTTCTTTTGATTCATCTTTAGCTTGTGCAACAGCAGCCGGAACTTCGGCTTTAGGAATCTTAGCCGCAGGATTACCTTTTAATTTTAGAGCAAAAAAGATCTTTTCTTCTGTTTTTTCTATATGAGCAACCTGTCTTAATAGTTGCTTAATTTCTTTGTCCATAAACCCTAGCATTTTTAGGGCATCAAAAGCATCACCATAACTCTTATCTCTATCAATTCTTTGTGGTGTTAGTGGTTTAGCCGAAGATTTTTCTGTTCTTTGTGGCTCAATTCGTGTGGCTACAGTGGTCGCATCGTCGGTCGGTGTTGATGGGATTTTTTCAAGTTTGGATTTTTCCTCCACCACCTGTACGGCTTCTTTTGACACAGGCATAGGAGCCTTGTCGAAAACTTGGGTTTTCGGTGTAATAGAAGCCTTCTTATTAAGGTCAGCTAATGTGGTGTCCTGAGCCTTTGCAGATGGCAGCGACGATGTTTTTGGTTTATCCTTCGGTAGATTTTCGGCTAATTGAGTTATAGCCGCTCCAGTCGGTGTTTTGGCTTTGGTCGGTACTTTGGCACCAGGAACCGGTTTTGGCTTCTCTCTAGGCTTTTTACGCGGTGTATCGGGTACATCATCGGCTGTCGGCACCTTAACCTTGGCTGCTTTCTTCTTTTTAGCGTCCTCGGCCTTTATTTCCTTACTGTGTTCACGAATCATCCTTCTGGCTCTATTGCGGGAGCCGAGTGATGTTTCATTCAAACCGACCGATCTTAATGCGGCCCTAACTGAATCTTCTTTTAATAACGCCTTTAATAAGTCAGAGTCAGAAACCTTCTTATCGCCCGGTTTATAAGGTTTAGCCTTTGGTGTGGCCGCTTTTTTGCCTGATTTCTTTGCGGTCGATAGCTTCTTAAGATCAGCCATGTCGGCTTTTTCTTTCTTGGCAAACTCCTGTTGAACAGCAGCACTAACGGCAGCATCAACGGTATTAGTTAGATTATCAGTAGTAACCGGAGCCTTTGGTTGATTGGGCTGATTGAATAATGTCTGGGCAGCAGCCGTCGTATCAGAGCGTGTCTGACTTGGACCGGATGGTGTCTTAGGAGTCTTAGGCATTATCTTCTTCTGGCTCTACGTGTTTTTTCTTTAGATTTACGTTCCTGTGCGAGTAGTTTTTCTTTCTCATTATCTTCTTCTACTTGTTTGACTAACATAGTTAAATATACTTCACGCTCCCATGGAAGAAGTTCATCAAAAATTCTAAAATCAATTTTCTGATGATAAAGCAGACTGAAGTTCAATTTAAATTGAGCCTCTAATGTATCATTACAAAATGCTATTCGAAAAAATCCTGAATACCCTCCAGTGTAATTTTGTGGTCATAGCCACATTTCATACACTTTTGCTCAACAATTAGTTGGGTTCTAGGAGTATTTAAGGAAAATTCTTTTAATAGTTCATATTTATCGGTGGGTAGCTTTAAGACGAATTCCATTAATTCATCTGGTGTAGCATCCTTCGCGTAGAACACTTCTTTTTTGGTGTAGATAACATCAATGCAATTAGCAACAATGGTGGTTTCAATGTCCTCTTCCTCAACGTCGGCCAGCATCTTAGTTAGACCTAGTGTTGGGTATTTCATTCTTACACCCATTTCGTCACCAAAACGAATTTCGCGGCTACGGTCGGTGTTAATGATAGGAACTTGAAGAAAGTTAATGGGAATGTCTATCAACATCCCACATTCTTTTTGACCTTTATCTTCAACAATAATCTCATTTTTGCATTTGAAGTATTGATTGCCCATTTCGCCCATTGAACGTGCGCGTAAATGTAGGAAAAGGGTTTCCATGTCCACCACGGCCAGATTATCTGTGTCTAGTGGTTCCGTGACACAATTATTAATGATTTGTTTTAGCGCACCGAGTATGGAATCAATACTTCCACCTTCTAGTCCCATTCGCATAATCTTTTCTTCGCGTACTGTGAATGGTCTGAATTGAATAGGTTTGTCTTGTGACAGAATTTTACACTCGTAAAGAGGGTATTGCATTTCTGGTAATAACATAATTTACCTTATATTGTTGGAATGCCGCTTCCGTTATCGAACCACTCACTGAGTGTTTCAGGAATTGGACTTGGAGCCGCAGGATTAGTGGAAATTTGTGTTGGTAATGGTTGTGGGTTTCCGGCAGAAAACGTTGTGCTTTGATTGAAGGTCATTGCAGCGGTTACCCATTTTCTGAATTGGAATGTGACATTTAATTTATGAATAGATTCTTGATCCCACGCCTGATTTAAGGTCGAATAGCCAATAGGAGTGGCGTCAATCAAAGATGCCTGATAAATATTGGTGCCGGTAGAATCGTATTGATTCACCAGGATATCGGTTTCATAGTTTCTGTTGTTATTTGGGTCGAGTGGATAGTTCACCAGACCAGTCTGAGCCGGAATCATATAGTCAATCCAGGCATCGAAGAAAATCTTTTCCCAGAAATCGCCTGTACAGATGAAAGTAAAGCTGGCTTGTCCGTATTGGTTGACGTGTGGTGTCCTACGAATGAAAGCGTGGGTGATATATTCAGTCATTTGAATGTCTCTACCCGGAAGCTGAGAGACTTCGCATTGTAGGTTTAGTCCTTTAGCGATAGTGGCTGGTGATAGACCGGCATAGGAGGCAATAGTTGCTGGCGGTACTATTACCACGTCAAATTTGTTGGTCCTGGCTGTTTCGTTGTGGGCAGACAGGTTCTGAATAAAATTCTGAATAGAAAAGTTTTGGTTAACCTGTGGTCCGGGGCTGGCAACGGAAACACCCGGCAGTCCAGGAATGACATTGGCATTGCCGTTATTTGCTAGGTTTAGGTTTAGACTTGCGCCGAAATTAAATGAAAAAGCCATTAATAAGGTTTACCTTTGACCCAGTGTGCTGTTGGTAGAGCAACCACCATTTTCCAGGAAAGAGGGTCAATCTGGAGAATTTTTGATCTGATGTGGCTAGGAATGTAACGCTTAATACAGTCTCTCCAGCCGGGGAATTGTGATGTTCGTTTTAATATCATGTACGACATAAGAATTTGGTTTTGTACTGTCAGTTCTTTTCTTGCACGTACAGCAAATAATTGGTCGAATAAAATTTTGCGTGCATCTGGTGGTAAGTAATGAAAATTGAGTGACAAATAATAACGCTGACCTTTAACACTTTGATAGTCTAATGGCATAATAAGAGGAAATTTATCGTAGTAAGGCATTTGTTTTTTTGTTTTAGGGTCGTAATACATCGCATACAAATTTCCGACCACTGGTGCCTTTACATACTCACCGATACCCTCACGTCTTATTTGTTTTGTATCAAGATTTTTGAGTATTTTTACGTACCATCTTATGGATTCACGAGAATTGTTTATACTAGGTTTTGCCATGAACTATTTATCTGTCTTTCCGTAGATTTCGTCCTCAGTAAGAACGAGAAATTCCCATCCTTTCTTTTTGCAAAATTCTCTTGCAGCCTCCCATTTGGCTTGATTGCGTTCGTATTCCATACATTCGTTAATATATCTTTTTGTTACTCTCTTAGGTTTTTTAGGCAGGATGGTTTGCTTTTTAGGTTTAACTTCTAATATAGCCGACTTAATTCCAGTTGGTGTTTTTAGTTTTACAAACACGTCAGGAAAATAACAGTGAATTTTTGAATCAATAGGTGAACGGTAATAGATTCTCTGTTCTTCACTACACCACTCAAGAACATTATCCCATGTGTCTAATTTGACAAAAACAGTTCTTTCCCAAAGTGACCGATAGAAGATGTTATTGACATCACCAGTGTATTTCTTGGGATTTTGAGGAAAAAAGCGGCCAGAATATGCCACAAATATCTACCTAAATAATTGTTATTTAGCCGAGCATTCATGCCAGCAATTCCTATTGTTACTCAAATAACTACCGCTCCTGCCGTAGACGCTTTAAATCAAGGCATTGGGCCTACTGCTGCCTTGTCCCCGACACAAGACCCATATTCAATCAGTCAGATTAGGTATCCGTTGGAAGGTATTGGTACTAATGACGTGCCTCACTATGTGGTTTTTAATATCAATCTACCCACTACGTCTAAGTATCTAAAATCTATAGATCAGGCTCAGCCTGGGGTGCTTTCAGCATCTCAACAAAACTACAACACCCTTCAGCAACAAGGCGGGGTTTATAATCCTGCCGGTGCCGGAACTAGTGTGGTACGAGCTATAGAGGATAGTTCCGCTGTTACCTTTTTTAATGATGGTTTGGCTCCTGCCGCCAAGGCTACTGTCGGTGGAGTTGTCACAGAGGGTGTTTTAACTACATTACAGCTTCAGCCTAAGCTGACTCGAATTAAGCGTTCTGTGGCTATTTACATGCCAGAGACCGTAGCGACCACTTATTCACATGAATGGAATGGTGTGAGTGCTACTGAAGCTGGTGGAAATATTGGTAAGTATTCTCAGATAGGTGGAAATGCCGGTGGTACTAATCCAGTTTTGGATGCTTTTAAGACAGGTGGTAAAAATTTATTTACCAGTGGGCCAAATAAACAATTCAACAGTGCCCAGTCGGCAGAAATAGGGTCTGATATAGGCACAGCTACTGGTCAGCTTGGGCCTGGTTTTAATGAACTAAGTCTTAAGTCATTGGGGAAGGCAATCAATCCTCATATAGAAATGTTGTACAAGCAAACTCAAAACAGACAATACACATTCTTATTTCATTTTATTCCACGTTCACAACAAGAATCTATTGCAATTTTTAATATTATTAAAACATTTAAGATGTATGCTGCCCCAGAAGTTAGCAATGAAGCTGGTGGTAGGTATTTTATTCCACCAGCACAATTTGATATTTCTTTCTATTTTATGCAGGCAGAAAATCAATCTATAGCTCGTATATCTACCTGTGCATTAACTACTATTCAGGTTAATTATTCTGGTGCTGGAAGTTGGACCACATTTAATGATGGTTCACCATTGCGTATTGATTTAGAATTAACATTTAGTGAAACAGATATTTTGACTCGTGAATTGCTGCAACAGTATGGCTATTAATCATGTATTTTTTCGAGCAATTTGACAACATATATTACACTTTTGACCCGGATCTTCAACAGTTTTATGTTCTGAAGAACATATTTACTCGTGTAGATATTTTATCCTCTGTTTTACAAAATTCTCTTGTTTACTATGAATACATTTGGCAAGACGGTGACACTCTGGATAGTGTGGCATTTAAGTATTATGGTGATTCTCTCCGTTATTGGTTGATTATATTTGCTAATACGATTATTGATCCGTATTTTGATTTGCCACTCAATCAAAGTGACTTTGCTAATAATATTATCCTAGCCTACGGCTCCGTAGCTAATGCTCAATCTTTATTGGCTGTTTATCAGCAAACTGAGACTGTCACCACTTCTCTGAATGGTTCGTCCAACACGGTTGTCTACAACAGTACAGTCACGCCGCAGCCTTATACCTATAATTTTGCAACCAATCAGTTGGTGCCACAAACTTTGCCGACACTCGATAACCCTATTGTTACCGTTTCTGATGTGACGGTAGTGACTCCGGATGGCTCTACGGTCGAGACGGTGACGACATTAACGGCTGTGTCTGCTTATGATAATCAGCTTGCTATCAATGAAGCCAAGCGTCAAATTGTTTTGATTGATTCAAAATATGCCTCACAAATAGAGCAACAATTCCAGTCATTACTGGGAAACTAAATGCCAAACAATACTTCCAGTGAAACTAATGGCCTTATTGCGTCGTCGGACTATTTACTTAATGCTTTAAACCTAGTCACTAGCGACGGCAAGGTGGTAGATATTAGAGGTTTGGTGGTCGAATTAGACTTATATGAGGATATCTTCAGTGCTGTCATGACCGGTTCTGTGGTGTTGGGTGATGCTCTTGACTTAATATCATCATTGGGGATGCACGGCAACGAATTCATTCAGATTAATGTCGATAAGCCGTCTTTGAATAATCCTATTATTAAAACATTTAGGTGTTACAAGATTGGAGATAGATCACCCGGCTCCAATGGACTGCAAAATTACACCATTTATTTTTGTTCCGAAGAATTGTTTATCTCTACACAGAATCTGGTGAGCAAGTCTTATAAAGGATTGCGTATAGATCAGATGATAACCGATTTGTTGACAAATAAATTAAAAGTTAACACCAGCAAGATATGCCAGATTGAACAGACAACCGGTGTGTTTGATATTATTATTCCAAGAATGTCTGCCTTAGAAGCCATTTCTTGGCTGGCACCTAGATCCTATGGACCCAATAAGAATCTATTCTTGTTTTTTGAGAATCGTGATGGATTTAACTTTGTGTCTTATGAAACATTGTTATCCAAGCCTGTTTATCAAACTTATGCTTATAACGTCAAGTTAGAACAAAATCCTGTTTTGAACAGCAATACATTCAATGTTTTAAATGTAACTCAGGATCACGACATGTTGAAGGCGAGCCGTACCGGTGCCTATTCGTCTACCTTGGCTGTGTTGGATATTATTAATCGTCAGTATACAGCCACTAGTTTTAATGTAAAACAATTGACAAATAATGCCACTTTGAATCCTTATTTACCTTCGAATGATTTCCCCAACAGATTTGGTCAGAGTGTGTTTCAGACTGGTGGTAATGCATTAAAGTTTGTTATTTCCACCGATGCAGACCCTAGCTCTAATCCGGCTAACATCAAGAAATGGCTACCACAGACCATTTGCCGTTTGGGACAATTGAATACGTTCAAATTGGCTGGTTCTATTCCCGGTGATATTCAATTAAAGGTAGGCATGGTCGTCGGGTTTTACATGCCTAAAATGGAAGTGCAAAGTCGCAAGACTGCCAATGATCCATTCAGGAGCGGTTCTTATTTGGTGTCTAGCATACACCATAAATTTATTCTGGATGTTAGCACCACTATTGTTGAATTATTGTCTGATAGTGTTTCGTCTCAATTGGCCACACCAGCTAATAATTCTCAGTCAATCCAGACGGTGGTGAATTCTTAATGGCCGGTGGTTTTGAGAAATATTTTGCTGGTGAGGACGTTGGCTCATCTTACTGGATAGGTGTGGTCGAGGGTAGACAAGATCCGCTTGGCTTGGGTCGCGTCCAAGTTCGTATATTTGGTGTTCATAGTCCGTCCTTACAGGACATTCCAACCGCTGATTTGCCGTGGGCACCAATAGATCAAGGTTTAAACGGCAAGACATTCTCCACACCGAAAGAATCGGATGTGGTTTATGGTATCTGGCTAGATGGTTCCAAACAGTTACCTTTGATGCAAGGGGTTATTCCTGGATTAGAAACTAATCCACCGAATACGGGCGAAGGTTTCCATGACCTAAGAACTGATGCACAGATTGCACTGGCACCCAAAGTGCCGGTCGGTCGTCAGTATAAAACAGACGGTTCCGGTATTGTTATTACAGAAGCCAATACGGCCAATACGCAGGTTTTGGAATCATTACGTCATCCAAATGCTGATGAATTGAATCAGTTATCTATTTCAGGCATTGGGCGCTATCAAAATCTGGCTAATACTGTTATTGCAGCCAGAAAAAACAATTTAGACAATAACATCTTATCTGCTAATAATTTTAAATGGTCAGAACCATATCCTGCTTATAACCCAGAATATCCTTATGATATCACCACGGTCACTGAATCTGGCCATGTGATTGAGTATGACGATACACCAGGGTCAGAACGTATTCATATTTGTCATAGAACTGGTTCATTCATTGAATGGTATCCAAGTGGCAGTAAGGTGGAGAAGGTTACTCGATCAAATTATCAGATTGTGATGGCCGATGATTACCTGCATGTCATGGGCAAGGTTGCTATTACGGTTGATGGTGATTGTCTGGTGCGTTGTAATGGAGACGTAATTTTAGAAGCCGGTGGAGGTTTGTCGGCTAATGTGGCCGGTGATGTAGATTTTTCCGTGGGTGGTGCATTCAATATCCAGGCACAGAGCATTAATTTATCTGCACTAGAGAGTGCAACACTATTAGGTGATTCTGTTTTTGTGACCGGTCAGGCTGGCGTTGATATTACGTCCGATGCAACTAATGTGGGTTCCGCTGGTAGTTTAAATTTGAATGCCGGTGGTAGTCTTAATGCCCAAGGTAGCGGTATGAATATGCTTACTGGTGGGCAAATGTGCATGACCAGTAGCGGTCCAATGGGAATTAGTGGTGAAATACAGATTAATGGATTAATTAGTATTAACCAGGGCGCACCAACAGCAACCGGTGCAGCTTCGGCACAGGCGGGTGACAATGCCGGTCTACCATCAGCTATTGGACCTTTGACTAAAAATACCGGTGTCGCGCCGCCTGAAACTGTACCGGTGCCATCAAATCTTAATAATCTGGATGCCATTACTGGTTCGGCTTTTGTTCAAAGCCAATTCTTAAATAATGGTGCCGCGCCTGACGTGGCAAGTGTCAATACGGCTAATTGCATGTACGACATAACCACTAAAGTCGTATTGGGACCACCTAACACTTGGGCTATTAGCCAGAATGGTCTTAATTTAATAGAGTCCGAAGAAGGATTTGCCAAGGTAGTTTCTCCGGATATGTGTACAACTTATCCAGACCCGGCTACTGGTGGACAGCCATATACGATTGGTTTTGGAACTACTCAGTCGGCATTGAACATGCCGGTAACATTAGGACAGGTAATTAGTCGAGCCACAGCATTAGATTATTTGGGCATCTGTGTCGAGAATGCATTTCTGCCGACATTACAGAAAGCTATTACGGCTCCTATAACACAAAATATGCTGGATGCATTATTAAGTTTCATTTATAATGTCGGTTCTGGCAATTTCTTAAAAAGTTCTGTCTTAAGTAATTTGAATCAACAGAATTATTGCGCGGCGGCTAATGCATTGCTTCTTTGGAATAAGGCTGCTGGTCAAGTGTTTCCCGGTCTTACCACAAGAAGAATAAAAGAACGGTCACTTTTCCTTTCATAAATATATCAACTTCATTTATTTGGATAATCATGTCTAGTACCGTAAATATTAATACCATAGAACAAAATATTGCTGCACCTTTATCTGTTGTAGCAAATAGTGGGTTGGCTAATGGTAGCATCTATCGTATTACTCTTAATGGTTTGATTGGTGGTCCTCAATACAGCATTTCTGTGCGTTTTGGTGCAAACGGAAATTCTTTAGATCCCGCCATATTTTCGACTAACAACATCTTATCTAATACATTTTTGCTCAGTGATTTGAGTAATTTTTTTAATATTCATCCTGGTTCTCCACCAACAGTATATAGACAACCAACCGCAAACTCTTACACACCAGCACAGTGTGTCGGACAATTATTGGTTTATGTTGCGAATGTATCCACAAATGCTGTTAGTGCAAATATTTCTATTGTATCTGGTACTCAGAATGAATCTAATAATTGGTTTACCACCCTACCCACAGGTGTTTTGTGTAATGTGGGTGTTAATGGTTCTGTTGTTACAAATTATCTGACAGTTACTTCTAATGTTTATTCACCATGGCAATATCAGTTTGTTGGTATTAATCAAGGAACTGCTGGAACACCATATAATTCGTTTAATTTAGTACCGGGGCCATTGGCTACCAATTCAGTGTTTTCATTGGGCGTGGTAGAACAGATTTATCCGGCATTTAGTGCTACAGGATTAGGGGCAACAGGAGCGAGTGGCGCGACCGGGGTTGTAGCCGCTACGGTAAATGTGATGAATTTGACTATGGCCAATGCTATTAGTCAATATGATGTAATTCCGGCATATAGCAACACAAATCAAATATTTCAACAATATTCTTTTGCTCAGCTTTCTAATTATATTGAAAGTAATATCCCTGTAGCAAATAATACAACACAGGGTATAGTAAAACTTGTAGATAATTACATCACTTCTGACGCATCAAATGCGGCAACGGCTAATGCTTTACATGCTGTATATGTATTGGCTAATACGGCATTTGCGGCAAATGGTAATGTGGTATCTATTGTGGGAACTACCGGACAGATAGTAGCTACTCAGGCGTTGGGTACTGTTACTTTGGCTTTTCCGGCTAATTTAACCATAACAAATGGGTATAGTGCATTGTATTCTACAATAAATGTGAATATGGTTTCGCAAAATACTACTACATTATTGGTTCCTAACATTCTTATAAATGCTGGTTCTTCCACTAACGCAGGCGGAACTATATATTTGAATGCAGGTAATACAGGAACAAATGCAAATGGTGTCGGTGGTTCTCTTATTTTTGTTGCTGGTTCTGGGTTAGGACAAACAGGGCAGGGCGGTTCTGTTTATATATACGGAGGAAGTGGTTCTGGTGTTGCTACTGGAACATCAGGTGGTGCTGTTAATATTTATGGTGGTTCTTGTGCAAATGGACAAGCCACAGGTGGTATTAATTTATTTACAAGAATTTCTACAAATGCTGTTTCGGGTAGCATAGGGTTAACAACAGGTGGTTCTCTTTACGGTAACACTGGTGGTATAAGTATATCTACAGGGACTGTTGCATTAGGTAATGTTGCGCAAACATCAACTGGTGGAATTACATTTTCCTGTGGTTCTGGTCTTAATAATTTATTATTTGGAGCAACAATAGAATTAATTGGTCAGGGCCAGAATGGAGCAAATCTCGGTGGTTCTATTATTTTAACTCCTGGTACAGGTGGAACACAGGCACAAGATGGAACTACACAAATATTAACGGCTGAAGATACTCCAGCTATGAATGTGGATGTGAATGCTACAGTTACTTTTTGTGCTGCCACATCACATCAGGGATATGCAATCATAACACCCGGCACTGGTTATAATAGTCCAATAGCTAATTTCATTGATACTTTAATTATCATTCCTAATGGAACTATTGCCACATGTAATTTGACTCTTCCGAGTACACCAATCGACGGTCAAGTTCAATACATTTCAACCACAAATACAATATCTACATTTAATGTCGCACCATCGGCTGGATATACCTTATCTGGACTAGCTCCGACCACATTTACCAATACTGTTGGAATTGCTTATATCTTTATAAAACCACGTTCTATGTGGATTCGTAAGTATTAATGGCTAAACTGCTTAATACTAACAACATAATTATTGTTGTTAATTCGAATATCGCCAACTCAAACTCGGACGCTATTTGGTATTGTGGTCAACGCAATATACCTACGAATAATATTATTCAAGTAAATTTTGCCAACAATTATGCTTTATATTTTAATGATTTGATTAGAAACGTATCTCCAAATAATGTGACCATTCAAAATGGCACATTCGCCGGTCTACCTGTTTTTCAGGGAATATCGGCTATGGTTGCTAATGGTACATGTCAGGGTGTGATATTAAGCACTTATACACCGGCTATTGTTACGTCTAATGTGGCCTCGGCATGGGGTCTTCCTTCTTTCTTCGGCGCAGCTAATTATCTGTGGAATTTATATTCTGTTAGCCTTCCTTCTGGTAACATTAATATTCCAGCTTGTCCTAATCCAGGTAGCACCCTATATCCTATGTCAGGTAATACTGCTGGTAATTATAATCAATATAGTTTGACACCATTAAGTTATATCCAAGCTGCTAATAATCTTACAATGCCTTTCGGAAGACTTGGATATCCTAACAATCAGGTGACTTATATTTCGGAATTAGCTCCTGTTAACACGCCTTATACTGCTTTCGGAGAGTCAATATTTCAACGTGCTGTTAGATTAGCATTGCTTTCAGAAGCGAATAATAATTATTTACAACCACACTGGTTGAGTAATGATATTGGTGATGCAACATATTTTACTTCTAATACCAATGTGGCGGCTTTAAATACTGCTATTAATAAAAGTATGAACGTTGCTGTTACAGTGTCTAGTCTTAATGTTACAAATCAAGTAACAAGTGTTTATAATATAGTAGATTTTAGAAATAATAATGTTGGATATGCACCACCATTGTTCGCTTATGCTGTAAATGGTTCGACTAATTCTCAGCTTAGCACTAATTTGCCTCCAAGCGGTTATGCAATGTATAGCAATTATAGCTGCCTCCCCGGAGCATGGGCGGCAACTTGGTATAGTTTTTCGTTTGAATTAATATCAGGGGTATTACAGAATGGTGGTTCGGCTGGTATTGCCACTCTTAATGAACCATTGGCTCCATATATTTCCTATCCATCGGACATATTTTATCAAGCCGTTTCACAACATTGTGAGCTAATGGTGTGTAATTGGTGGTCCAGAACCTGGACTAGTCAGTTCCCTATGGGCACCAGTGCCTATGGTGATCCTCTCTATACACCTTATAACGTTGTTCAAAATCAACCCATCGGTTACTATTTTAAAGGAAATTCTTTCTTAATACCCACCTAAATATAAGATTCCTTAAGAGAATTAAATGCCTAATTTAAGTACACCACTTCAAACTAGAGTCTATTCAGATTTTAATGTTTCATTTTTACCGAATCCTATTACCGGAGATATTATCCAAGTATTGGGTATCAACAGTGTTGTTCAATCCATAATGAATCTAGTTCAAACAAACCATTACGAACGTCCATTTCACAGTGAGATCGGCGGGAATGTGCGTCGTCTATTGTTTGAATTGTGTGATGGTGTGACTGCTAATTTGATTTCTGAGGAAATCGAAGATGTTATTTCTAATTTTGAGCCGCGCGCCCAAATTATTGATGTGGTAGTACAGGCCGATGCTGCTAACGATGGCTTCATAGTAACAATAATATTTACTGTGACCGGTGGTATAGCCACACCGATTCAAATTTCTACTTTCTTACAGAGACTTCGTTAATGTTAACCGCGAATACATCCAAACTTGCCTTAACATCGCTTGATTTTGACACCATCAAGCAAAATCTTGTCACGTTCATGCAATCTCAGGACGAGTTTGCCGATTACGATTTTACCGGATCTGGTTTGAATGTGCTTATTGATCTCCTTTCATATAACACATTTTACATGGCCGTTTATCTCAATTTAGTTGCAAATGAGTGTTTTCTTGATACGGCAGTTCTCCGTTCGACAACAGTTTCTCATGCAAAAGAATTGGGTTATACACCGCGTTCTGCTATTGCGTCACAGGCTACGGTGAATGTCACTATTACAGCACTAACCACCGACAATACGGCTATCCTTACTCTCCCAAGATTTGCACAGTTTTCATCTGATGCTTTGGACGGTACTTCTTATAATTTTGTTACTTTAGATAATAGCACCGCTGGTGCAGTAGCTAATGTTACCGGAAATACGTTCACATTCTCCAATGTTCAAATTGCCGAAGGTTCTCCGGTTGTTAAAACATTTTTGATGGATAGTTCCACAAATCCTACGGCTACTTTTAATATAGTCGATGCAAATGTGGATACAACTTCAATGGAAGTTATTGTGCAAACTTCACAGGTTAATACCTATAAGACATATTTTAATCTAGCGACCAATCTGACTCAGATTGATGCTACAGCAAATGTGTATTTTATCGAAGAAGGGGCAAATGCATCCTATAACATTTACTTTGGTGATGGTGTAATAGGATCAGCACTTCAAGATGGTAATATTGTCGTCATTTCTTATGTGACAACTTCTGCCGATGCCGCCAATGGTTTAGAAGGTTTTGCCCTACAGTCGGCTCTATTGTCTGGTTCTATCGCCAATGTTACCACGGTCGTTTCTTCGTCTGGAGGTACACAGATTGAAGATGTATCTTCTATTAAATTTAATGCTCCGAAGTCTTGGACGGCTCAAAACCGGGCTGTTACCACAAATGACTATGCGGCATTAATTAACAAAAACTACCCTTATTTTGATGCTATTTCGGTTTGGGGTGGTGAGACGTTAAATCCACCACAATATGGTCAGGTATTTATTTCAGGCAAACCTAAGAATGGCTACGGTATTACCGTTCAACAGCAACAGTATCTAGTTCAAAACATTATTTCTCCTATTAGTGTTCTGACAGTCACACCAGTTTGGGTTAATGCCGACTATAATTATCTTAATCTTTCTTTTGATGTAGACTATGATTCTACACAAACTGCTCTTACACCAGCACAATTGATCAATACCATTGTTTCGGCTGTCCAAACTTATGCTAACTTGAATCTGAATACATTCAATTCAGAATTTAGATTATCACGTCTATTGAGGGCTGTAGATGATTCTGATAATTCTATTTTGTCGTCTACGGCATCGGTTTATTTGCAGAAACGATTGATTCCTTCTCTCACGGCATCGCAGACTTATGTCATGAATACGGGTTGTCAATTGCTTCCGGGAACAGCAAGCACTCATTTGTATACGTCTCCGACGTTCTCCATTAATGATGCCGGTGGTGTGTCACGTCAGGCATACATCGAGGAAACACCGAATTCTTATTCTGGCCTAGAGGGAGTTTTAATTATTGCTCCTGGTTATGGGTACACAAGTGTCCCGGAATTAGTGATTGATGGTGATGGTGTGGGCGCTAACGCGATTGCCACTATTGTTAATGGCTCTGTTAATTCAGTTTATATCGACAATCCTGGTTCCGAGTACACCACAGCCACGGTTACGGCCAATGGTGGAAACGGCTTGGGCGCAGTATTTACGGCAGTTCTACAGGGTCAATACGGTACTTTGCGTTCATATTACTATGATGTAAATAACAATAAAACTATTATCAGTGCAAATGTTGGAACCATAGATTATTTGAACGGTATTCTCACGTTGAATGGATTTGCTCCTACAGATATTAACAATGAGTTGGGTGTATTAAATTTCTATATCCCACCACAGAATCTTACCTTTGGTTCAAATAATGAAATTATTTTGACTCTTGACCCGACAGACCCTAATGCTGTTGCTGTTACTCTTAATGATGAATACGACGACTAATGAGCCTTCCAGTTTTATTTAATAATACGTTCGACGCCAATGTAATCTACCCTGGCGTAAGTCAATTTCTCAGTTCGCAATTTCCCGAGTTTTTGCGAGAAGGTAGTCCTGCGTTCGTACAATTTTTGGTCGCCTATTATTCTTTCTTAGAGACGCAAGAATTAC